>Ga0074195_1001435_pt1 | contig 33766 bp, 6 predicted proteins | sample EPASupsiteHSE623_FD_64525 | JGI IMG/M metagenome (GOLD analysis project Ga0074195, IMG submission 64525) | Bioremediated contaminated groundwater from EPA Superfund site, New Mexico - Sample HSE6-23 | ecosystem: Environmental > Aquatic > Deep subsurface > Groundwater > Contaminated ... | reverse complement strand
TACACGGGCGTCGGATGATGTCGGAATTCTCCCGGCCTCGCCACTTCTCGATGAGGAGATATATCTTCCGGGCGGTCGCTTGGTCTATCTCAATGAGTTTGTCGGCGTCATAGCTGAGATAGCCTTTTGAGAGGATGTTCTTCTCGATGAAATCGGTCAGTACGATGACCGCGACCTCTTTTACATTCTTCTTCTCGCGTTTGTCGTATTCCTTGCGGTCCGCCTCTTTGAGCTCTTCCACCCGGACTATCTGACCGTATTGCAGGATGTTCATGCGGGTAGTGCCGCTCATGCGGATCTTTTTTTCCGCATCGTACAGGATGTTGTTGAAGATATAGACCGTGTCCTGAAGCCGGATGAGGCTCTGCTTGGCCCGCTCATATTCCCTCACGCTGTCGCCGAAGCCGGCCAGCTTGAGCAGGTCGTAGATCGTCGTGACGATACGGCGGCTCTTGTATTTCCGGTAAAGCCGCAGCACCGCGATGAATATCTTCTCGTCGAACTCCTGCGGTATCTTGAAGCCCGAGAGTTTGTCGGAGGAGGGGAGTATCTCCATCTGGATATTCTTCGCAAAGACATAACGCTTCGCGATCGAGGCCCCGATGCGGTCGTCGCGGGTGAACATCGGCAACTCGATGAGGTTCATCTCGTACTGGACGAGCTTGTCGTCCTCGTCGAGGTTGTACCGTTCCTCCTCGTAGACCGGCTCCGGTACCGAGAAGGCCTCCATGCCTTTTGTCGCCGGTACCTCGTTCTTCGAACGAGGAGAGGACTTCTTCACCATGAGGCCTCCGGGGAAAACCCGTACATCGACCCGATGTGGTTGATATCAGTGCGATTTGCGAACACATAAAACCCGGGAAAGATCCTCGGCGAGAAAAGTGCGTCGATGATCGACCAAAACTCTCGACCGCTGAACAGCATGAGACCCTCCAGAAACCCGTACTTCCATCCGAAATTACCGTGCATCCAGCAGAAAGTCAAGAAAAAAGAAAAAAATACCCGTACTGCCATCCGAAGCTACCGGACATCGAGCAGAAACAGATCTCAAAAACCCGTACATCGACCCGATGCCAATTCCCGTACATCCATCCGGAAAATATCCGTACATCCATCCGACCGATTACCGGTCATCCATCCGGCTTTTCCCGTACATCCATCCGTCTCTTTACCTACTATATAGTAACATATAACAAGAGAGTAACTACAACAACCACGACCTCGACGCGCGCGCGAAATTTAATTCAATGCCGGCGGAGCCGGCGGCCGACTCAGTGCGCGAAGCGCGCTCGGCGCCAAAGGCGCCAGGAGATAGTTCTCCCACCTCCCGTGGCAAGGGCCTAGTGGGGTCGCATTCGTCGCGTAGCGGGGGAATACGAAGACCAACAGCCTCCGCGCCAGAGCATAGCGATGGCGCGATTTCGCGCGAAAACAGAAACCCCCCTAATTCGGATAGGATCGCGGCTACGCCGCTCCTATCCCCAACCCACCTGCTTACGCTAAAGCTACAGCAGGCACATATCTCATAACCCCATCCCAAAGAACCATACCTATTCAACCAACTCGGATGGGATCGTGCCTACGGCACTCCCATACCCAGAACACCTTGGCCTCGCTACGCTCGGCTCAAGGCACAACCTTCATCAAACTACCGGAACGCTTCATGGGGCCCACAAAAATAATTATCACAAAAAGGAAAAAAACATCTTCAACTCCACAGGACGCTCGTCCGAAGCGATTGGCCACACGATGCCGTGGTTCCACCCGATGCGCCGTCCGCTGCAACCCGCGGCCGGCGGGGAGCGGGATTGTTCTGGAGGTGGGGGACCGATGCCGGACCTCCATCCGATCCGGAGCGACGACCCCCAGTCGGCGACGGCCCGAAACCCGGTCATCCATCCGAAGGCTGGGCGACGAATCGGGTCCTTCCCCGATAGTGGATATCGTGGTTCCACCCGATCACGGCGCCGTTCACTGCAACCCGTGACCGGCGAAAAAAACCGGACATCCATCCGACATGAGAACGACGCGATCGGTATAGCGACCCTAATGACTTCCTTTTCGCGGTCTTCAGAACATACTGAAAACACACATGAAACAAACCAACTTAAGCCCGGCAAAACAGCCCTTTTCGTCTTCGATGAAAACGGATGTCTGTGTAATTCGGTAAAACTGGCCACCCCTCAACTGCACATCGGGGCAAAAGGTTAAACAGGATCCGAAACGCACCGCACCCACCACACAAAATTGCTTTTCGATTCTGGTCCATTATATTATTCAAGACTGGAGGAAACATGAACCCGACCTTGAAACACATTTACGCCAATCTTCCGAAAGAAATACTCCTCGCGGAGCTTCACCCCGAGACCTCCGGCGATCATCTCATTCTTACCTGTCCCTCCTGTGGCAAGAGAGAAGCCTTTCTCTATCTCAATTCCTACATCATAATCTGCAACCGCCGCGACAACTGCGGCTACCAGAAAAGCCTTTGGGATTGGACACAGAACCGATACGGCTACGGCAACAAGGAAACCATCACACATCTCGCACGACTTGCCGGTATTACCCTGAGCGAAGAACAAGGTACGAACCGTGACCCCGAACGACTTCTTATTTCAACTCAAAAAGCATGTCAGAAAGCGCTCCACGAAATACCGGAAAATTCCGCTATTCAGTATCTCAGAGAAAAGCGCAAATGGAGCGACGAAGAGATTTACAAATCAGGCATCGGATTCCATCCCGGAAATGAATCACTGACCGCGATTCTCTCCGCATCACATTCCAAAGAAGAAATCGACACACTTCCGCTCATCGCTACGAAACTCTTTTCCACTCGCTATCGGCTTATCATCCCGTATCATCATGACGGCGCTTTGGTCGGCTTCATCGGCCGCCTCACCGAGGACCTACCTGACCACCCTAAATACCGCTTTCCAAAGAACACCAAAGTTAACCTCGTCAACTTTGAACCGGCCCATGAAGTGACCATCGTCGAGGGGATATTGGATTCAGTTCTTGCCCATGTCCGGGGGATCTCGAATGTCTTCGCCAGCTGCACCAACCAACTCAACGGCACCCAACTCGCCACCCTCACCGCGAACCGGAACATCGTGAAGCGGATCCGGCTCCTCTTCGACAACGACCCCGCCGGCCGCAAAGGAACCTTCACCTCGATCGTCAAACTCCTCGGTGACGGCTTCACCGATATCCGGGTAGGGGAGCTGCCCCCCGAATATAAAGACCTCGAAGAGTATCTCTCCAATACCAAAGCGACCACCCTCGATGCGATCTCCTTCATACCTTATTATGAATGGCTCGGTATCCATTACCCCACAACAAACGACACCAAACTGGAACCAAAAGAATAACGGAGACCCGATGCGACCCGATACCGAAAACACAACCGAAGGAGGAGACAGATGGTAAAGATCTACACGCCCGAAAAGAAGAAAGTGGCGAAAGCGAGAAAGGTAGCATTCAAAGTCGCGCATGAAGTCCATGAAAGATTCGACGGACTCGTCAAACAAGCGAAAGCCGCCGGACTCAAAGTCGACTTCAATACCGACTTCGTGAAATGGTTCAAAGGCCAACTCACCAGCCTCGAAAAACACCTCAAAGGCGAACCATCGAAAAGAGGCAGAAAGAAGGCCGAGAAGTAGCTTCATTTCCGACATCGAAATCTCACACCAACCACAACCAATACCGACCACAGAAAACCAAGCACAAAAACGCCCATAACAATGACCAACTTCTGAGACTCATTCCGTACCGTTCATGAGCCGTAGTAGGGGAGTGGTCGGGGGAAGCAGGCTGCGCCCGCACCCGCACGACCAGGACTCCGCTCAGACCCGTTCGCCGAGGTACGGCGTCCGGATCCTCGCTGGGCTTTCGGTCATCGGGCCGGCAGCTCCGCAGCCACCCCTTGCCCTCTCTCCCAATATTATCACACAAAACGCACTTTATTAGGCATCAAGTGCCTAAAAGTATTAATATATAATATCACAATGCATTATAAATGAATGTCAACCTATTAATGTTGACAAATGCCTTTAGAAAAGTATCCTTGGGAGAAGGTGCGATTTACTGTCTAATTAATAGGGAGAAATCACCCATGGTAAAAGTACCCATCACCGCCAGCATCAGTACCGAACTCAAAATGGCGACCCGGGACTACTGCGAGAAAAAGAAGATGACCGAATCGGATCTGGTGAGCTATCTCCTAACCAAAGAAATACTCGAACCGGAAAATAATCCCGCGGCTGTCGTGAACGATGATGTTATGAAGTATCTCAAAGCTATTTACAGTCTCACCGATCAAATGAATAAACAACTACAGAAACCGATGACTATTGATCTCAGTAAATATCAGGAAAGAATGGAGACCTTGTTCAATGAAGAGAAGACCCTTATTGTTGAGAACACCAAACAAGGTAAAACATTCTCTGAAGAACTAGTAAAACACAGAAAAGAATTGATAGCTGCATTAAACGAAATTTGGGATGGATTATCTCAGAAGAGCGCAATATCAAGTACCACCCCCCCTAAGAAAGAAAAAGAGCGGAGAGACTATTGGTCATATGTGACCGCGGGGAATGTCGCCGGTGCGATACTTATCTTAACAATTCTCATCACCGGAGTTATAACTGCATTTGACGGAACATTTGCAGATGAACCGAAGAGAACAGGCGCCATAGAGAACATAGATGAACATGTCGCCGAAATATACAAAGACATGGAACAAAAAGGGCAGCTGAATATGGACAAAAAACAAAATCAGAAAGAAAGCAAAAAGACAAAGACCAATAAACCCGGCATCGAATGATCTGATAGGATGTTGTCGCTTCAAAATATCCGAAGTGTAGCAGCAGCGCAAAGTTACTTCTCCAAGGACAACTACTACAGCAAAGACAAACTCCATGCCGAATATTTCGGCGAAGTGGCGCGCATGCTTTCACTATCGGGAGAGGAGGTAACACCGGAACGATTCGCGGAACTCTTGAGCGGTAGAATGGCCGAAGGAGAAACGGTGCCCAAACATGCGAAACATCGCCCCGGTTATGACCTCACTTTCAGCGCACCGAAATCGGTATCAATTTCGGCACTCGCCGTCGATGATAAACAACTCAATGATGACATGCTCGAAGCACACCGTGATGCAGTGAATGCCGCACTGTGTTATATCGAGAAGAACCTCGCTACCGTAAGGACCAGAGAGAAGACGATACTTACACAAGAAAAGACCGGTAATATCCTCGCCGTAAAATTCGAGCATGACACTTCCCGAGAACTGGATCCGCAACTGCATACTCACTGTGTCATTGTGAACGCGACATACAACAAGAATGATCAATGGCGCGCCCTCAATAATGAGGAGTTCTATAACAACAGAAAACTTGCTGGCGTCGTCTATCAAGCACACCTTGCAAAATGCCTTACGGAAAAGGGGTATGAAGTAGAGCAAAAGAAGAATGGAACCATAGAACTTTCCGGTTACACTCAAGAGCAACTGGAACACTTCAGTACCCGTCGTGAACAGATAAAGGAATACATGGCAAGGTACGACCTCAAGTCCCCCGCAAAAGCGGAGGAAGCGACCCTCAAAACCCGTTGTGCCAAAGTTGAGATCGATCGCGTAGAACTCTATGATGCTTGGCGTCAGGAAACCAAAGGACTGAACATAACCAAAGAGACACCAGAAAGAAGAGAAACCCCCTCCCCAATACACCCTTTCGTCATAGCCGATAGCGCCGTTAAATACGCGGTTGATAAACTCTCCGAACGCAACAGCGTACTGATGGAAAGAGAGCTTATAACAACCGCCCTGATCGATGGCCTTGGTCACTGTACGGTAGGAGATATAGAGAAGGCATACCGAAAAGCCCACAAAGAAGAAAAGATCCATATCACCAAGAGTGGAACCGTTTTCACCTCCCGGCATTACGATACCGAAAAGGAGAACATCGCCCTCATGCAGCAGGGCAAGGAACGCTGCCTTCCCATAACCGACGATGAGAAGGTTACCGAAGCCTTCATCGCCTTCGCCGACCGGAAAGGATTCTCTCTTTCCGAAGGGCAACAAACCTCGGCCCGTCTCCTTCTCACCACCGGTGACCGGGTGGTCGGTGTCGAAGGTTACGCCGGCACCGGAAAGACCACCATGCTCGAAGTTCTCCGCACCGAAGCTGAAAAAGCGGGCTACACCGTGAAAGGGTACTGCCCCAGCTCGGCGGCGGCGGCCGTCCTCAATAAAGAGACCGGCATGGAGACTGCCACCCTCTTCAGCCACCTCATGGACCAGAGAAAAGAAGGCCATCCTCCAACTGAAGGCAAGGAGGTCTGGGTCATTGACGAGGCTTCGATGGTGTCGACCCTCCAGGCGAACGAACTCCTCAAGGCAGCGGAGAAGCAGGACGCAAAAGTCGTCTTCCTCGGCGACCGCAAGCAGCTCGCCTCGGTCGAAGCGGGGAAACCCTTCGCCCAACTCATCGACAACGGGATGGCCTATGAGAAGATCATCGAAATACGGCGCCAGAAGGATCCCCTCCTCAAAAAGGCTGTTTACGAAGCGATGGATCCCCGGAAAATAGTCGACTCCCTCAAAAAACTCGACATTGCTGAGATACCGGATCGCCAGAACCGTCTCGACCGCATGGTAGGAGACTACCTCGGACTTCCATCCGACATGCGCGAGAAGACGCTCCTTCTCACGGCGACCAACGACGATCGCCGTACCATTAACGAAGCGGTCCGCGCCGGTCTTCAGAAAGAGGGAACCCTTACCGGACCCGCGGTCGGTACCACCATTCTTGTTTCGACCGGTCTTACCAGAGCGGAACTCGACAGGGTCGAGAACTACCGCATAGGGCAGGAGCTCCGGTTCGGCCGACAGTACAAAAAACTCGGAGTCAAAAACGGAGATCGCGCCAAGATAGTCGGGGTTGACCAGAAACAGGGCTTCCTCACCGTGAAGACCACCGATGAACGCCAGCTCACCATAGACATTTTCAGATACAAAAACATCGAGCTCTTCAATACGGAAACCCGATCCATGCAAAAGGGCGACACGATCCGGTTCACCAAGAACGACAAACAGCAGAACCTCATGAACGGCCAACAGGCATCGGTGGTACACCTCGACCCCGAGAAGAGGAGCGTTATGCTCGATGTACAGGGTATCATCCGCACCATGCAGCTCGACGAGATCCGTTACCTTGACCATGCCTATGCCACGACCGTCCACAGTTCGCAGGGCCTCACCTGCGATCGCGTCCTCATCAACATGGACACCAAGAAGGAACAGGTTCTCGGGCAGGAAAGTTACTATGTCGGCATCAGCAGAGCCAAACTGGATGCATTCATTTATACCGATGCCCCGAAGAAACTACCCGATATCCTACAGAAAAGCCTTGGGCAGAAGAGCGCGGTAGAAGAAAAGGAAAGAACGGAGCCGGTACCTAGGCGGGAACACCAACCAGCACAGAAGCCCGAACCGAAACCGGCGCCCAAACCGTCGACCCAAGAACCGACGCCGCCACCAAAGGCACCGCCTCAACCCTCCAGAAAAGAGCAGATAGAACAAAGTATTGATATCAAAGATGCAGAGATCCGGGCAATGGACAGCAAGCTCAGAGATATTCACCATGCAGCGCAACCTTTGTATGCGGCCTCAGCAGAGGCAGAGCGCCGACTCGGTGGAGCGGAGCAACAATTGAGACTCGCCCAACAACACGATACCCGCATGAAAGAGCTGCAAGAGGCGCGCAAGAACTGCGGCATGACCGATTTTAAGGAAAAGAAAAACCTCGATCAGAAGATAAAAGAGGAACGCGGCACATGGGAACACACGAAAATGATCATCATGCGGGGCGAGGAACCAGACCGGCAACAACTCGAGAAGGAAATAAAGGAGCTTCGCAAAGAGATAGAGAACATGAAACCGAAACTCGAAAAAGTGGCGGCACAGGCGACTCCCTTGGAAGAGAAGAAAAGCACTCTTGAGAAAGAGAGGAATGTTGCCTCAAATGAACTTTACTCGATTGAGAGAAGCGAAAGAAAACAGTTGCAAGGCATGAGCAAAGACCTCGATCGCGGTGGCCCGTAAAAAGCGTCATTTTCCCTCAAGTTTACATAAAGTACCGTATATGAAGGACTTGGGTGGAAAGCATTTTCTGTTCAATTTGAATGTCGGAAAGGAGGAGTGTTGGGGGCTGCCGCTGAAAAGGCGTCGATCGGGGAGCCTTCATGTATCCAAGAAAGTAGCGCATCTTTTCAAATAACACTTTCCACTCGCAACGAAATATCTCATGTTGGAAGAAGCTAATGCATTATAAGTCAAGGGAAAATAGTTCTCCTGAAAAAGCAAGAACCAATGACGCCCAGATGCGAAGAAATACAAAGCAACTCCAGAATGTATTATAAATAAGAATCATGGAAAGTCACAACTTCCTGTAATTACAACTAATAACACCTAAATTAGGATTCGAATAAGCTTAAAAAATTGTTGACGAAGACAAGAAATTAAGATAATTTCCCCCAACTATAGAATAAAGCTCTTGGAGGCAATCATGCGGCGGTTCACCGGTCATCAGGGAGTTCTTTTTCTTCTTCTTACGCTTTTCATCTCAACAGCGTGGGGCGCCGGACTTTGGGTCGGCAATATGACGGTTGAAAATTCTCCGACTTGTGAAACGACCGGCGACTGTCTCTTTCATGCCGAGGTGTTTTTCGGCAACGATCCTTATGAATTCTCTGCGGTCGATCACGACCTCTTCATAGTTGAACTCCAGTATTCCGACCTCGACCGTGATGGTTCCCGCCTTTCGTATCGTCGCCTGCTGGGCGACTGCATAGCGGAAGGGGCGTGTCAGATCGTGCCTGATGGCTTGTTCATACGGCATACTTATCTGGAAACGGGCGTGTTCTTCACCACCCTGCGGCTGAGCGACCGCGACAACAATTCCTCTCAAGCCAAGCTCTTCGCGGAGATAGATTCGATCGATAACGCCTGTACCACCACCACGTGTCAGAGTGTCGCCTACTGCACTCTTATCGCGGCGGCACCCACCTGTCTTTGCCACACCGACACCTCTCCGCTCGGTGGTTCCTGCCTACCGCTTCTGATCGAACCCCAAGCCATCGCCCGCTACGAATTCGAACAGAACGGCAACGATATAACCGGCAACCTCCATGACGCGACCCCGGTCGATACCGTTACCTATACCCTCACCCCGAAAGGGACCTATGCCGCCACTCTGACCGGAGCCGGTCACTTTATCGTTCCGAACGACGAGGACTTCAACTTTGAGCGGACCGATTCCTTCTGTCTCGACGTCATGTTCCGTCGTTCCGACAACAAAACGGAACAGACCATTGTCTCCCGCATGGAGAACGACACCTTCCCCTCTGAGATAAAGACCAACCGGGGCTGGAAACTCTTTATCGACCGCAACAACAAAATAGGATTCATCCTCGGGCATGACTGGAGCGCTACGGATCACAAGAATCTTCTCTATGTCGAGACCCTCTCCCGTTTCGCCTCTACGGCGGATTGGTACCGCGTGCAGGTGAGTTACGACGGCAATAGCATCCCGGCAGGAATAAAGATATTCGTCAACGGCGTCAACCAGCGCCTTACCACGCTCAAGAACACCCTCAGTGCAACCATCAAGACCGAAAACGCCGACCTGCTTCTCGGCGGGCCCAACGGCGGATCGGGACGGTTCAAAGGACAGTTCGAATACCTCGTCATCAACGGCCAGTGCGGCGGCACTCCCTGTGACGGGAAATGCGGTGATCTGGGCACCTGCTATGTTGAAGAAGGGCTTGCCCGCTGTGACTGTAACGCCGGATACACCGATGACGGGACCCTGACCACCTGTATCAACGAGAAGGTCGTTCCCTGTCTGGACCTTTCTCCCGTCAACGCCGTACCACTCTATCAGCTCGTATCGGTATCCTTCATAGAAGGACTGGGGTGGTCTCTTCCTGAGGCATGCGAATGGGAATGTAGCGCCGACTACGTCTTGGAGGAAGGGCTCTGCATCCATGAGAAACAAGTACCCTGTGCGCCGGACCCGGAACGGCCGCTTTTTGCGCATGACATAGTTGTGCCGGTCACCATCTATTACTTTACTGCGGAAGGATGGACGAAACCGGACCTCTGCGAGTGGACCTGCGACGAAGGGTATCAGTGGAAACACGAAGCCTGCCGTCCGATACCCTGTTGGAACGAGACCTGTTCGGGCCACGGGACCTGCATCATCAGCGATGAACGCAAGGAGATCGTCCCCGAACTCATGCGTCAATATCCGTTGGCGCTTGTGCCGGAGGGAGACTCGGTCCTCCATATCACCGCGCAGAAAGATACCTATACCGAAGGTTATGGGTGGTCATCGAATCCCGTTCTCATCGATCTGGCCGATTTCAATGTGATCCAACAGAATACCTTGCCGACAGCCGGCTATATGTACCTTAATACCGCCGTGCAGGGGATTGACCATACCATCGTTCTTGCTACCACGGAATACCTCGCGGGTAATGAAAGCATCAAACGCATACACCGCTATCAGAACGCTGGCACGGAACTCAACACCTTTACCGTTGATGGTTTAGGCTGGGATAGTATATCATTACTCGATGTCACAGCCGACGGATCCATTATCGCGGTGGGCAACACCTGGAGTTCCCTTTTCGATCAGAGCGGCGGGAATGGCGATGTCTTCGTCATGAAGTTCGCCGCCGATGGCACCATTATCTGGGCGCATCAGTATGGCAGCGCGAACATCGAATATGTGAACGCGATCGAGACGGACGCCGCAGGCAATGTATATCTGGCCGGCGGCATGCAGAACACCGAAGATTGGAGCAGTTCCCCGCTGCTTGCCAAGATCGATAACAACGGCGTTATACAGTGGGTAACAAGCTCCACGCTTAACGAGATGAACAACTCCAATAATTCACTCGCCATAGCGAGCGACGGCTCCCTTTTCACCCTTTCTCATGCCAAGGACGAGGGGAATGCCGATATTTACATACGGAAATATGCCAGTGACACGGGACTTCAGCTTTTTGAGAAAAGGTATGGCGGCCTCGGATACGAAGACTCTCGTGGGATATATACCGGTTCCGACGATTCGATATATGTTGTTGGAAACACATACGGCGATCTTGACGGCATCGTAAATGAAGGAGTTAGCCCCAAAGAGGGAAAGACATCGGATATCTTCGTTACCCGTTTTGATCTGCAAGGGGATCGGATATCCACTCGTATGTGGGGTGATGTGGAAGAAGAGATATATCCTTCGGCCGCCGCAATAAATACGTATGACACCGTCTATGTGAGCGGGACACAATCCTACAAACCGATCATCATTGCGGTCAATTTCACCGATCCGGAAGCGTTCGAGTCGTGCCAGTGCGATACCGGCTATCATGCGGTAGGGATGGACTGCCTCATAGATACCCCCTGTTGGGGCCAGTACTGCACCGGTAACGGTAATTGTGACGAAAGCAGTGGAGAAGCGATCTGCGATTGTTTCTACGGCTATACTGATGACGGCGATTCGCTCCAGTGCATTAACAATAAAACGATACCCTGTCTCCCCGACACAGGGGCGCCTCTCAACTCACACGACATAGCCGAGGAACGTTGGATATACTGGGATCCGACCTACGGATGGAGCGATCCCGGACTTTGTTCGTGGGAGTGCGATCCCGATCATGCGCTCGAGTATCTACCGGAAGGTCAGGCGGTCTGTATCCATACCAAGGATGTCCCTTGTGCGCCGAACGGCGAGATCCCCGCCAACGCCCATATCACTAATCCGACCGTGACCATAACCTACACCGATGCCGATGGTTGGGAGTCGCCCGCCTCCTGTAACTGGGAGTGCGATACCGATTATACGACCGAGGATGGTTTGACCTGTATTCATGAGAAAGAGGTTGCCTGTGTTCCCGACTTCACCATGCCGCCGAATGCCCAGTACACGACATTCTCCAGCATTATAACCTATACCACCGAGAACGGCTGGAGCGACCCCGATATCTGCCTTTGGAAATGCGATGCCGACCATGCCTATGAAGAAGGTCTTTGCCTCCACGAAAAACAAGTAGATTGCGATACCGAGAACAGCAATCCCGCCAACAGCCAAGATATCGTCAACTCGGTCACCATTACCTATACCGATGCGATGGACTGGAGCAAACCGACAAAATGCGCATGGGAATGCAACAGCGACTACGATCAGCAGGGAGACACCTGCATCAATCAGAAGCAGGTCGATTGCGACACCACTAACAATAACCCGATCAACAGCCATGATATTATTAGCTCGGTCACGGTAACCTACACGACCGCAGGAGGATGGACCCTTCCCACGTTATGTGCATGGGAATGCAATGCAGAGTATCAACTTTCCGAAGGGCTTTGCAAATCGCCCAGTGAATTAGCTTGCGAGAACGTCACCTGTTCAGGGCACGGTACCTGTACTGCCAGCGCCGAGGTGTCCTACTATTTCGGAACGCCGGAATATGATGCGGGTCTCTATCTTCTGGATAATGCGGATACTACGATATCCCTCTTCGGGACGACGAATGGTGCTCTTCCCGGATTCACCAATCCCATCCATCGAAGCAATGCATTCTGGACCACGCTCGATCAGAGTTTCCAACACTTAGATCTCGAACAATATGCCACCGGTGGCAACAATCAGATCGAAGCCGTGACCAGAGGGGACTTGGGAGAAACGTTCCTTTTGGTGAATCGGGAATGGATGACGCGCGAGATCGTTAAACTCGATCAGAACGGTACGATCCTTTCCGCCACTACGGTACCGGCATCTCTTTCGAGTATCGCATCGATTTACTCCATCGCGAAATCCCCGAATGGCATTTATCTTATGGGTATGACATGGGGAGACCTCTTTGCGGTCAATACCCATAACGGAGAATACTTTATTGCAGAGATGAGTCTGAATGACGGGGCCATTCTGGAAGGAATTCAGATCCCGGCTCCTGACAATGCTTCCACAAGCGGGATGAAGGGCATACGCAGCGTAACGGGAGACTTCTACCTGATCGGCAGGACTTGGTACGGAGCTACCTATCAAACCGCGTTTTTCGCCATGAAAATCGATTCCGATTTCACGACAGAGTGGACAACACTTATTCCCTTTACCAGCTACAGCGATGTGGTCGAACCGCTGCTCGATGGCAACGGCAATCTTTATGGCGCCGGCAGTGTACAAGATGCCGCGACCGGATACGAGAACGCGATGGTTTTCAAGATAAGGGACGATGGAACCATCGCCTGGACGACAGCCTTCGGCTCTCCCATGTGGGAGTACGTTCGCGCGATCTCCCTGACCGGTAACGGCATAGCGGTAGCCGGAACGACGGACGGTTCTTTCGGTGGGGCCGAGAACACCACCTGCGCGTCAAGTACCGGATGTATGACGGTTCCCTTCGTTAGCATACTTTCGGGCGCCGGAGAGCTTCTTGCGACCGACATCCGTGTCACGGAAGGGTATCAATCATGGGTCAGTGACATCCTTGTCGCGGACAATGACACGTTGTACATGACGGGAGAGGTCTACGCGCGGAACGAAGTACAATATACAAATGCAGTATATCTTACAAAGAAAGCGCTCGACGGCGTAGCGCGGTATCCCCTGTGTGCTTGCGATGAAGGATACTATTCCAATGGCAGCGATTGCGTCGATCCTTGCGCTTCGGTGGATTGCGCGGGCCACGGGCAATGTCGTGTCGACACCATCACGCAGCCCTATTGTCTGTGCGATGCCGGATATATCAATGGGCGCTTGCCCGAAGGGCCGACCTGTATTCTTAACCCTTGCGCCGGCATCACGTGCTCCGATCATGGCACCTGTAAGATCGATAAGAACGGGAATGCTCGATGTTCATGCAATGTGGGTTACTACGAAGATGGCCTCGACTGTTTAGCGCAACCCTGCGTCGATGAACTTTGTTCGGGACACGGTTATTGTGAAACCGAAAGCAATATCGAACAGTGTGTCTGTAATGCCGGGTACTCGAATGAATTTGATCCGCTCGAATGCGTGAACGAGAAACTGGTAGATTGCACCGATGCGCCTCCCGCGAACGCGACATCGATTCCCTCTCAAGTAACTATCGTCTATGTCGCCGGATCCGGTTGGAGCACACCTGCCGCATGTCCATGGGCCTGCAATAGCGATTACATATCGGAAGACGGCTCTACCTGCATCCATGAAAAACAAGTCGATTGCGCTGCGAACGGCGACAAACCAGCCAATAGTCATGACCTCATAGTACCGGTCACGGTGACTTATACGACCGTCGACGGCTGGAGTATTCCCGCTCTCTGCGAATGGGAGTGTGACACAGACTACATATCGGAAGACGGTAACACATGCATCAACCAGAAACAGGTTGACTGCGATACGAACAACAATCCCGCTAACAGTTACGACATCGTCATGTCGGTTACGGTGAACTATACGACTACGCACGGGTGGAGTGCCCCAGCGTTCTGTGGATGGGTTTGCAACGACGACTATGATCAACAGGGTGACGCCTGCATCAACCAGAAACAGGTTGATTGCGCTGCGAACGACAATAAACCCGCCAACAGTCATGACATCATTGTACCGGTCACGATGACCTTTACAACGACCGGAGGATGGAGTTCGCCTGCTATCTGTGCGTGGGAATGCGACAGCGGGTATAACTTGGAGGACGACCTGTGCGTCAGTCCGTGTGACGGTGTCGCCTGCAGTGGACATGGCATATGCGAACAGTTCACGGGTCCGCAGGAACCGCAGGAGATCACTCTGGGCACCACGGCAAGCGACCAGCTTACGGGAGGAGGGATCCTTCCTGACGGTACCCTCGTGATCGTCGGGAACACTATCGGCAATTTCACCGGCTCCGATACCGGCATTATGCATATTTATAGTGGTGGTTTTACCCCGCATCTTGAAAACATTTGGCTCTCCGAGACAGAATCTCAATATCCGCTCACGGTGACCGCGATGACGGTTACACCGGTTGGAGAAATATGTCTGGCCATTATCGAGCAGACGACGATGGAGACGTTCCAAAGAATACTCTTCCTTGATGCAAGCGGCATAGTCCTCCGTACATTGAACCTGCCTTTTAACGACAGAATAAGAGCTCTTTCAGTACGTTCTGATGAGACTATTATCGTAACCGGCGTCACAAGAAATAGTTTGTTTTCAACCCTCGTGGGCAGGGATGATATTTTTGCGGCTGCTCTCAGTGAAGAAGGAGCGATCCTTTGGGGAACGCAATTCGGTTCAAGCGCTACCGATACCGTATATGCCATGGCGCTTGACACCTCGAATGCGATATATTTAGCGACATCGGCGGGCGCAATGGCGGGCATGCCCTCGTTCGGTTTGGGTGATGCGATGGCCGTCAAATTGCAGGCGGATGGTACCGTTTCGTGGATGCGCCGATTCGGGACAGCGACTCAGGATACCTTCAACCGGATCATGGTGGATTACGATGGTTCGACCGTACTGATCGGCAACACCGAGAGCTCCCTTTTCAGCACAAGTAGCGGCTTGACCGATATGATAGCGGTCAAACTCACCGCTTCCGGTGACACCGTATGGACCAGACAATTTGGTACCGACGCCCGCGAGTACCCCAGCGGAGTGACCAAAGCTCCTGACGGGAATTACTATCTTGCCGGTTATTCACACGGTGATTTTAATGGGGTCGTGAATGAGGGCCTTCGTTCCGACGGTCAGAAAACGGCCGACATCTTCATGGTCCGTTTCGATCCCGGAACGGGAGCAGCGCTGAATACCTGGGTATATGGCGATGAACCCCTCGATCGACTTCCCTTCGGATTGTTGTTTGGAAACAACATGACCGCCTACTTGGCGGGGCACCTGCCCGACATGGTCGATAATGCAAAGATCATGAACAACTTTGTGCTGGCATATCCGTTAGGGAATGGGCTAGCCGAAGCCCGTTGCCTTTGTGAAGAAGGATACACCAACGACGGCGATTGGCTCCAATGCATCAACGAGAAAACAGTCGATTGCCGGAATGTCGCGCCGCAGAATGCGACAGCCACAGTTGTCCCGGTCCCGGTGACCTACACGACCGCAGGCGGTTGGAGCGTTCCGGCGCTTTGTGCGTGGTCCTGCAACACCGACTACGCTCAACAGGGAGACTCCTGCATCAACGAGAAACAGGTCGACTGCGATACCAACAACAACAACCCAGCCCACAGCCACGACAACATCGTGCCGGTCACGGTGACCTACACGACGACCGGAGGATGGATTGCCCCCATAGCCTGTTCTTGGGAATGCGAGACCGGCTATGTAACCGAAGACCAGCAAAACTGCATAAACGAGAAGCAGACAGATTGCAACCAGGACAATAACAGTCCAGCCAATAGTCATGACCTCGTGGTACCCGTCACCATACATTACACTGTCGGAGGAATGTCGGGTTGGGAAGCCCCCGCTGCGTGCGCATGGGAATGCGATAGCGATTACATATCGGAAGACAGCTCGACCTGCATCCATGAAAAACAGGTCGATTGTTTGCCGCCCGCCGTGTTGCCGGAAAATGCTTCCTATGTGGTTGCACCGGTCACGATCTCCTATACCGATGTCGAAGGATGGAGCACTCCGCCGGAATGTATGTGGGTATGCAATGAAGGATATCTCATCCGAGACGGCGCCTGTATATCAGAGGAAGTTATCGTTTGTGAGGGAGTCTCTTGCTCCGGGCACGGGACATGCGCCATGGTTGACCACTTTGCCCAGTGTGTCTGTGACGAGAATTATACTCATGACGGCGATCCGCTCCAGTGTATCAACACAAAATATGTCGACTGTATAGATAACAGTCCCGAGAACGCCACGGCCATATTTATACCTGTAGAAATTGTCTACAACGACATAGCCGGCTGGAGCGCCCCGGCTGAATGCGCTTGGGAATGTGATAATAATTATACGACAGAGGACAATCTGTCATGTGTAAATACGAAAATGGTATACTGTACTACCAACCATTTAAAACCACCATATTCTCATGATAATATTGTAACAGTTTCTATTATCTATTCATCGACGAATGGTTGGCAAACTGCGGCTTTGTGCCCATGGGAATGCGATGAGGGGTACACAGAAAACTATGGAATTTGTGAGATACCGCCGATTGACTGTGCAGGGAACATTTGTCCAATAAACAGTCACTGTGAAAACATCGATGATCAAGCCGTCTGTTCCTGTGATGAAGGATATCAACTTCTTGGTGCAGATGATCCAGAGCAACATTGGAACCACTCGATGGCGTATGACAGTCTTCGTGGGAGGACAGTGTTATTCGGGGGCAGTACAACAACTAACCCCTATTACGACAATGATACTTGGGAATGGAATGGCACAAAATGGATTAAGCTAAACCCAACAACCAGACCCTCAGCACGTCGACACCATGCCATGACATATGATAGTATCAGAGGCAAGGTTGTTATGTTTGGCGGATATACTGCCGGGGGGAACAGCAACGAAACCTGGGAATGGGACGGCACAAACTGGATTCAAATGAATCCCGCAACGCTTCCATCAGCTAGACAAGGACATGCGATGGCCTTTGATAGCGTTCGCGGGAAAGTAGTTTTGTTTGGAGGAAGCGGGGAAGGAACTGCGGGTCGTGAAACATGGGAGTGGGATGGTACCAACTGGGTTCAACTATTTCCGACAAGCAGTCCGATAACACGAATTGGCCATGCCATGGCTTTTGATGCCCTCCGCAGCAAAGTGGTTCTTTTTGGTGGGAGTTCTACCACTAATGACACCTGGGTGTGGGATGGGATTAATTGGATGTCCGTAAACTCCAGCACTAAGCCATCCGGACGTTCCTATCATTCAATGGCATACGATAATGCAAGAGGCAAGATCAGTATGTTCGGGGGTCGTTCAGATTATGGTGGCTATAATAACGAAACTTGGGAGTGGGATGGTATCGGTTGGACACAATTGAATTTAGCTGCAAAGCCCATGCCAAGGGCTTACCAAGCAATGGTATATGATGTCGAAAGAAAAGAAATAGTTTTGTTTGGAGGAGCTACCTCTAACGGATATACCAATGATACTTGGACATGGAGCGAGGGAAACTGGGCAACATGGAGTACCACCCCAGAACCGCGGGAAAGATACAATCCCAGCATGACATATGATCTTGAACATAATAAAATAATATTGTTTGGGGGATATGGTTCATCAGGATACAGTAATGACTTTTGGATAAGGGAAGATAAAATATGGAGACAAATAACACAAGCGGTACATCCTTCCGAAAGAGAATCACAGGCTATAGCTTACGACAGCCTACGTAAGAAAACCGTTCTCTTCGGTGGAAAAATAGCGATCAGCCCCTATTCTATAGGCGACACGTGGGAATGGGATGGTGCAAACTGGACACGCTTGAATATCTCCACCGGACCATCGATGCGATTTGGTCACGCAATGATTTACGACAACATCCGCGGTAAGGTATTGTTGTTCGGGGGACGGGTGAATTCGCAAAATAATGATGAAACATGGGAATGGAATGGATCCAACTGGATATTAATGAGTCCCTCAACCAAACCTTCAGCACGATATTATCATGCTATGGTTTTTGACAGCATCCGAGAAAAAGCAATATTGTTCGGGGGCATTACATCGACAGGAAAAAGCAATGAAACATGGGAATGGGATGGTGCGAATTGGATTTTGTTAAATCCATTAACTAAACCAACGGGGCGCTCTCAACATGCCATGGCATATGATCATATACGAGACAAAACTGTTCTTTTTGGAGGATATACCACAGATAAAAATAATGAAACATGGGAATGGGATGGCGCGAATTGGTCGCAGAGATATTCTGCGACCACGCCATTCTCTCGATATGGTCATGTGATGTCGTATGATCACATCAACAGAAGAGTAGTGATGTTTGGAGGAAGCAGTACCTCTTTTCCGTACGCCAATGATGAAACATGGGAATGGAATGGAGTTAACTGGATTCAATGGACACAAAGCATAACGTGTGTGCCGGATTGTGATAATAACCATATATTGCTGAACAATTCTTGTGTCGATGAAAAAACAGTATCTTGTGATGCAAATAATAACAATCCAACAAACAGCCATGACTCGGAGGTGCCTGTTGTCGTAAACTATACTTATGCTGATGGGTGGGAAAATCCTTCACTCTGTGCATGGTCTTGTAACACAGATTATATTTCTGAAGATGCTGCGACCTGTATTAATGAGAAAGAAGTACCGTGTGTTGCCGAAAATGTGCCCAACAATGCCCATCAAATATCTTTGACTCAACTTGTTACCTATACCACAGAATATGGATGGACGTCTCCAGATCATTGTTGGGAATGTAACGAAGGGTTTGTTTTGCTCGATGGCATTTGTAAATCACAGGAAGACTTGGTGTGTGAAGGAATTCAATGTTCTTATCACGGCACTTGTTTCTTGTTGGCAAATGAGGCTCAATGCGAATGCGACTTCAACTACACGCATGACGGCGATCCGCTTCAGTGTATCAACACCAAATATGTCGATTGTGTTGATATGAGTCCCGAGAATGCCGCTCCGGTCGTGGTCCCCGTGGAGATTGTCTACAACGACATAACCGGGTGGAGCGACCCGGCCCCCTGTAGTTGGCAGTGCGATACGGACTATGTCCTCGAGAGCGGACAGTGTATCAACTCAAAAACCGTTGAGTGCGCCAAAGACCCGGGCAAGCCGGCCAACGCTCACGATGTCCTGAGCGTTGCAACCCTTACCTACACCACGGCGAATGGTTGGAGCGCCACGCCTCTGTGTGCATGGTCATGCGATAACGGATTCCTCTCGGAAAACGGAGTCTGCATAAATCAAAAGACCGTCAACTGTCTTCCCAATAAACCGGAGCATGCCTCCGCACAGATCGTGCCGGTCACCATCCATTACAACTATCCGGCCGGTTGGGAGGCGGTTCCGGCCTGTAGCTGGTCCTGCGATCACGGGTATATTTCGGAAGACGGTATGACCTGCATCAATACCAAACAGGTCGAATGCACACTTTTGACCGATCTGCCGGCCAATGCACACGATTATTATCAGATGGTCGACGTCTCCTATGACCCGGTGTCCGGGTGGAGTGCTCCGGTCTCCTGTGCTTGGTCCTGCGATTACAACTACGTCTATGAAAACGGAGCCTGTGTCCACAGCAAACAAGTTTCCTGTGTTGATCCGCAGATAGCTCATGCAACCGTTACCGTGACCGATGTCACCATTTACTATCATGGCAGTTGGGGCATCGTTCCGACCTGTGCGTGGCAGTGCGAGACGGGGTACATGAAAGATGCGCTATCCTGCATCAATTCGCGGCAAGTGCTCTGCCTTTCCAATCCCTCCACTCCGGTACATGCCCACGATATAGTCACCTCGGTGACCGTCAATTACACCGGCAGCGGTTGGGAAACGACTCCTTACTGCGCATGGGACTGCGATTCAAATTATGTCTTGGATAATGGCACCTGCGTATTTGTCGAGAACGGCGGCTGCGAGGTCTACTGTTCCGGCCACTATGCCACATGTCACGAGGAAGACGGTAATACAGTCTGCGACTGCGAAGAGGGCTATGCCAACATCGGCAATGTCTGCACCTCGACCGCAGAGAAGAAAATCGACCTTTATTTCCTTCAGGACATGTCGGGCTCGTTCAACGACGATCTGATCAACCTCAAGAGCATCGCTGACGGTTTCTTCGCCGATCTTACCACCACCTACGGTGATGTGCTCGCGGGTGTCGGCGCTTTCATAGACAAGCCGATGAGCCCATTCAGCTACGATAACGAATATCTCTATCGGAACGAACTGTCGCTTACGCGCGACAGAGACTCTTTCGTCGAGACCATGAAGGAACTTCAGGTCATGTCGGGGAACGATGTCCCCGAAGGACAGCTTGAGGCGCTCATGCAGGTCGCGCTCCGTAGCAGTGCGATAGGCTTCCGTGACGGGGCGGCCCATATCATCGTGCTCACGACCGATGCTGCCTATCACCGTGCGGGCGATGCCGCCGCTCTTCCGGCCAACAACTATAATGCCGTCATGGATGGTTCCGTTGAAGGGACCGGTGAGGATTATCCGGCCGAAGCGATGGTAGGGGAGATATTAAGAGCGCGTCAGATATTCCCGATATTCGCCGTTACTCAACCGAACATGGCGAACTATCAGCAGTTGGTGACGTTACTCGGTACCGGCATGGTGGTTGAACTGACCGGCGACAGCTCCAATATCGTGAACGCCACCTTCCGCACCATAGATTCGCTCTATGGCTGCGCTACCGGGGATATCCGTTTCTGCGGTCGCGGTATCGGCGCCTGTACCGCAGGCACACAGGTCTGCCTGAATAGCGATACGGCCGAATGGAGCGAATGCATAGGAGAAGGTACGTCATCAACCGAAAAATGTATAGATGGTATCGACAATAACTGCGATGGACATATCGATGCGCGAATTATATATACTGGCGAATTGGTCAGTTGCGAATGTAACGATGGCGAAAGAAAGGCGTGCGGAAGTGCCGACAATTCACACACAGCACCGTGTCGAAAAGGAATCATGACCTGTTCGTATGGCAAATGGAGTACATGTGAAGGGGAGATAAACCCCCAATCCTACGATTCTTGTAATGGAGAAGACGATGATTGTAACGGCATCGTAGACGATATCGATTCTCAATATTGTAGCGGGTTGTTGGGAGAAGGAATCATGACCTGCCTCAATGGTGTTGCTCATTGTTCGGCTAATGATATCGAATTCGAGGCGGTGATTAATACGGCTGGGCAATTCTGGAATATGATCGACGGAAATTATCAAATCAAGAACACTACGCGAGGTAAAGGGAATAAGGCAACGCGATGCGGCGACAACGATACGGAAGATGTGATCTATCTTCTTTATGATAATAGGCCTTCAAAGATCAAGGTGCTTTCAAATGGGTATCATGCTATCCATATGGTTGGAGTGGATGGTGAAGTTTTGGGCTGCGCGTTTGGCGACGGCGAACTGTCGATAACGAGACCCGCTTTGTATCTGATAGTGGAAGTAGGCACCGCGGAAGATACCAGTGTTGGCGACGATTTCATTCTGGATGTCTTGCGCGTCAACGACAGTGTGAATGGCGGCGGGATTGGCCCGCAGGAATGTCCGCAGAATCACTATACAGAGAGTTGTGCCCCTTTGGGTGCCGTCAGTAAGGGTGAATGCAGTTACGGCCGCAAAATATGCATAAACGGTATTTGGAGTGAATGTCAAGACATAGTGCTTCCTCAACCAGAGATATGCGACGGCAAGGATAATGATTGCGATGGTTTTGTGGACAACCACACGCCAGGTAATTCCCGGTTGCTGTATAGGAATTGTTCGGGACTTTGTGGCGCCGGTACCGAGCAATGTCTTGACGGCGAATGGAGCAACCTCTGTACGTCTGATGTCGAGATTGCCTCAACCATCACCGAAACGACAACCATCTCGGGCAGTACCTATCAACAAGGTAACGAGTTCGAAGGATGCGGATCATCGGGAATGGAAGATGCGGTATATCTTCTTTCGGTGACCGATAACCATAAGAACCTGCGCCTCGGAATAGAAGGCAACGGGACGGTAGCGGTGACGATACGCAATACGGTCAACGGCGTTGCAAAACAATACGGTTGCGCGCAGGATGATTCCGGTGGAGTCACCTTGGTAAAAGATGCGTTGGCTCCGGGCGATTATTGTGTCATCGTTGAGTCGGGGGTAAGGAACGACGATAGCATAGGGACAGGCTATACACTACAGGTTGAAATTCAGGATCCTTGTGACGGCATAGATTGTGCCGGTCATGGCACCTGCGATTATATCGACACCAAAACAACCTGTCTTTGCGAACCTCATTATGTGCTTAATGACGCGCTGGAGTGCATATATGCCGGAGATGCGGTGGTCTTCGCCGATCCCACGCTTGAAACCTGCGTGAGGAACAGCATCGACAAACCGACAGGGAGCCTCCTTTTAGAGGATGTTTATCCGATCACCTATTTGACTTGTGGCAGCGTGAGTCATCCCTTAACGAAACTCGAAGGCATACAAGCACTCCTGAACTTGAAAGACCTGAGAATTTATTATGGCTCAATTTCGGATATCAGCCCTCTGGCGGCCCTGTCTCGATTGGAACATCTACAGGTGACCGATAACCATCTCGAAGATATATCCCCGCTGGCAGAACTCGACAAATTGCAAGATGTTTCCATCAGCAAGAACTGCATACAGGATTTCTCGCCGATCCAACATTTGGTTGACACCGGAAAGGTCTATGGCATCACTTCACAAAACGCACAGTGCACCTTCTGCCGCGATACCCAGTGTGAGGAAAACGAAGAATGTGTTTATGATGGTCCTTCAGCAGTCTGCATTTGCGATGAGAACAGTTTCTTGGATAACGGCGTCTGTACATACGATAGAGAGGTATTGTTCCCAGATCCGGCCCTTGAAGAGTGCATCCGCGAGAAACTACAGGTGTTGAACGGTCCCCTATCGTTCTCTCAGATCCTGACCATCGATTCTCTTAACTGTTCCAGCCGCGGCATCAAGGACATTGCCGGTATCGAAAATCTGCGGAACCTTGACGAACTCGTTCTTGCTCACAACGACATAGTCGATCTCCAATCGTTGAGCGAATTAACCAAGATACGATATCTCGACCTAGAGTATAATCGGATCAATTCCACCGCTTCCTTGACCGGTCTAACGAAAATACAACAGCTTTCGCTTCGTAATAACCAGTTGACCGAGATCAATGCGCTTTCCAATATGACTCTTTTCTATGGCGGCTACTTCGAGAACAATCATGTCTCGCAGTTGCCGTCGATGAGTGCCATGACCCATCTTGTATTCATCAATGTGGCGAATAACTGCGTCACCGATTATTCTCAGGCGTTGCCCTCTGTGCAGGCAGGAAAGGTCGTCGGTCTGGAAATGCAATATTCATCATGTACCAACTGTGTCAACACCGCATGCGACAGCAACGAGATCTGCGTTCATACTGAGGCGACCGCTCAGTGTTTCTGTGACGATACGGCGGTATCCCAGAACGGCGACTGCGTTCCCTGTGAAGCGCTGGTCAACTGCGGAGAGGGAGTCGCCTGCCGGGTCGTCGACAACATCCCCGTTTGCGAATGTCCCGCCGGATATACCCTCGAAGGCGCTCAGTGCGTTGAGGATATGCCGGTCGTCTTCGCCGACGATAATCTCCGTCGTTGCGTGGAGCATTATATCGGCTATCTGCGCTACGGTCTGCAGAATAGATTCCATCCCGCCAGCATCGTTATCAGAAAATCGGATGCCCGGGCGCTTGACAATCTGTACTGTAATGATTTCTCCATCGGCATTTTCTACATGTACGAGTATCAAGCGGGAGACATCTACGATCTGGGCGGACTGGAGGAATTCATCAACCTCAGGTATCTTTCCCTGAAAGACCATTACATCACCGATATAGCGCCGTTCGCTTCGCTTCCTAAACTGGAGCGCATATATCTCGACAACAACCAGATCGGCGATCTCTCCCCGCTGGCATCCAGTACGAGCATAGAGATGCTGTATCTTGCCAACAACCGTGTGAGTGATCTTTCCCCCTTACAGAACAACTACTTTGTATTCATGTTGGACGTTTCTTCCAACCGGATAACCGATCTCTCGGGATTGCCGCAATTCGTTGGCCAGTTAGATATGTCGGACAACCATGTCAGCGATCTCTCGCCGCTCACGTCCAGAACACTTGGCACGATCGATGTTACCAATAACTGTATCCAGAACAGGACACCGATACAGATATATATTAATGCCGGCCGGGCTCAAGGGGCGTATACTCAGTATGCCTTCTGCACGCCCTGTACGCAGGGATCCTGCGGAACGAACGAAGAGTGCGTTTTCGAAGGGAGCGGCATCGCCTGTGATTGTGCGACCGATACTTTCCGCGTCGATTCCACCTGCGACGCCTGCGGAACGGTCACCGACTGTTCCGGACACGGGACCTGCGCATCGGCAAAGGACAAAATCGTGTGTCTCTGTGAACAGGGCCATGTCTCGCTTGGACTACAATGTATTCCCGGCGAACAGGAAATAACGATCGCAGATCCGGGACTCTCTCGTTGTCTGAAAGAACAGCTCGACAAAGGCGAGGAACAATCCTTAACGGCAAGAGATCTGGATGGAATTACGAGTCTGACATGTTACAATTACGATATTTCAGACATATCGCAATTGGAATTATTGGAAGGACTGAGCTATCTATCTTTGACATCCAATGCAATATCCGATGCCTCAGTGCTCGCGAAACTGCCGAATTTGACCTCCGTCAACATAAGCGACAATTGCCTACAAGATATTGAACCTATATCAGCACTGATCGCCGAAGGCATCGTGGCGGGCGCTGGCTTGCAAAACGAGGCGTGCCTGTCTTGTGCCGATAAAATCTGTGGCGAAAACAGTCACTGTGAAAGAGACCTCTTCGTCGTTTCATGTGTCTGTGACAATGGCTATTTCAAATTGAACGGGGAGTGTATACATGACAGGTATGTTTTCATCCCCGGAGGAGGCTCTTGTCTTGATCAAATCGTACGACCGCGTGAAGAGGCGGAGACTTTCGCGGAATGTATCCATTATCATCTTAGCATGGAGACTCGCTACCATAGTTGTGACGATACCCTCCACAAACTGAGCAGCCTAGCGTCGATTACTGCCTTAAACTGTACGGGAATGAGCAAAAACATTTCCGGATTGGAGTTCTTGACCGGTTTGGAGCAACTTCGAATCGACGCCTACTGCGAGTTATCGTCCGATGCACGAACCGCCGGTTCTTTATCGGAACCCAACGTGACTACTTTGCCCGGATATGCGCAGGAACTGTACGATTTGTTTTTCAGCGGAAAACTCGAGCCCGCACCGCTTCAATGCGGCGCGAATGAGGGTTGTGTAGCGGATATGGATGGCTATCCTTATTGCGATTGCTCCATCGGATACGAGCGAGACGTCGACGGCAATTGTCGAGATGTATGCGAGAGCGTTGCGTGCGGCGAGAACAGCCATTGCACTTTCAATTACTCCTATGCCGTCAGTGAAGCCGAGTGTGTCTGTGACTCGGGGTATTATTACTTTAATGGCGAATGTGTGCCTACCTGCACCGAATGTCTTGATCCCGATGCTGTCTGCACGCAACAGATGTTCTCCACGGATGACAGTGTTTATACCGCTGAAAGACGTTGTCTTTGCAAAGAAGGAGAGGTCTACAATTATGGAAGGTGTGAACCGATAAAGTGTGCGCATCTCCATTGTGCCGAAGAGAACAAGGCCTGTTTCTTCGATCAGAATAATTATTCGGATGATCCCAATAACGGCTACTTGAGTTGCCGTTGTCGTCCGGGATACAAATTGACTGCGGACAACACCTGCGTAGCCGACGATGCGCAGGAATGTATAGAATCGCCCAATCTGGTAAGAAAATCTGGGGTGAACACCAAAATCTATCCGATGAGCGCGTGGGCGGGATTGTCATATGGCCAGTATACGAACGAGCTCGATTGTTCTTGTGGTATCGGATATGTGATGAACGAATATCGGGAGTGCATCCCCGATTCCTGCGAACAGACACAGTGTTCCGAAGGAAGATACTGCGTCAATACCAACGGTGCGGTTTCCTGCGAATGTCTGCCGGGTACCATCGAACGGGACGACGCGTGTATCCCCGATCCGTGCGCCGGGAACGATTGCTCACTGCACGGTGTGTGCATGGTCGATCCGCAGACCTTTGCGCCGGTCTGTATCTGTGATGCCGAATATGTCGGCGCGGGCGCCGATTGCATCGAGAATCCCTGTACCGGCAATGCCTGTTCAGGTCACGGTGAATGCGTCATCAACGGCGACACTTTGGAAGCGCAATGCGAATGCAACACCGGATATGTTTCCTATGGCGCCGACTGCATAGTCGACCCGTGTCTCACGACGACCTGTCCCGCAACCTCCCAGTGTGTGGTTGACGGTAATGTCGCCGTGTGCGAATGCAACATCGGTCATACCGGTGCTGATTGCGACCAGTGCCTCGAAGGTTTCGCATGGAGTCTTTCCGACAGCCGCTGTAAACCGGTCGATGTCGCCATGCCCGCCGGGTGCGCCGATGTGGCGAACTGGCCCGAAACTTTGGTCGCCTATGAGAACGAGGTCATCCGCCTGACCAACCTTGCCCGTCGCTCGACCCAGAACTGCGGGTCTATGGGTACCTTTGCGCCGACCACCGTGTTGGCAAAGGATGCGCATCTTACCTGTGCGGCACGGCGTTATGCCAAGTACATGGTCGAACGGAACCATTACAGTCATGTCGATCAGGAAGGTCACGATTGGACATGGCGCGTTCAACAGACGGGATACACCGGGAACGTCGGGGAAAATCTGGCGGCCGGGTCACCGACCCCGTTGCGCGCGGTAATGGGCTGGTTGGGAAGCGATGGTCACTGCGCCAATCTTATGTCGCCGTCATGGGCCGGGCTGGGTGTCGGATATAGATCTGGCACCGAAACGACAACCTATACCCACTACTGGGTCCAGAATTACGGTAATAAGGGAACACGCGAATGTCCGCAGGGTTCCCACACCGAATCGTGGGGACGGTGTTGTCCCGACGGGAAGCATCTGAACGGTTACGAATGTGTCGACGACCAAGCCTGTGGAGCGGGAAGCTGTTCCGGTCACGGAGCCTGCGACGATACCGCCAAAGAGATCGTCTGCGACTGCGAGCAGGGATACTATCAGTCCGGTATCGACTGTGTGCCCCATACGGCTCCCGATTGGACCGGTGGCATCCTTGAAGCGGTCTCAGTGGGCGCCGGCGGCGTCAAGCTGCAATGGTCTGGGGCGGTCGATGATTCAGGCATCAAGTTCTACCGTGTGATGCGGTACGACGCGGCACAGAGCGCCTATGTCGTTGTCGCCACGGTCGAGTATCCCGAGAACACATACTTTGTCAGAGAACTTGTGCCCGAGACCGAATACCTCTTCAAAGTCGAGGCCTCCGACAAGGATTTCGTATCGACCACCGGTCCCCAACTGACCGTTACGACCCATCCGCTTCCGACGATATTCGTTGCTCCCACGCAGGATCCGACATTGCCCGATTCGGTGGCCCATTATGCCTCTCAGTTGTACGGCGGGACCAATTCGGTGCAGGATCTCGTCGATGAGACCAAGCTGGATGTCGAGCGACTTGCGACGATAAACGGCCGCGTGATCGATTGGAACGGTCAACCGCTTGCCGGTGTGCAGATCACGGTCAAGGATATGCCGCAGTACGGCATCGGCTACACCCGCGCCGACGGCCGGTTCGACATGGCGGTCAACGGTGGGGGTGTCGTTACCCTCGAATACGCCAAGGAAGGGTTCCTGCCGGTCCACCGCGCCCTTCGCCTCCGTTGGTTGGAGCATGAGATCGTTGATCGCGTGGTCCTTACCGCGCTCGATGTGGTCTCTCTTGAGGCCGAAGAGGGCCTTTCTTTGCCGCAGTTCGGACCGATATCATCGGTGATGTCCGACAACGAAGCTGAACGGCAGGTGCAGCTGTTTATACCGGCGGGAACGCAGGCCCATATGGTGATGCCGTACAAGGATATCGACGGTAACGACCGCATCGAGTATTTCTCCCGCTCCTTACAGATACGGGCTACCGAATACACGGTAGGCGACCTCGGTCCTGAGGCGATGCCCGCCGCCTTGCCCGCCTTCACCTCGTATACCTACGCGATCGAATTGTCGGTCGACGAAGCGGTCGAGAAAGGGGCCAGATCGGTAGTGTTCGACCGGACGGTCTACCAGTATGTCGATAACTTCCTGAACTTCACCGTGGGCAAAGCGGTTCCCAATGGATACTATGATCTTGCCGCCGGGCACTGGGTTGCGATGAATAACGGCCGGACGATAGAAGTGCTCGATATCGGCACCGACGGCCGCGCCATACTCGATGTGTCGGGATACGGTGATCCCGCAGTACAGACCGAACTTGATGAACTGGGAATAACCGACGACGAGCTTTTCGCCCTTGCCGAACTCTATCCGCAGTCCGGCACTCAGATATGGCGTATGCCGACCGACCATTTCTCTACGCAGGATTTTAACCCGGGCAGCCAATCGCTCTTCCCGCCACTCAACACATCGGAAGCCGAGACCAAAGAAGCCCCGGAAAATCCCTGTGGCGAACCGCAACATTCAGTCATGCTATGCGAGAGTCAAGTGCTCGGCGAAGCGATACCGGTAGATGGTACCCCGTTCGTATTGACCTATGTATCGAATCGTCAACCGGGGAACAAGTCAAACTACACCAAGGAATTCGAACTGATCGGAGAGACCCGCCCCGAAGGACTTCAGGGTATAATCCTTTCCACCTCCATCGCCGGGAAGACCGAGAAAAAATACTTCTGCGCGGACAACACGGTAGCCGAGTGTGCCGACCATCCCGCCGATGCATCATTGTTGCCGCCCGACGGTCAGAAAAAGATGTACACCTACACATGGGATGGTCGTGACAAGGACGGCAAAAAGGTGAACGGCAAAGCGACCCTGACGGTCGACATCGAGTATTTTTACGGCGCCCGGTATAGCCTTCCCTCCGAGTTGACCGACCAGAGTTTCGGCACGCCGCCCAACACCAACTTCGCTCTCAACGACATAGATCCGGCGCGCAGTCGCGCCTTTGCTCCCAAACACTGGACTTTTGAGTTGGGCAACGACATAGATGCCACAGCCTACGGTTTCGGCGGTTGGTCGCTCAATGTGCATCATATCTACGATCCGGAGAAGATGACGGTCATCAAAGGTTCCGGCATCGTCGAAGGAAGCGGGGGCGAACAAACCATCCTCGACAGCTACGCAGGCAACGACGCCGATGGCGCACAGTATGACGGTGTTCCGGCTCGTGAGGCTAAGATTCCCGCGCCGGGGGCGATGGTGTTCGACTCGAAGGGGACACTCTATGTGATCGTTGGTAATGCCCTGCGCGCCATTCCGAAAGGGGGCGGCACGGTCAGAACGGTCATTGATAAACTGGCGGGACACGACCTACCCAAGTCGTTCTTCATCGCTCTGCGCGACGACCACACCCTCTATGTCTCCGACTATTGGGGCGATGCCCTCTATCGTATCGATCTGAAGGAAATGAAAAAGTGGCTGATAGCCGGGAAAGGACCGGACGGCACCGGGACCGAATGGCTCTACCATCCTGCGGGTCTGGCGGTACACCCGATCGACAGGAAACTCTATATCGCCGATGCGGGCAACAACCGTATCTGGCGCATGGAACAGGAAGGCGACCTAGAGGTCGGGTCCGGCGGGAATGTCCTGCATACAAACGATCCGGGCGAATTCATTCTCGTCGCGGGAACGGGAGAATCGGGCGATAGCGAGACGCTGCCGAACGATAACTCCCCGATGCCGATTTACAAGAAGTTAAAGAATCCGAATGCTTTGGCTTTCTCCGGCGACGGTACGATCCTGTACATTGCCGATACCGGTAACTCGAAGGTCAAGAAACTCGATCTTAAGGAGAACACTATCACCACCATCGCCGGACAGGGCGAAGAACAAATGGGGAACGGAGGCAACGGCGGTCCTGCGAAGAGCGCTCAACTGATGCGGCCGCTTCACCTTGCGGTCGATCCGGTCGACGGCGACCTCTACATCGTCGATTCGATCCATACCGTTGATCCCGGCACCATGCAGGATGTAGAGATCATACACAACAACCGCATCCGGGTCATCGAGTTCAGGGAGAAAGAGGGGCCGATAATCAAACTGTTCGCCGGAACCGGTAATGCCGACGAACTCGGCCGCGAGGGGAATCCGCGTCGTACCGATATCTTCCATCCCTCCGGCATCGCGGTCAGTCCTGACGGCGGCCTCTATTTCTCGGAGGAGTTGGGTAACCGTATCCGCCGCGTCGGTATCGAACGGCCCACCGTGACCGGCGACGAGATCGCGATACCCTCCGAGAACGGCTCGCTCATCTATGTTTTCACGAAGGAAGGGCGTCATCTCCGAACCGAGGAACGGATGACCGGCGTGAAGGTGTGGAGATTCGGCTACAATGGTTCCTATCTCAACTCCATCAAAGACCGCGACGAAAACGAATACCTCATCAACTACACCTTCGCCGACGGCAATCCATCACAGGTCACCATAAAACCACCCGTCGGCATGGCGCCGGCCGAATTCATCACGACGCTCGATTTCTACGCAACGGCCGATCCTACCCCCGGTATGCTGAAGAAGGTCACCACGCCCGATCCGGCGGCGAGTTACGAATGCCGGTACGACGAAACGAAGCATGGACTTCTGACCGCGTTCCGTAAACCTGAGATCCTCTCAAGCGATCATACCGAGTGGACCAACTTCTCCTATGACGAATTCGGGCGCCTGATCGCCGATACCAGCGTGATCGACACCGCATCGACACTTGAACGGAGCGAGATCGACTACGCCACCTATGAAGTGGCCTTCACGAGCGCCGAAGGGTTGCGGACGGTCTACCGTACCGAGAACGATACGGTGGCAGACACCATGACCCGTACCGTGACCGGCCCCGACGGCACGACGAACATCTCGGTCCAGGAACGTGCCGCCGCCGGATCGACCCTGACCCGGGCCGACGGTACGGCCATCACCAGCGTGATCGGACCCGACCCCGAATTCGGCATGCGGACGCCCATGACAAAGAGCGTTACGACGGCGACCGGCGGCGATAACGGTGCCCCGCGGTTCACCAGTACGGTCGAGAACGACCGGACAGTAGAAAGAAATGCCAACGAAGAGATCACCCGCTACACCGACACGACCAAAGTCAAAGCGGACGGCAAAGAACGCATTGCGACCACAGTCTACGATGTGATTGCGAACAAGATCACCCGCACCAGCCCCGAAGGGAGGAAAGCGTATACTCTGCTCGATGAAAAGGGACGCGTTTCCGAAGAATGGGTCGATTCGCTGGAACCGGTCAAATACGGCTACGATGCTCGTGGGCGACTTGAAAAGGTGGAGGCGATCATTACCGATACTGAAAAGAGACAGACCCGCTTCTCTTACGATCCGGTGTCGGGGCGCCTTGTTGAGACGACGGTCGGTTGGGGAAGCGAAGAGGCGATGGTCACCCGGAATCTCAGTTTCGATCAGCGCGGCCGGGTGCTCGCGAAGGAGGAAGGGGATGACGGCCTATTTACCTTCGCCTACGATCTCGCCGGAAACATCACCGATATCGACCTGCCGCAGTTCGGGAGCGATACCCACTCCTTCGATTACGACCTCCTCGGTCTCCAGAGCGGATACGACGCCCCGCCGCTCTACGGCATAGACGGCCTCCTCATCCCAGCGCGCACCGAATACTACTGGGACGACGACAAACGCCCGACCCGGGTAGAATACCCCGACGGCGGCGATGTCGCCTATGGCTACGATCCGGAGAAGGGCCGCCTCGACACCGTGGCCTATGAACGGTGCACCTTTGCCGAAGGGATCGAAGACACCGCCTGCGCCGTTGAGCGGACCATCGACTACGGCTATGAGATCACCCCGGCCCAACGCCTCTCCTCGATCACCGCGACGACCGTCGCTTCAGTCGAAAGCATCGCCTACGCCTACAACGGGATGCTTCCCCTCACCGAAACGATGAGCGGCACCGTGAACGGCACCATTTCCTACGAACACAACGGTTTCTTCGAGATGACCGGCATGACCGTGAACGGACGGCGCGTCGACTACACCTACGACCGGGATGGACTCCTCACGCAGGCAGGCGACCTCACCATCGGACGCAGGGCGAGAACCGGCGCCGTCGAATGGACGAAACTCGGAGCGATAGGCACCGAATACTTCTACACGGCAGCCGGAGAAACGGTCGGTTCCTCGACATGGATGGGCAGTAAGCATCTTTACAGCGATCTCATCGACCAGCGCGACGCCGTGGGGCGCATAGATTGGCGCAGTGAAGGGATAGGGGACCCCGCAGATATCCGCTATTCCTACACCTACACCAGCCGGGGATATCTGGAACAGGTGGCCCGCTATGATGAACAGGGGAGCCCGACGGTGATATTCTTCGCCCGCTACGATGCCAACGGGAACCGCACCTATGTACAGTCGCCGTACCATAAGAATAGCGGCGGTTGGGCCGCCTACGATCCGCAGGACCGGATGGTCACCTTCGGCGATTACCGGTACGAGTACACGGCGGCCGGGGCGCTCTTCAAGAAGAAGGACGACAATCACACCCCATTCGACCCCGCCGATGACAAGGTGACCGACTACCGGTACGATCAGGGCGGGAACCTCCTAGAGGTGAACTTGCCAAACGGTAAGGAGATAGAGTATACTTACGATGCTCTGAACCGGCTCATCGCCAAGAAGACGAACGGCGCAGTGGAGTACCGCTTGCTCTATGCTGGACAACTCACCCCCGTAGCGAAGGTAGACGCCGACGGCGGCATCCTTGAGCAGTATGTCTACGGCCTCGGCGTGAACAGCCCCGACTACATCGTGAAGGGGGACCGCAAGTACCGGCTCGTGAAGGATCACCTCGGGAGTGTGCGGCTGGTGGTGGATACCCATGACGGCGCGGTGGTCAAGCGGCTCGACTACGATGTGAGCGGGATGGT
>Ga0074195_1000486_pt1 | contig 33797 bp, 32 predicted proteins | sample EPASupsiteHSE623_FD_64525 | JGI IMG/M metagenome (GOLD analysis project Ga0074195, IMG submission 64525) | Bioremediated contaminated groundwater from EPA Superfund site, New Mexico - Sample HSE6-23 | ecosystem: Environmental > Aquatic > Deep subsurface > Groundwater > Contaminated ... | reverse complement strand
ATATTTCATTTAAAATATCATAGATTTCTTGTAGTTTCAAATTTTTCTCTTAAACAAATAATTCAGGATGTTTTACTTTTAGCTCTTCTAATGCTTTTAAAGAAGCATGACTTCCTATTCTTGCTAATCTAGCAGGTTCTTGCTCTTTGTATAACATCGCACATCCTTGAGCCAATTCTCGCACTTTTAAAATGTAATTTTGTCTTTCCGTTACAGAAATTGCTTTTCTTGCATCAAGTGTATTAAAGGCATGACTTGCAATCATACATTGATCATATGCAGGAAGTGGAAGAGCTGCTTTTAAACAAGATTTACACTCAGCAAAAGCATCATCAAAATGTTTAAATAACATATCTGTGTTTGCTACTTCAAAATTATAAGTTGAAAACTCATATTCACTTTCTTTATGAACATCTCCATAAGTTGTTTTACCAAATTTATTTTCATTCCATACAATATCATAAACAGAATCAACGCCTTGAAGATACATCGCAAGTCTTTCTGTTCCATAAGTTATTTCAACAGCAACAGGATCACAAGCTAATCCACCAACTTGTTGAAAATATGTAAATTGAGTAACTTCCATTCCATCAAGCCACACTTCCCAACCAAGTCCCCAAGCTCCAAGAGTTGGTGATTCCCAGTTATCTTCAACAAATCTAATATCATGTCTTGAAACATCCAATCCTAAAAATTCTAAAGATTGTAAATATAAATCTTGAATGTTATCTGGACTTGGTTTTATTAACACTTGAAATTGATAATAAGCACCCAATCTGTTTGGATTTTCTCCATATCTTCCATCTGTTGGTCTTCTACTTGGTGCCACATAAGCTGTACTCCAAGGAGTTGAATCTAAACTTCGTAAAAGTGTCGCTGGATGAAATGTTCCTGCACCTGCTGGAATATCATAAGGTTGAACAATATTGCAACCTTGTTTTGCCCAAAATTCTTGTAATTTTAATAGAATTTGTGAAAATGTAACCATTTATTTAATTCCTAACTCTTTATTTATTTTATCTTTATCAAAACCACAAATCCATACATTACCTATTAAAATAACAGGAGCTCCTGTACATTTGTGCTTTTGACAATCTTTTAATGCTTCTTTATTTTTTGATAAATCTATGAGATTATATTTTATCTTTTTAGTTTTTAAGTAAGTACTAGCCTCTTTGCACCATTTACAATTTGGTAAAGTAAATAGTGCAACAGGTTTCATTATAAAATTACTTCTATTTCTTTTGAATCTGTCTCAACAGCTTTTGCTTTAACAATTCTGTCTTCTTTTAATTTAATTGATAATTCTTTATCAGTAATTGCTAAAATTTGCATTGCTAAATAAGCAGCATTAATTGCTCCTGATTTTCCAAGTGCAACAGTAGCAACTGGCATTCCTGCTGGCATTTGAACAGTTGAAAGCATCGCATCCATACCATCCATTGCGCCACCTTTCATAGGAACCCCAATAATTGGTTTAGTTGTAGTTGCAGCTAATGCACCAGCTAAATGTGCAGCCATTCCAGCAGCAGCGATAAATACAACAGCACCTTTTTCTTCTGCTTCTTTTACATAATCTTTAGTTCTTTCTGGACTTCTGTGAGCTGAAGATATTATCATTTCATACTTTACATTGAATTTTTCAAATGTATCAGCACAATTTTTCATAATTTCGTAATCTGATTTACTACCCATAATAATTGATATAAAATTCATTTTAATCCTTTTTTATTTTAAAAGTCTAAGATTATATCAAAAATTATCTAATAGTTTTATAATCCTATTTACTTTTAATTTATTCCAAGATTCAAATTTATTTACAGTCAAATTATCATTTTCATAAATAAATTTTGACAAATTTTTTGATTTATCTTCTATAAAAATTGGTTTTATATATTTGAAATATTTGATTTTTTCTAAATAATTATTACTTGTAAAAAGTACAACTGTAGGAATCATAAAAGCATCACTAATATGATAAGTTGAAGTATCAGCGGTTATTATTTTATCCATGGCAGAAATTATATAAATAAAATCATTTACATTTTTAGATTCTTTACTTAAATCCATAAATCTATCATCTTTAATTTTAGCATCAATTAAAAGTGTAGATATAATCATATAGTCCTCAGCTTTTAATAAAAGCTCTTTCAATAAATCAATAGCAATAGTTTGAGGAATAGATTTATTTATATTTGCAGAATAAGGATGAAATAAAAGTAACTTTCCTTTTAACTTTGCTTCATCAAGTCTGTTTTTAAGAGTAGTTTGAACTTTATAATTTGAGATATTTATTTGATTATATTTTTCATTTTCACTTATTTTTTTATAATCTATTCCAAATTTAAAAAGCCAAGCATCTACATAATTTAAAGAATCCAATTCTAAAAAATCAATAGATAAACTATTATCAATAAAATAATCATATTCACATAATTTTTTTGATGTCAAACTCAAAGGTAAAATATTATTTATATACTCTTGAGTTTGATATATTTGTTTTTCTCGCGTGTAAAAACTATTATTTGAAGCATTTAAATAAATATCAATTTTAATATTTTTGTAAATCTCTTTTAATTTTTTATATAGAATTCTCAAAGCTGTACATGAAGATATTGTTTCACTTATACTTTTGCCAACTCCTCCAATAATTGCTATTGAGATTTCATCTTTTTCAATATTTTTTAATTGTTTAAATATATCTACCTTTTTTATCTCTTGAAAGCTTATTTCCTTGAAATTCTCCCTACAGTTGTATTCGTCAACATTTGTTATTCCTAATTCTGAAGGGAAATTTTCTAAAGTTCTTATTCTTGTTTCATTTAATACTTTTGCAAAATATTTATCTTTATCAACATTTGCAAATACTTTTTTTAAGTCATTAAAATCATCATAGGTTGTAATATAAACTGTTTCATTATCCATATTTGATGGGGCTTTAAATTTAAAATAATTAACTAAAGTCCCATCTGTTGTTTTAATATTTATATTTTGAGTAACCCTAAAAAATATCATCTATTTTATCTGTACTTATTCAACAATAGTTCCATCAATATTTTCAATTCTAAACATTGTTAGATATGGAAGAGTTCCAGGAAGTTTTATTTTATTAACATTTCCACTATGAACTGACTCTAACTCTTTATTTGTTTCAGTTAATATTTTTTTGAAATTAATGTAATAAATTCCATCTTTTTTGAATATTTTTCCAATTTCGTTTTCACACTCAACTAACTCTTCACCCATTGGAGTGAAAATTTCAATATCTTCATTTGGATAAACTTTATATTTACATAAAAAGTGTTCTTCATCTTCAGTTACAAGTCCTGTAACTTCATAAGAGCCTTTACTTAAAGCATAATCGTGGTTTTGTGAATCTGTTTTTTCAAATGGTCTATGAATTAAATAAGCATCTGTAAAACCTCTATTTTTTGTTGTATAAAGTTCTCTCTGATATTTATCTGCCTCAAATTTACCATCATAATAATCATCAATTGCATTTCTATAAGCTTTTGCTGTAACGGCTGCATAATATGGTGATTTTGTTCTTCCTTCAATTTTAAGTGAATCAACAGCTCCAGAATCAAGTATCTCTTTTATATGTGAAGCTAAATTCATATCTTTTGAATTAAAAATATAAGTTCCAACACCTGGTTCTTCTTCTAATCTAAATAATGTACTATGATCTTCATTTGCAGCATATAAAGTATATTCAAATCTACAGTCATTTGCACAAGATCCTCTATTTGGAACTCTTCCCATTTGAACAGCTGATACTAAACAACGTCCTGAATATGCAAAACACATAGAACCATGTACAAAAATCTCAATTTCCATATCAGGTAAATGTTTTTTTATTTCAATTACATCTTTCAATGAAATTTCCCTAGCAACTACAATTCTTTTTACTCCCATATCCCAAAAAACTTGAGCATCAAGATAGTTTAAAACATTTGCTTGTGTTGAAAGATGAATATCAATTTGTGGTGCAATTTCACGGCAAAGTTTTACAACACCAGGAGCTGCAACTATAAAACCATCTGGTTCAAGTGCCGCCATTGTTGCAATATGTTTTTTTAATAGCTCAATTTGTGAATTAAAAGGAAAACCATTTATTGTGGCATATACCTTTTTACCTCTTGCATGAGCATAATCAATTCCTTCTTTAAATGTCTCAAATGTGAACTCTTTTCCAGCTCTAATTCTTAAACTAAAGTGACTTACCCCTGCGTATACAGCATCTGCGCCATATTTAATAGCTATTTTTAATTTTTCCAAATTTCCAGCAGGTGATAATAACTCTACTTTTTGATTATTCATATAATTCCTTTAAACATTTTATATTATTATTTTATTTTTTGATTGGCATTATATCTATTTTTAAATAAATATAAAAGAGGATAGTTTTACTCTTATTTTTGTGTAGTTTTTATTTTAGGAAAGCCTAGAAGCTTTCCCATTCATCATCATCTTTTGATGATGAAACAATTACATTTGATTTTTTATTAGCTAAAGATGGGTTAACAGTTTTGTGACTCTCTTGAACAAAACTTTTTGATGTCGATGGTATATGAGATGGAGAGATAGTCTTCCTTTGTTCACTTGGCGCAGAAACTACTTTTTTAACAATATTATCTTTTTTTAATTGATCTAAATGCTTAAATACATTAATAGTTGACTCATCTAATTTTTGAGATAAATTATTTAATACAACAATATCTGAGTGATCTTTACAATCTTCATTTATATACTCTTGAACACTACTATGAACAACATCATGATTTAATTTTAATTGTTTCCAATTTTCAGTTCTTGTAAATTCTTTTCCAGAGTTTTCTTGCTCTTGTAACCATTTTCCTAAATCACAATCTGTTGATTTTGTTACACTCCATGTAACTTTTGTTTTACCAACTTTATCAAAATTGTTTAATTTAAATCTTATATGATCATTTTTTAATTTAGAAATTTTGAACACTAAATCGATATCTTCAATCTCTTCTTTAGTTACTTCTTTAAATCTTGCTCTATCTGCTATCTTTAATAAATTCTCAGATAATTTCGTAACTTCAGTTGCTAAATCACTTATTATTGTTGCAGAATTTGCATTAACTTGTGTAGCTTGGTCTAAAGTATTAATAGTATCATTAATTTGAATAATACCTTTTTCTTCTTCCCTACTTCCTTGTGAAACGTCTTCAATTAAAGTAATTGTTTGATTGATTTTAGAGTTTAAAGTTGCATATCCACCAATCATTTCATTAGCAATAGATTTTCCTTCATTGGCTTTTGATGTTGCTATTTGTACAATATTTTTTATCTCTTTAGCAGCTTCAGCAGATCTACTTGCAAGATTTCGCACTTCTGCTGCAACTACTGCAAATCCTTTTCCAGCTTCACCAGCAGTTGCAGCTTCAACAGCTGCATTTAATGAAAGAATATTTGTTTGAAATGCGATTTGGTCAATTACTGTAATCGCATCATTTATAGATTTAACTTGTTTATCAATCTCATCCATTGCACTTGTTGTTTTAGATGCTAATAACTCACCCTCTTTTGAAGAGACTTGAAGTTCTGAAGCTAATGCTGACATTTGATGAACTTTTTGCACACTTGATTTTACAATTGAAGTTATCTCTTCAACGGCAGCTGCTGTTTCTTCTAACGAAGCTGCTTGTTCATTTGCAGAAGCTGATAATTTACTAGCTGCTGTTGATAAAACATTTGTATCATCATTTAATTTTCTACCACTTATTACTATCATTGATAAGAATTCAGAAACAGTAACACCAATTAATTTACTACTTGCTGCTAATGATGAAATAACACCATTAACTTTTGAAGTATTTAATTTAGAATCATCTACACTAAAATTTGAATTACCATATTCAATTAATACATTGTTTAATGCAACTAAATTTTCATTTGTTTTATCAATCATTGAATTAATAGAATCTCTTAATTTTATAATTTGTGGATTTGAAGAAGTTTTTTCTATTTTATAAACATAAAATCCATTAATTACTTTTTCAATAACTTCATCAACATTTTCTATTACTTTTGAATCTTCTGCATAACCATCTTTTAATTTGCTAATATAAGCATTAAAACTATCAACTAACTTTCCAATTTCGTCATCTGAATTTTTCTCTATTTTATCAGCATGATTTGTATCTTCTCTAATATCATTAATTGCATTATTTAGATTTTCTAAAGGTCTTATTATTGCTTGATTTATAAAATAACTATAAACTAAATAAACAATTACAATTGAAATTAATGAAAAAATTAAAATATTAATAATAATTTGACTAATCTCTTCATTAGTATTTTGTTGCATTAAGGCAACTTCATTTTCTATATCATCAACATAAGCACCAGTTCCAATTATCCAATCCCAAGGCTCAAATTTTTGAACATAAGAGAATTTTTCTTTTGGATCATTTTTTTTCTCTGGTTTATCCCACCAATATTTTACTAATCCGCCAGTTTTATTTCCATTTGCAACTTTTGACATTTCAACAAAAAGATTTTTACCTTTCGCATCAACATTTGCAGATAAATCTTTCCCATCTAATTGTTTACTAACTGGATGCATAATCATTTTTGGACTTGAATCATTTACCCAAAAATAATCATTATTAGCATATCTCATTTCACTAATAGTTTTTAAAGCCTCTTCTTGCATTTTAGAAGTTACATTTTCTACGTATTCTCCCGTTCCAATAACCCAATTATATGGTTTGAATAGTTTCACAAATGATACTTTCAATTGAGGTGCTTCAAATCCTGGTTTTGGCCAAACATAATCAACAAATCCTTCTCCACTATTTTTTGCAACAGTTGAGAACTCTTTAAATATTTGTTTTCCGCCTTTGTCTTTAAAATCTAGTAAATCTTTACCATTCATTTCAGGCTTAATTGGATGTACAATCATTACAGAACTTGTATCATTAATCCAAAAATACCCGCTACTTCCATATCTTGTAGCATCAACAATTGATTTTAATCTTTGTTTTAATGCCTCTTCAGAAAGTGTACCCTTTGATTTTTCATATTCAGCTTCTAATATTGAAAATAAGAAATTTGTTTGCAATTTTAATTGCTCTTGTACTTCAACTTTTATTTTATCAACTGAAGTTCTATTATGATATGCTTCAACTGTTTTAATAGCTAATGACACATAATTCTTAAGCTCAAGCTCTTTTTTTGCATAAGCTTCATTTTTAAAACTTTCAATATTTTTATTTGAAAAATTTTTAATCGAATATATAGAATCAACAGCAATTGCAACGGATACAACAATAATAGTTATCAAAGATAGAAATAAAATCTTACCTTTAATAGATATGTTTTTAAACATATAACTCTCCCTTAGGCTTTATAAATTATTATATAATATCCATTGTATGGCTAAATTGTCAAGTTTACTCTATCTTAAAAGATTTTTTGCAAACTCTAAGGCTTCAGAAGTAACTTTTTCTCCACTTATCATTCTTGCTATCTCATTAATCTTTTCTTTATTATTTAACTCTTTTACAAATGAGTTTCCATTTATTTTATCAACTAAAAAATGTTGATTTGCACTTGATGTTAATTGTGGTTGATGAGAAATTGCAAATATTTGATAAGAATTACTCAATTTTTTTAAAACTTTTGAAATTGCATCACTCTCTTTTCCACTTAAGTTTGCATCAATTTCATCTAGAAAAAGTATCCCATTATCTACGATATCAAATTCACTCATTGATGTTAAAAGTGCAAGTCTAAGTCTGTTATATTCACCTGAACTAATAGTGTCCAAAGAAACACCATTCAATTCAAAAATAACTTCATCAATTCCTGTTAAATCGAGTACTTTTTCACTTATAATAATTTTTGCATTATTCAAATATAAGAATTTCAAATATTCATTTATTTTTTCTTCTAATATTTTTGCACTATCTTTTCTATATAAAGATATTTTTTTTGCTAATTCTTCTAACTTTATATTTAAATTTTCATAACTTTTTTCTAATTTTTCTTTTTGAAAAAAGATATTTTCATAAGATTCTAATTCTGTTTTTTTTTGTTCTTTATATTTTAAACACTCTTCAATTGAACCAAATCTTTTTTGTAAGGCTGATAATTTTTCAATTCTATCAAGTACATTTTCTATATTTATTTCATCTAATTCATGTAAAGAATCATTAAATTTCTCAAAAATATTATTTAATTCATTCATAGTTTCATCAAAAAAACTAGATTCAACTTCCATTAGCTCTAGTGCTTGAGTAACATTGTGATTAAACTCCATAATAGGAAAAGCTTTTTTAATTGCAACTTCTATTTTTTCTTTTTTTGCTAATCTTTTTTTTATTAAATTTAACTCTTCATATTCGTCAATAGTTGGATTTATTTGTTGAATTTTATCAATTTCAAATCGTGCAAACTCTTTTAAATCTTCTAATTTACTTTCATCATCTAATATTTTTTGCAACTCTTTTTTTACTTGAATTAATTCTTTATATAATTTATCAAAATTCTCTTTTATTTTTATAAAATCTTTTTTATTTTCTAAAGATAATCTATCTAAAAAGTCTAAAAGTTTTAAACTATCAAACTCTGATGTATCTTTTAGATTTAAATGTTTTATTAATTTAGTTGAAAAATCATTAAGATTCTTTTTAGATACAGATTGATTATTTAAAAAAAATCTAACTTTATCTTTTTTAATACTTTTAATTATTATGTCATCATCAACTGACAAATCATATATTTCATCTGTTATTTTTGAATTATTTAATAATACTTCACCTAAATTTGCTTTTACATCTGATAGGGCAAATAATGACAAAATTGCTTGCATTAAAATTGATTTACCAGCACCACTTGGACCTGTAAAAATATTTAATCCATTTTTAAACTCTAAATCTACCTCTTCAAAAGATAAACAATCTTTTAAATATACTCTTGTAATCAAATTAATTTCCCCATCTTAATTTTTCATTTAATACTTCAAAATAATCCCGTTGGATTCTATGTATCATTTTTGCTTTTTTACTTGCAATTTTTATTTTTATTGATTGATTTTGTTCCACTTCATAAATATCTTGTCCATCAACAATAACAACTGCACCTTGATTATCAATAATTTTAAACTCTATTTCAAAATCAGCTGGCATTACAAGAGGTCTTTGAGTTAATGAATGAGGAGCAACTGGCGTTACAATAAAGGCTTCAGTTAATGGATAAACAAGAGGTCCTCCAACTGATAAATTATAAGCTGTTGATCCTGTTGGTGTTGAAACAATAACCCCATCTCCATAATATGTATTAAATTTTTTGCCATCAATTTTACCTGCAATTTTAATCATTGATGAAATTGACTTTCGTGAAATTACAATATCATTAAAAGCGACAAATTTATTTAAATTCACACTTCCTTCAACCATCATTCTATTATCAATTTTATAAATACCTTTTTTTAAATCTGCAATAAAAGCAGGTAATTGCTCCATTGAAATATCAGTTAAGAAACCCAAAGTTCCTAAATTTATCCCTAATACTGCTTTATCAAATTTAAATGATTTTCTCACAACTGAAAGCAGAGTTCCATCTCCACCAACTGAAATCAAAAAATCAACTTTTTGACACAATTCTTCTAAAGAATAACCTTTTAGAGATATCATATTTGCTGAGTTATCTTCTAAATATATACTAATATTAACTTCTTCAAAAAGTCTCTTGATTTTTAGATAAGTCTCTTTTAATTCAGGACTTGAAGGCTTTAGAATTATTCCAGCACTTTTAATATCATTTAATAATTCGCTATTTTTTTCTATTCTCAAAGTTATTCCATTTTATATTTTTAGATTTATATAAATCATTTTATCTGATTATTTATAATAACTTAAATAAATTTAAACCAAAAAAAAAGGGATATGCAAAAGCACATCCCTTTTTAACAAAATAGTTAATAATTAACCATTTCTCTTTTTAATAATTTCTTCAGAAACATTTTTTGGAACTTCTGAATAGTTATCAAAAATCATAGAGTAAGTTGCTCTACCTTGAGACATAGATCTTAAGTCTGTAGAGTAACCGAACATTTCAGATAATGGAATTAATGCAACAACTAGTTTAACACCAGCTCTGTCATCCATAGACTGAATTTGTCCTCTTCTTTTGTTACTGTCACCAATAACATCTCCCATATAATCTTCAGGAGTTTCAATTTCAACTCTCATGATTGGTTCTAAGATAATAGCTTGTGCAGCTGCTGATCTACAACCTTGTTTGAATCCCATTGAAGCAGCTAATTTAAATGCCATTTCAGATGAGTCAACGTCGTGGTAAGAACCATCATAAAGTGTTACTTCAATGTTAACCATTGGATAACCAGCTAAAATACCACCTTGCATTGCTTCAAAACAACCTTTTTCAACAGCAGGAATATATTCTTTAGGAACAGTTCCACCTTTGATATCATTGTTAAATTTGAAGTTTTCTTCGCTTCCAATTAATGGTTTAATGTCTAAGTATACGTGACCGTATTGACCTTTACCACCTGATTGTTTTGCGTATTTATACTCTTGTTTAACAGCGTTTTTAATTGTTTCTCTATAAGCAACTTGAGGAGCACCAACTTCAGCTTCAACTTTGAACTCTCTTTTCATTCTATCTACAAGAATTTCAAGGTGTAATTCACCCATTCCTGAAATAATAGTTTGTCCAGATTCTTCATCAGTATTAACTCTGAATGATGGATCTTCTTCTGCTAATTTTCCTAATGCAATACCCATTTTTTCTTGGTCAGCTTTTGTTTTTGGCTCAACTGCAACAGAAATAACTGGTTCTGGGAATTCCATTCTTTCTAAGATAACAGGATCTTTTTCAGAAGCAAGTGTATCTCCAGTAATTGTATATTTTAAACCAACAACAGCACCGATTTCTCCAGCATAAAGCTCTTTGATCTCTTCTCTATTATTAGCATGCATTTTAAGTAATCTTCCGATTCTTTCTTTTTTCATTTTTGTAGAGTTATAAACATAAGTTCCAGATTCTAAGATTCCTCTATAAACTCTTGTAAATGTTAACTGTCCAACAAATGGGTCAGTCATAATTTTAAATGCTAAGGCAGCTACTTCACCATCGTCTGTTGAAGGAACAATTACAGATTCACCATCTTGAGTTTCACCATTAATGTCAGCAACTTCAGTTGGAGCTGGTAAATACATAGCAACAGCATCAAGTAAAGTTTGAATACCTTTATTTTTAAAAGCTGTTCCACAAGTCATTGGAGTGATGTTCATTGCTAAACAACCAGCTTTTAATCCAGCAGTAATTTCTTCTTCAGTTAATTCTTCACCTTCAAGGTATTTTTCCATTAACTCTTCGATTTGCTCAGCTGCTGATTCAACCATTTTTTCTCTATATTCTATTGCTTGGTCTAATAAATCAGCTGGAATTTCTTCAACATGGTAGTTAGAACCCATTTCAGCATCTTCATCCCAAACAATAGCTTTCATTTGTACTAAATCAATAATACCTTTGAAATTTTCTTCAGAACCAATTGGTAATTGAATTGGAACCGCATTTGATTTTAATCTTTCATTTACTTGTTTTTCAACATTAAAGAAATCCGCACCTGTTCTATCCATTTTATTAACGAATATCATTCTTGGTACTTTATACTTATTTGCTTGTCTCCAAACAGTTTCAGATTGTGGTTGAACTCCACCTACTGAACAAAATACTGCAACAGCTCCATCAAGAACCCTCATAGATCTTTCAACTTCAATAGTAAAGTCAACGTGACCTGGAGTATCAATGATGTTAATCATTAATTGTTCTTTAGTTTTTGGGTGAATCCAGTTACAAGTTGTAGCAGCAGAAGTAATTGTAATACCTCTTTCTTGCTCTTGAACCATCCAGTCCATTGTTGCAGCACCTTCATGAACTTCACCAATTTTATGTGAAACACCTGTGTAAAATAAAATTCTTTCAGTAGTTGTTGTTTTTCCAGCATCAATGTGAGCTGCAATACCAATATTTCTAACTCTGTTAAGTGGTGTTTTTCTTGCCATATTATAATCCTACCATCTGTAGTGTGCAAATGCTTTATTAGCTTCTGCCATTCTATGCATATCTTCTTTCTTCTTGAAAGATGAACCTCTTTCATTAGCAGCTTCGAATAACTCATTAGCTAATCTTTCTACCATAGTTCTTTCATTTCTTTTTCTAGCATATTCTACAATCCATCTTAATGCTAAAGTTTGTCTTCTTACAGGTCTAACTTCAACAGGAACTTGGTATGTTGCTCCACCAACTCTTCTAGATCTTACTTCTAAAAGTGGTTTAACATTTTCAATTGCTTTTTCAAATAATTCAATACCAGAAGCTTCACCTCTAGCATCTAAGTTTGCAATTGCACCATACATGATTTTTTCAGCTGTAGATTTTTTACCATCTTGCATTACTGTATTAACGAATTTTGTGATCACTTTACTATTGTAGATAGGATCAGCCATTATTTCTCTAACTGGAGCTTTTCTTCTTCTCATTTTCTATCCTTCTACTTTTTCTTAGCTTTAGCTTTTTTAGTACCATATTTAGATCTTGCAACAGTTCTGTTTGCAACACCAGCAGTATCTAAAGCACCTCTTACGATGTGGTATTTAACCCCAGGTAAATCTTTAACTCTTCCCCCTCTTACTAAAACAATTGAGTGTTCTTGTAAGTTGTGACCTTCTCCACCGATATATGAAATAACTTCAAATCCTGTAGTTAATCTAACTTTTGCAACTTTTCTTAAAGCCGAGTTAGGTTTTTTAGGTGTAGTTGTATATACTCTTGTACATACTCCTCTTCTTTGTGGACATTCTTTTAATGCTGGCGATTTAGATTTTTTAATAACCTTTTTTCGCTCATTTCTTACAAGCTGATTGATTGTAGGCATTTCTTTCCTTTATATAAATTGGTTTGAGTAATTATAGCCTTACCCATGCTTCTCGTGCAAATCAACATTTAGTTGAAACGATACTCCCATTCTAGGAAACTTATTATATTTTAGTTTTCTAAAAAAGTAGGGGATTTTACTGAAGTTATGCTTAATTATTGTTTAGTTTAGATTTAGGAGTATTTTATCTATAAAATTTCTTGAACTCGACCAACTTGTCCATCTTGAAGTCTTACTTTTATTCCATGGGGATGAATTGGTGAATTTGTTAGAATATCTTTTACAACCCCAGAAGTAAGTTTACCGCTTCTTTGGTCTTGTTTTAAAACAATATTTACTTTTAAACCTTGTTTTATATTAAATCTTTTTTTTCCATCCATTAATTTTCTTCTGTTTTATAATTTATAACATCTTTTGCAAAATCTACATGGTAAAAAAACATCATTTTATAAAATAAATCTACTTTCGTTTTTTTCTCTACACTTGTATCTAAAATAGAAAATGAAAACATTTTTGGCTCATCAACTTTTTTTGGTGTAACTGTAATTACAAGAGGTTTTACAGTTCTCATCATATTCATAGTTTCTTTATAATCTTTTGGTGCTAGTCCATTTAACATATCACCATCTTTTTCTTCTTTTCTCATGGCAGTAAATAGAAGATCTGTACTCTCTTTAAATAGTTGTTTATTCCAATTTAATTTACCTTTTGAAAAGTGAAATACACAGCTTTTATTCAATAAAGCATGTGGTTTCTCAGCTTTTATATCTTCTATCATTTGAAGAAAAAAGTTAACTCCACCTAAATTTGTTGCAAGTTCCATTGCTTGAGTGTACAATTTATTTTTTTGTTCTTCATCTAATTGATTAAAATTCATAATTCTCCGATTAATTTACTTTTTTGCAAGTATAGCTAAATAATCGTTGACTATTTACCTTCAAACTCTTTTTCATTTGTATGCTCTACAACTTTTTCTGCAATTTCACTTACTTCACGTGCTACTTTATTAGCTTCTGATGCTGATGCTGCATTTTGTTGAGTTACGTGATCTAGATTGTTTACAGTATCGTTTATTTGTTCCATTGCACTAAACTGCTCTTTTGATGCAGTTGAAACCTCTTTTATTAACGATAAAGTATTATGAATATTGTTGTTTAATTTTTCATAACCTTGAATCATTTCATTTGAAATGTTTTTACCTTCATTTGCTTTATTAGTTGCATTTATTACTAAATCTTTTATCTCTTTAGCAGCTTCAGCAGATCTTGAAGCTAGATTTCTCACTTCTGCTGCAACTACTGCAAATCCTTTTCCTGCTTCTCCAGCAGTTGCAGCTTCAACGGCTGCATTTAGTGAAAGAATATTTGTTTGGAACGCTATTTGGTCAATTATTGTAATTGAATCAGCAATTGCGTTTGTTTGTGTATTTATTTCATCCATCGATAAAGCTGTTCTTGAAGCCAAGTCTTGACCAATTGCTACTGAACTTGAAACCTCATTTGCATATGTCGTCATTTTTACAATATTTTGAGAACTATTTTGCATATTTGCAGTAATCTCTTCAATTGCTGCGGCTGTTTCTTCAAGTGATGCTGCTTGCAAATTTGCTGAAGCTGTCAATTTCTCAACATTTGAAGATAAATTTTCTGCATTTGAAGATAAAACTAATCCCATTTTTTTATTTTCAACTAACATTGAAGTAATAGAAACACCTAAATTATTAATATCAGTACATAAAGCTTTTAAATCCCCATCTAAACCTGAAATATCGATTTTTGTTCTATAGTCATAATTTGTGTATAAAGATAAAATACTCATTGCATTTTTGATATTTGTTTCTGTAGCTTCTAACATTTGATTTATTACATTTTTTAATTCATTTAAAGAAGGGTTAGTTGTAACTCCTTCTATTCTTGTATTTAATAAACCTTTTTTAGCTTCATTTGCACATTTTATTGCACTTTCGACAACTAATCTATCTTTTTGAATAGAATCATTTGTATTTAAAATATTTCTATTTACCTCTTTTGCCATTATTCCTAACTCATCTGTTGAATCAATCTCAATTAATCTTGATTCATTAGTTTCTTGATTTAAATATCTAAAAAATTCAAGAAGTCCATTTTGAAACTTTAATAAAGGGGCTTTAATTGAGTTTGTAATAGCAAGAATAACGAAAAACAATACTATTAAAACCACAATTACAAGAGTATATAAAGTGTATAAAGTTGAATCTATTTTTCCTAAAGCATCCAAATAACTAGATTTATTTTCTTCATTTGCTATTTTATTTATAGTATTTAATTGTTCATTTATTTTCAAAAATATCTCATCAGTAACAGATAACATAGGTGTTGCCATTCCTAAATCAACACTTAACATATCTACAGCATCTCTTATTGTTAAGTTATATTCAATTAACTCTTTATTAACTGATTCTATACTCTTTTTATTAGCTTCTGTTAAATATGGTGCTTTTAAAAAGTTATCCATATCTTTTGATATAGTAATTTTCAGTTTATCTAAAAGTACTAATTGTTCATCAATCATAAATTGTTCATATTTACCAGTTGCATAACTGAAAATTTTATATAAAATTGAATTATATAAATTTATATCACTCAATAATTTACTACTTGTTTTATACAATTCAAATTTTACTTGTACTATTTCATTTAATGTACTTTTGTCAGATTTCAAAGCATTATTAGAAAAAAGTGCCAAAATCAACAAAAACAATACTGCTATTGCAGGAGCTATTATAATTTTTTTTCCGATTTTCATATTTTTTATACCAAACATAGTTGAGTCCTGTAGATTAAATTTTCAAATAAGTTAAATGAATTATTTAACTTATTTGAAAATTTAAAGCTTTGAAAAATCAAAGCTTTAAATAGAAGATTATTTATAAACTCCAGCACCGATTAACTGATTTTCACCAATTCCAATAACATAAGAAGTTTTAGGAGTTTGTTCTCCTCTTGTTGGGTGATCCCAAACATAATCAACCCATCCAGAACCATCAGCTTTTACTTTATCAATAAAATCTTTGAATAATTGAGTTCCAGCTTTATCTTTGTATCTGAACATATTTTTACCTTTTAAAGGTTTTTTTGGATGAGCAGTGATTATTCCATCAAAATCATTTGCCCAAATATATAAGTCATCTTTTACAAATGCACTTTCAGGTTTATTGAACTCTTCAACACAAGCAGCAACTCCCACTTTTTTACAAAATTCAACACCCCTATCAACTAATGCTTTTGCATCAGCTTGAGAACTTTCTGCATTTGCAAAAGTTACACTTAATAATAATGCAGCTGTTAACTTAACTAATTTACTCATAATCTATCTCCTTAGTTTCTTTTAGAACTTGATATTTACATAAAAAAAATTAATTTAATCTTAATATTCACGAATTATTTATCATAAACTTAAATTTTGTTTAAAATGCTATTTTAATGCTATTTTAGAGGGATTTATAAGATTTTGAAGGAGTATTTTTCCAATAATAAAAATTATTTTTTATTATTGGAAAATTAATAAAATCAATTTATCATATGATTAAATTCAGGCACAATTTCTTTTAGTTTTTTTAATTTATCTTCAGTAGTTAATAATTCAGATATATCTTGATTTAGTTTTTCAATATCATATTCAGTTTTTCCAGCAACTGTTATCGACTCATAATCTGTTTTTTTATCGCTGTCATTTATTAATAATTCTTCGTAAAGCTTTTCGCCACATCTTAGTCCACAAAATTCAATTTGTATATCACTTCTTCCACTTAAATCTATCATCTTTTGGGCTAAATCAACTATTTTTATAGGTTCTCCCATATCAAGAATAAATATTTCTCCGCCACGTCCAATACTTGCAGCTTGAAGAACTAACTCACAGGCTTCAGGAATGAGCATAAAATATCTTGTAATATCTGGATGAGTAACTGTAATATTTTTACCTGCTTCTATTTGAGCTTTAAATTTTGGTATCACGCTTCCACTACTGCCTAAAACATTTCCAAATCTAACAGAAACTATTTCAGTTTTTTCACTTTTTACATTTTGAGCGTATAACTCACAAATTCTTTTTGTAGTTCCCATAACATTTGTTGGACGAACCGCTTTATCAGTTGAAATTAAAACAAATTTTTCAACTTGATGTTTAATGGATAAATCAATACAGTTTTTAGTTCCAATAATATTATTTGAAATACCTTCTAAAATATTTTCTTCAACCAAAGGAACATGTTTATATGCAGCTGCATGGATTACAATTTGAGGTTTGTATTTAGTAAAAGTTGCCTCTAGAAATTCAGGTTTTCTCACTGTTTGCATAACTGATACAATATTTGCATCTTTTAACTCTTCTGTAATTTGATATAGATTAAACTCACTATGATCAAGTAAAATTAATTGTTTTGCTCCAAAAAGCTTACATTGTCTACTGATTTCACTTCCTATACTTCCACCTGCTCCAGTAATTAGAACTACTTTATCTTTTATAAAATCTTGTATTTTTTCTTTATCCAAATCTTTTGGATGACGTGCTAATAAATCTTCTACTGAAATATCTTTCAACTCTTTATTTTTCCCATTAGATAAAGTATTTATTATTTTTATATCATTTATCTCTAGTTCATTTAAAGTTTCATATATTTCTATTAATCTTTGTTGAGAATAATCTTTTGAAATAATAACAGCCTCGATACTTTTAGTTCTTATTACTTTTTTCAAATCCTGAAAGCCATATACTTTAAGATTTAAAATATAAGTTCCGATAAGTGTTTCACTTTCATCAATAATTGCAACAGGAGTATACTCTAAATTTTTTTTATCATGTAACAAACTATTTATTGAACTATTTGCACCCATAATCAATGTATTTTTATATTTCACATTTTTACTACTTTCCATAATAATTCTTTTAGAAAGTCGAAGAAGAGTAATAAATACAAGTGATAACATAAAATCTATTATAATAATACTTCTAGCAAGAGGTGACATATCTTCTTTCAATATTATAAATATTATCAAGAAGATAATATAAATTATAATGTGTGCTATTAAGATTTTTTTAACTTCATAAAGAGAGAAAAATCTCCAAGCTGTTCGATAAAGTCTAAAATAGGTAAATATTGATATTTTTAAAAAAAGTAAAATTGAAAAAATAAGTATGAAATTATTCATAAAATCTGATGGTATTTGAAAATTAAATCTTAGATTATATGCAAAATATAGAGTAAAAAGAGAAATTAAAGTATCGCTTAACAAGAAAAATAAAATTCTTTTAAGTGGAGATGGTGTTAATAACAAAATAATCCTTATTTAATGTAATTATAAATTATACTCAAATGCTGATAAAACATCAGTAGTATCTAAAATATTATCCTACTTACTTAATCTTAATTTATTTCATAAAAATTTATTTTTACCATCAACAAACTTCATAGAAATAAATAAAACAATTAAAGCTAATAAAAATGCTACAAAAATATTTGATTTTGATACAAGATAAACAATCATAAATAACACTATATTTAAACATATAGAATAATTTGTAACTTTATAATGACTCCAGCCACTTTGAGTAAGTCTTTGATAAGCATGTTTTTTATGTGCTTGACTCAATTGTTCACCATTTATTTTTCTTCTAAAAAGTGTTAAAGTAGCATCAAACCAAAACACTCCAAACAAAATAATCCAAATCCAAAAATTAGATGACTCTTGATTTGCATAATAAAGTATAAATATAGCAATATTATATCCAAGAAGAGTACTTCCCACATCTCCCATAAAAATTTTTGCCTTGTTCCAATTCCAATATAAAAATCCTAAAACTGCCATAGCTAAAACTAAAAAATGATTACCAGCAAATAAAACAAATCCAGTAAAGGCAAGAAAAAGAGCTTCACTTCCAGCATAACCATTTATTCCATCTAAAAAGTTGTAAAGATTAATAAACCAAATAATCATAAAAAATGCAAAGATATTTGTTAAAATAGGATTTGAGATATCAAAAATACCAAAAGTTAAACTTTCAAAACCACCTAAACTATAAAGTCCTGAAAAAGCAACTATTGATTGAACTAAAAGTCTTAATTTTGGGCTTAATTCGTATATATCATCAAAAAAACTTACTATTGATATAACTGCTCCAAATAGTAAGGCATAAAAAAGATTTGATTCTATTTCGCCAATAAAATAAAGATAAAATAATCCTAGAAACCATGTAATTGCGATAGCAATTCCCCCTCCATGAGGTGTTGGAATACTATGAGAACTTCGTTCATTTATAGATGCAACAAGTGATTTTTTTATCATATAGTTTTTTATAAAATATGTAAGTGAAAATGAGATTACTAGAAGAATTAAATAAATCAAATTTTTTCTCCTTTTATCATTAATCTTATTCCCTCTTCCACACTATATGAATTTGATAAATTTAATTTTTCTTTTGTGCTACAGTTATTCACTTCTAAACTCCCATATAGTCTTTTATGAAATGATGGTTTTAAGATTTTCAATAAAGTCTCAAAAAATGGTATTTTTATCAAATATATCTTTTTATCTAAATTTTTTGCTATAAGTTCAATAAATTTTGATGTGCTAAGAGGTTCATCATCACTTACTAGAAATATTCCTAATTTTTGTTGAGTTACTATCTCATCTATAATGTAACAAAGATTTTGTATAGATATAAAACTTCTTTTATTTTCGATTTTTCCAAGAGGAATAATCGGTAGTTTTGTTACTAGTTTTATCAAACTATCTATATTACCAGGAGCATTTTTGCCATATATCATTGGTGGTCTGATAATACTTACTATAAAACTATCATCACTTAGTTGTAATAGTTGCTTTTCCGATTCTAATTTACTTTTACCATAGTGAGTGATTGGATTATAATCTGTATTTTCATCTAATTTTTCTATATCTTCACCATAAACTGCAATTGTGCTTATAAATACAAACTGTCTTACTCCATTTTCTTTTGCAAGTTTTGCAAGTTTTATGGGATAATCTACATTTATTTCATGATATTTTTCATAAGGATGGTCTACCTTTTGATGAACGAGTGCTGCACAATGCAAAATAATATCTATATTATAAAAGTTTATATTTTCTAATCTTTGATTTAATAATGAAAATTTTTCAAATAAATATTGATTTTTATATTGTTTTAGGAAACTGTTTCCTAAATAGCCATTACTTCCTGTTAATAAAATTTTATTCATTATTTTTGCCTTAAATCATTATATTTTATTTTTATTGTCTGAGAACATTCCATCTTTTACCAAAATTATCCATTTAGACTTCTACTTTATAGTATCAGAATATCTTATAGTTTCAATTTTTATTTTGATAAACACTTATTAATACTGAAATCTTTATAAATTATGTTTTTCTCATAAATTTATATATATATTTAATAATTTTTTTTGGCATAATTCTTATTGGTAATTTAATTATAATAGATATAGAAAAATCAAACCAATTAAAAAAATGTAATTTTTTTAATTCATAAAGAAAATTTAATTCATTTAACATGTAATTAATGCCACTTCTTCTTTCTAATTGTCCATAACCTGCTCTCATATTAACTAATGGTTCTTGTAAATTGTAGAATTTCCCATCATTTAGAATTATTCTAACCCAAAGATAATAATCTTCAAACCACATCATTTTTTTATATCCACCTACCCTTTCTAAAACAAGCTTTTTATACATTACGGCTGGATGATTTATACCATTTCTGATTTTTGTATAGCTGATAATATCATCATTCTTTTCAGGAACTTTACGATAAGAAACCACACAATTTTCATCATTATCAAATTCACTCACCCAACTACTACATACATCTATATCATTATTTTTAAATATATCTAATTGTTTCTCAAATCTATTTGGTAATGAAATATCATCTGTATCCATTCTTGCTATAAGTTCATTACTACAATATTTTATTCCCTCATTTAAGGCATCTCCCAAACCTAAGTTTTTATCTAAAGGTATTATTTCTAACACATCCCCTAATTTTTCTTTCCATATTTTAATAACTTCATCAAGTTCAACTGTTAAAATTCCATCTTGTACTAATATAATTTCATCTGGTTTAACACTTTGCTCGTCCCATATGCTTTTCATTGCTCGATTAAAATATTCTGGTTTTTCTTTATAATAAATTGACATTAACACTGAAAACTTAATCAAAATGTTATCCTTCTTTCATTTGGTAAAAGAATATTTCTTTCATTGTTAGGAGTCCAATATTTAGGAGCGAATACAATACTTTCTTCATTATTACCTAATGCACTAGCCCATAAAGCAAAAGTACTTGATGATAAAATTCTAAATTTAAAATTACTTATTAAATAAAAATCATCATATATACTATTTCCTACAAATTCGAAAGAAATATCTAATCCATTTAAAATCTCTTTTGCATAACTTTTATCATCAGTTACTATATAAAATTTATTTTGCTTATATTCTTCCTGCATAATTCTTATAGCTTTTATATAATATTCTCTAGGAGTAATACTATTCCATCCAAGTTTTACAAAATCACCACCTCGTATATGAATGACACATTCTTCTTTTTGTTTACTATTCTTATTTACAAATATTTTATTTAATATTTCTATTTCTTTATTAAAGTTTTCTTGTATTAAACAATCTTGAAAATAACCATCAAGTAACAAAAAAAACTTGTTTGGATTTTTTAAAATATATTTAAAATTTTTATCTCCCACAAAACAATATTTAGGGAACTTTAATGGAAAGATTTTTGAAATTCTAAATTTTGTAAGAAAATGTTCTACAAATTCTATCTCTATATCAATTTTATTAAAATCAAAAAAATTCACTAACTCATTTTTTCTTTTCTCTGTATAATTTCCTAAAGAATTATCATCTAATATTATTCTTTTTATATTATTATCCTTCGCAAATAATAATCCTGCTGCAAGTTGAAATATTTGGTTACCTAAACCACCTGCTAATCGAATAATTATCATGAGAAAAAATCCTTAATATAATTTATACTATTTCTAATATTCTTTATTAAATAATATCTAATACCATAAAAAAAACCTTTATGTTTTATACTTATTAGATTATCTTTATCAAGTACAACTATTTTTTTATCAATTTTCAAGTTTCTTGATTCAGGATAACAAAAACTTGAATCTATGATATTAAACTGGCTCTTATTTTTTGATACAAAACTATTAAAATGACTTTCATCATGCCATAGTGCAATAACATTATTATCTAAATCAATAGAAATGTTTTTATCCAATATTTCACACATATTAAGAAAAGAATCTTTTGAACCTCCATTAAAACCACCACAAAAATATTTAGAGGTTTCATCTCTTAATATAAAAGCCAAAGAATCAGTATTAGTTTCATATGGAAATTCATCTATTGATTTATTAAAATATCCTGGATGTAAAGTTGCAAACATTTCATACTTATTCAATAATTTTGACAAAGAAATTTTTGCAGTAAAAAATAAATTTGCATTACAGAATAATAAATAATCCATGTTATCAAATTCAATTCGATGAGTAATGAATGTTTTATATCTGTATAAAGTTGGATATGGCCATTGCATTTTTTCTTGGAAAAGTGGATGAATTCTTTCATCTTTATTATCTAAAAGATTTTGATTATCTGTAAATATAAAATAATGTTTTTCTTCATCAATTAAAAAATTTTCTTCACAACTTTTATAAAAATTATCCCAAAACTTCCAATATTCACCTGTACAGATATATAATATTCCAATTTTTTTCATTCTATATCAACTCCATTTACTTTAATTGTTTTTTCATTAAGTTTATATCTCTTATCTCTCCAAATAAAAGTTTAAATATATAGAAATAAGATAATTTATCGACTAAATAGATACTAAAAAAACATATTATAAATGAAATAATTAATAATAAAAAATAATTCTGAATTAGATAAATTTCTTTTAAATAAGCTAGAAAAATAAAGTTAAGTATATAAATTCTTAAACTATTACGACCAAATAAATTAAAAATAGATGAAATAATTTTAATTTCCAAAAGAGATTTACATATAAAATAAAAAAATAACATCCCTAAAATTGCAACCAAAAACTTATAGACAAATAAATAATAAGCATTTGGAAATATGGAATTACTCACATAAGTTCTTTCCCAGAAAAACAAGCTTATAGCAAATAATATAAAAATACTATATTTTAGAATCTTTAAATTACCAATATTCTTCCATACAAGAAATATTCTAAAATCTTTTAAATCAAAAAGAGACATTCCAATAACAAAAAAAATCAAATACCATTTTAATAAATACATACCTAATATTTTGCTCATAGGTAAAATTAATATACATAAAATTAATATGATATATTTGTATTTAAATTTAGAACTAATATATAAAAGACAATAAAGTAAAAACAAAATATATAAAAACCATAAACCTCTATCAACTCCTATAAAAAGTAATTTTATATTTTCAAATATAGTTGAAAAAGAAAAAGTACCAGCTAAAATAAAACTTATAAAATACCAACTAAAATAAGGAATTAACAAGAAAAAAGCTTTTTGGAAAATACATTTTTCTACAGTACATCCACTTGTAGATAACGACTTAGCCGCTAAATATCCACTAATAAGTATAAATATAGGCATATGAAAAGAATAAATAAATTTAAAAAGAAATATATCATCAAAATCTATATAATTTATTTGTATTGAATGCCCAAAAACAACCAATAAAATTGCAAAACCTTTCATAAAATCTATAATATTTCTATTTCTCTCATTTATCATAAAATTACCTTTCAAAGTTAAACCCCATTCTTTTTTAGTTTATTAAGTGTGTATGCTTTTAATTTTTTATATAGATATCTTTCAAAAAATAAATACCAAAGAAAACTAATAATTATAGATAGTAAAAAAGAATAAATAAAATTAAAAAAGATATATTCTTTTAGTATATTTAGTTTAAATACATTAAAGCCTAGTACAATAGTATGCCAAAGATAAAAACTATAACTAATACTCCCTAAAAATAAAAACACTCTATTATTTAATAAAATACTGAAACTAGAGCTATCTCGTATAAAGACAATAGATAAAAAAGTTAAAAGAACAAAGAAAATCTCATATCTCTCAAAAAAATTATAAGTTAAATTCAGGAAAAAAATTACAATAAGAAAACTTATTGATAAATCTGAAATTTTATTTAATTTATATAAACTAATATTATTCATCTTTTCTCTAAAGAAAAAAGCTAATCCACCTAAAAAAAACATATACATATATTTAAAAATAGACCAGTGATATAACAAATCTTCCATTTTAATATATCGACTAACATATTTCTGAATAATAATTGCACATACTAAAAATATAAAAGTATTAATTATATTAAATTTTATTAAATTAAATTTTACTAAAATAAAAAATAGTACATAAATCATCATTTCAATATAAAGTGTCCATTCTACACCAATCAGAGTATTTATATATTTTAAATTAAATCCACCTGTATATAGCATATGAAATATAAGATTTTTTATTTCAATACTTTCACCATTAAATTTATTCATCCAATAAATTGGTTCTTGAAATTTAAAATACATCAAAGCAAATGGGATAAGTAATATGGGATAATATGGAATAGATATTCGTAAATACCTTACTGTTATAAATTGTATTGCACTATACTTTTCTTTATACAATTGATAAAAGATTGTAAATCCACTAACCACAAAAAACATTTCAACTCCATATCTTCCCCAAAATACTAAAGTTTTTCCCAAACTACTTATATCTTCTAATCCTCCACCATTTGAATGAACTAGAAAAACCATTAATATAGCTATTGCTCTAATACCTGTTATAAAATTTGTTGTGCTACTATTATTCATATTTTGAGCTCTCAAAAGAATTTTCTTTTTCATTTCCAGAAATTATAAATATCAAAGAAAACAACAATAAATAATCTCCAAAAATTATATATCTTGCTTGAAAAAAACCTACTGATATTGAAAATAAAAGATAGAAAATAAAAGTAAAAATCATAAATCTAAAAGCCATATTATTTATATTTTTCCTAATTAGGAAAAATATTATTATTAAGAGGATTAAAATAATTCTAACAAATCCTTGTAAAATATTAAATAAACTTGCATATGAGCTGGTATCTCCATAAGGATAGGTAAATATATGAATAACATTTACTTCACTAAAAATTGTAAATAAAAATTTAACTGGTAATTTATAAAATAATTCAGATATAGACATAGGTACAAAATTCATCTTACTTCCCCAAATTTCACTTACATTTACTCCCCCTGGAATATACATTGGACTTTGAAAGAAATTTATATTGAAAATTAAATCTAAAAAGAATACTGATAATATAAATATAAATAAAATAAGAATATAAGTTTTTAACAAATTTTTAATAAATGACTTTTTAGTGTTAGATTTTAATAAAATAGAAACTTTACTAAAAATAATTATTGCAATAATATTAAACCTAGAAAGAAGTGAAGCTACGAGTGAAATTACTATTATTCTTTTTGAAATAATTGTTTTATTCTTAAGTAATAAATAAAACAATATTGCCAAAAAACAATAATATAAAACTTCCTTTGATAATGATGCAACCCAATATATTGATCCAGGAAATAACAACATCAAAAAAGAAATACAATATATTTGATTTTTAGTTAAATTTGTCATCTTTAAAATATATATAAAAAAGAAAAACATATAAGAATAAATAAATAAATTTATCATTGGTAAAATTTGTTCTTCTATTCCAAATATTAAAAACATTCCACTATAAAGATAAACTATCAATGCCCAATTAGGCGACATCTGAGTACCATAATATAATGCGAAATCTGTATCTGCAACAGATAATCCATTAACAAGATTTTTTGCCACATACACATACATACCACTATCAAAGTATTCATTAGGTGCAATTACACTTATAATTTGATTATTAGGATAATAATACGCAAAATAAAAAATCATATATCCTATAAAAAAGACTGAATATCTACTTAGATTAAAAAAAAGAAAACTCTTTATGGGAGAATCTTTTACTTCATATAAAAAGAATGAATCTAAATATGTTAATACTAATATAAAATAACAAAAATATATAATATTTATATCTATTGATATCTTCCTAATAGTTAGTAAAACTAAACAAATAATTAATATATTTAATAAAAACTGTAAAAATAAGATTTTTCTATTCAATATCATATTTTAAACCTATAAACTACAACAAAAGTTATTATTGAATAACTAATATATGAAAGCATAAAAGCATATAATGCTCCATTTATTCCATATAATTTTATGAATAATATAAAAGATATTACTGAAATCATCCCAGATATTATATTTGGAATTAATAATAATTTTGTTTTATTATGGGCAAAAATCTCTGCTGTTGTAGACATTGATAATGAAAATAATGAAAAGGCAAAAAACATTGGTGCTAACATCCAAGCCCCATTAATATACTTAATATTTGATAATAACATAATGATATATTCTGATGTTAGATCTACAAATATAGTTCCAAAAACTATTATAAGAAAACCTACAATAATCACTTTTTTGTTAAATTCTCTAATAGAACCTCTTTGTTCTTTTTCTTTTTTATATAAAATCGGCATAAAAAACATTCCAAAAAAAGCTTGTAACGCACCAGGCAATATTACAACCAAAGAGTTCATTACAGCAAAAAGAGCGACATCATTTAAAGTAAGGAAATATTCTATTATCCATCTATTAGACATATCTCTCATCCATCCAAATATTCCCCAAATTGCCAAAGGAGAAGCAAAAATATATATCATTTTTGACCAATAAAAAAATTGAACTTTATTTGGAAGATTTAAATCTAAGTTATTGGGTTTAGAATAGATAATAGTTACTATATTTGCTATTATAAATATGCTAAATACTTCCATAATTGAATTCGAAAAAGTAGCCAATAATACTGATTTCAAAAAAAATTCAACAAAAACAGCATAAAAATATTTTTTTCTATTTCTTAAAGAGTTTAGAAACATATAGTTATTAATTTTCAATACTTCACTTACAATATACGCCATAACTACAATATATCCTACACCATTAATATTTATCAAATTAAGAAAAAATAAAATCATTGTTAAAAATATATAGATTATAAAAAATGCTATATCCAATATGAAAATTGTTTTATAAACATCCATCGCTCTTTTTTGTGACAATATCGATGCATACTTTGTTAAAGCTTGTTGAATAGCTGTAAAAGGAAATGTAAAGATTATTGCACTAAAAGATAAGATTAAAGCATAAATCCCAAAATCTAAACTAGATAACTTTGAAGTAAGTATCTTAAAAACTAAAAGTCCTCCACCCATTTGAATAGCTTGGGTTAATAAGGTATAGTATATTTCTCTCATTTAATTCTTTTAAAAATAAAACATGGTATCAATAGTTTTAATAGTGATTTAAAAAAGTTTAAATCAGAAAAATTTCTATATGTAATATTTTTAAATAAAAAATACTTTATTGCATAAATTTTATTACATTTCCCAAAACTTCCAAGCCATCTAATATTCCACTTTCTTAAAGCTTCATCAAAAATTGGTTCATTTGAATATTTTGAAATTATTTCGTATTCTGCTTTTTGCATTTTGAATAAATTACTTGATAAATGATTATTATGAATACGATAACAGGCTAGATATTCATCGATAAATCCAAATTTATGATTTTTAGATATTTTTAGCCACAATTGTAAATCATCAATATAAGAATCTGTTCTTTGATATTTTTTATAAATATCTGTTCTTATTAAAGCACCTAATCCATTTATAAAAAAATCTCCATTAAGTAAATTATCAAATATATATCCTGAACAATAATTTTCATGAATATAATTAATAATATTTGAATTAGCATCTATTATAGAAATTTTAGAATAAGCAATATCATATTCTTCATTATTTTCTAAATAATTAACTAAAACTTCTATTTTATTATTCATATAGACATCATCAGAAGAAAAAAGTGAGATATAATCACCATTTGTATAATTAAGTAATTCCTCAAAGGTTTTTATTAATCCTTTATTCTCTCTATGTATATATTTAAAACTATATTTATTTTGTAAATCTTTAATAATATCATTACTTTTATCACTTGAACCATCATCTATAACAATAAGTTCAATATTTTTATATGTTTGATTCAACACACTTAATATTGCTTCTTTAATATATCTTTCATGATTATAAGAAGGTAACAATACGGAAACTAATGGATTATTCATTTATAATTATCCATAAAAATAGTAAATTCATCAGCCATTGTTTTAATAAATTTTTCATTTAATTCTTTATTTTTAATCCAACTAACTGGTGAAATTACAATCTTATTTTGATTTTTATTTAACCAAGAAGAAAACCAACTAAAACCACTATTTGAAATAATGTTATATTGGCATTCCATTAGTAATTGAAATTCTTCAAAATCCTTAGTATTTTCAACATAAAAATGCTGAATATCTTTTGAAATTATAATATTGGCTTTAACCCATTCTAAATCATCTGAAAATATTAATAATGTTAATTTTTCAACTTTATCTTCAAAATATTTTATTGCTTCTTCATAATATTTTATTGAACATACAATATGTAAATTTGAAGTATGAATATTATTAACATAATCTCCACGCCTAACATGTAAAGAAATAGATTGATTATTTTGAATAATATTTTGATATTTAAGAAAAATATTTGAAATATACTCACTTTTTAGAGAAAGTTCATTTATTAAAATATCTTTTATATTTTCAAAATATTTAAATCCACTCCATTCTCCTTCAATATAAATGTCATTAGGAAGAGAATTAAAATTTTCTAAAGATATGAAACTTTCATTGCAATAATTCCTAAAATTTATTTTTTGGTTAGTATATTTCCTAATTTTATTATTTACTTTTATTAAATATTTATTAGGTTTAAAGTGTTTTATTTCTTGTTCAGTTGCAATTGTTGCAACAATATTATATTTATCCAATTGATATTCTCTAATAGTATCAGAACTTGGAATATTATCAAACCAAGAAATATCAAGTTTTAATTCTGTATTATGTTTTAGAGATAATGATCTACCAATTGCATATTTGTGTAATTGACTCGCTAATCCACCTACAATTTTAATTATAATCATTAATAATTCCAACTATTCTTTTTGTATTGTCTAAACTCTGAACTCCACTAATAGGTAAACTTAATACCTCATCATGTATTTGTTCACTTATTGGATAACTTTCATTATTCCATTCTTTATAAGCATTTTGTTTATGAGGAGGAAGTGGATAATGAATAAGTGTTTGAATACCGTTATCTAAAAGATATTTTTGTAATTCATCTCTTTTATTTGTTCTTATTACAAATAAATGCCACACATGATTATCTTCTTTTCTTACAGTTGGTAAGACGATATTATCATTTTTAATATTTTGTAAATAATAGTTTGATATTTCTCTTCTTTTTTCTACTTCAATATCAAGATATCTTAGTTTTATTCTAAGCATCGCAGATTGAATTTCATCAAGCCTACTATTTATACCTTTATAAAGATTTTCATATTTTTTATGACTTCCATAATTTCCAAGTGCTTTTATAGCAAGTGCAAGTTCTTCATCATTTGTTGTAACTGCTCCACCATCACCTAAAGCTCCAAGATTTTTCCCTGGATAAAAACTAAATCCGCTTGCATCACCTAAGTTTCCACTTCTCTTATCTGTAAAATATGCACCATGAGATTGAGCTGAGTCTTCTATTACTTTTAAATTATATTTTTTTGCAATTTCATTTATTTTATTCATTTCACAAGTTTGTCCATATAAATGTACGGGTAAAATAGCTTTTGTTTTTGAAGTGATTTTTTCTTCTATTTTACTTGGGTCAATTAGATATGTATTAATATCAGGTTCAACTAAAACTGGAACTAAATTATTTAGAGAAATTGCTAAAATTGAAGCTATATATGTATTCGATGGAACTATTACTTCATCGCCATCTTTCATGAAACCTAACTCTTTATATGCTCTTAAAATCAAAATTAGAGCATCGAGTCCATTTGCTACCCCAATAGCGTATTTTGTACCACAGTATTGTGCAAATTCAGCTTCAAACTCTTTACATTCATTTCCTTGAATATACCAACCACTATCTATAACTTTGGTACAAGCTTCTATTAATTCAGCTCTATATTGAGCATTTAAACCTTTTAAATCCAAAAATGGAATCATTATTTTATCTCCAATTCATAAAAATCATGTACTACAGCTCTTGCACCAAAGCCTTCTTTTTGAGCTATTAAACCTGTATTTAAATACCTACCTGCATCTTCATTTGATATTCCAAAATCAAAATATTTTTTATTCTTAAAAATATCTTTTATTAAATAATCGACTAATAAATCTAATGCCCCTAAATCTCTACCTTCTTCACTATTAGCTAAATATTGAGTGTGTACAATATTTTGATTCTCATATATTAAAGCACCTGAAACTATTTTTTCATTTTTTTTAGCTAAAAAAAGTCGAATTTTTTTTGGAAATAAATTAGCTAATTTTTTTATTTCGTGGAGTGTATGGACTGGTTTTGCTTCGTGGTTAGATTCTAAAACTCCAGTTAAAAGTTCCCAAAAAGTTTCATAGTCATCTGATTGAAAAGTTTCTATTGATTCTTTTTTAGCCTTATTAATAGTCCACTTTCTACCTTTTGAATATCTAACTTGTTCAGTTAAATCTATAGTTGATGACACATCTCTTCGTATTAATTTTGCATCATTTCTAAATAAAACATACCTATCTTCTTCAGATGGTTTTATATGATAAATATAAGGAATACATTTATAAACTATTTTTTCTATATTTTGTTCTTTTAAAAACTGCTTTAATAATTCAAAAATTTCTAACATAGTTTCTGTTTTCATTTTATCATCAACTAAGAAGCCACCAAAAGTAAGTCCCTGATGAGAATATAAAACATCTTCTTTTATATTTGCAGGTAATATTGCTATCAACTTATTAGTTTCATCAAATATCATAAGAGAAAAATCTTCAAATCTATCGCTATGATATTCCATATAATCTCTTTGAAAGAAGAAATGGCTATTTTTAGAATTTTTTACAAATTCATTCCATAAACTTTTATATTCAGCTATATATTTTATAATATTCATTTATTCCTCTATTAACTCTGCGTAACCAAAGCCATCTTGTCCCATATTATTTCCATTATAAAACATATAAGTTTTATTTTTAGTATGAACAATTGATGGATAACTTAAATGAATAGAATCCCAACCTTCTTTAGATAATTCAATTCCTAATTCCTCATCATTTCTATCCCAATTTACACCATCAGAAGAAGTTGATTGTCCAGCTATATATCTACCATCTACTGTTCCATAAGTGAAATTCATTATATATAAATTATTTTTCTTATATGTTCTAGGTCGTCCTATTCTATATTCTAAGTTATCTTTATTATTTTCTATACATTTCAAACCTTTTTCTTCAAAATGTATTCCATCTATTGATTCAATATAATTTATATCATACTGGGGGAAATCAACTCCATTTATATTTTCCCATCCACTACCTGTTGCATACCAAAATTTAAATTTATTATCTTCAAAGATTACAGAATGTATCGCCCTAATATATAAAGCTTCATCTTCTCTATCCATAATTGGAGTATTTTTATATCTTTTAAATGTTTCTCCATTATCTTCGCTGATAGCTAATCCACTATATGCTAAAAATTTAGACTTTTTAACTAGCTGAAATCCTACATAATACATATAGATTTTATTATCAACTCGTATTATATCGCCTAAGATAACACCATTATCATCAAACATTCCATCTTTACCAATATCTAACACAGGTTTTTCAGATATTTTTAGTACATTTAAAGGATTTTCAGCATCTACATCAATGTATCCAATTCTTCCTATTCCTGAACTATCTCTAAAACTTGCATAAACTCTTATTATGCTTTCATTAAGTAAAAAAGCTGTTGGTGTTAATGCTGAATCATCTTTCCAACTACCATCTTTAGATGGTACATAAATCAATCCTTTTTTTTCCCACTTCATAGCTCTTCCTTGATTTTAAATAACCTATGGGTATTAACTTTAGATAATTCTGTTTGCTTTAATTGATAAAAATCTTTTTCATTCGTTTTTTTTTGGATTAAAGCTCCTGCACCTATAAAATTATCTTTTGCTATTTTTGTATTATCTTCTATGGTACAATTAACACCTAAAAAAGAGTTTTCTCCAACTTCACAAAATCCTGAAATCACACAATGAGAAGATATAAAACAATTATCTTTAATAATAGTATTATGCCCGATATGATTACCACTCCAAAGTGTTACATTATTACCTATCTTTACGAATGGTTGAAGCGTATTATCTTCAAATATAAAACAATTTTCACCAATCTCTACATTTCTCCATACAAAAGCTCTTGAACTTATATAACTTGCACATTTATAACCTTTTGCTTTTGCTTCGTTATAAACTTTTGTTCTATTTCTATTTAGCTTTCCAGAACTTATAGCAACGTATACTTCATATTCATTTGGATTATATTTTTCTTCTAAAGTTTCAAATGGTACTACTGGTAAATCATTTATAGTAGTTTCGTTAATATACTGTTCATTTACACTAAATGCAACTATTTCAAAACATGAGTCAAATTGAAAATATTCATACGCTATTAAACCAGTTTCCCCACTACCTATAATTACTAATTTCTTAGTTTTTTTCATTATTTACCTCTTCCATGAATTTACTATAATCTCTTATGTAATCACTCTCATCATAATGTTCACTAGCTAATACAACTAAAACACAATCCGAACTAAAATCTTTCATTTCTCTCCAAATAAGTCCTTCTATAAAAAGTCCTTGATTTGGATTAGTAAGTTTTATTTCTTCTCTATTTTTACCATTATCTAATACAAAAGTACAGCTACCTTTTACGGCTATAGCAATTTGTTTAAGATTCTTATGGGCATGAAAACCTCTATCGACCCCTTGCTTCGTATCAAATATATAATAAACTCTTTTTATTTGAAATGGTGCATTATATCCTTGTTCAATTGCTATTAAAGAACCTCTTTCATCTCCAAGTGTTTTAAAATCTACTAATTTATAACTTGTCATTTATCTATTCCATACCTGTTCAAATACCACTCAATAGTTTTAACAATCCCACTATCAAAATTTTCATCAGCTTTCCAACCAAGCTCATCTTCTAATTTTGTTGCGTCGATTGCGTATCTTCTATCATGTCCGGCTCTATCTTCTACAAATGTAATTAATTCTTTATAAGAAGTTTCTTTTGGAATTTGTTGGTCTAGAATAGTACAAATAGTATTAACTATTTGAAGGTTTGTTCTTTCATTTCTTCCACCGATATTATATGTTTGTCCAGTAATTCCTGAGTGGAACACTATATCTATTCCTTTACAATGATCAAGTACATACAACCAATCTCTTATATTTTTTCCATCACCATAGATTGGAATTGGATTTCCTTTTAGAGCATTTCTTATAATCGTAGGAATTAATTTTTCATCATGTTGTTTTGGTCCATAATTATTTGAGCAATTTGTTATTACTGTATTCATTCCATAAGTCTCATTATATGCTCTTATTATCATATCACTTGAGGCTTTACTTGCTGAATATGGAGAGTTTGGAGCGTACGGAGTATTTTCAGTAAACAAATCATTTGGA
>Ga0074195_1001433_pt1 | contig 33808 bp, 39 predicted proteins | sample EPASupsiteHSE623_FD_64525 | JGI IMG/M metagenome (GOLD analysis project Ga0074195, IMG submission 64525) | Bioremediated contaminated groundwater from EPA Superfund site, New Mexico - Sample HSE6-23 | ecosystem: Environmental > Aquatic > Deep subsurface > Groundwater > Contaminated ... | reverse complement strand
TACGGTTCGGGTGCGCAATTGGGGCGATTTAGAGGGTTGGGCAGGCATCACGATAATTGGTCCCTGCGGTGCAATTATTTTGGAAGATGGCGCTATTATCGCAGCAAGGCATATTCACATGCATCCTGCGGATGCGCATTACTTTAAGATGGCAGACCGTGAGAAAATTAGTGTTAAGGTTATAGGACCCAGAGGATTAATCTTCAACGAAGTTTTAGTGCGAGTTAGAGATGATTATAAACTTGAGATGCATATTGATTTTGATGAAGCAAATGCAGCCGGTATAAGAATTAACGGGTTCGTTGAAGTGGTTAAGTGCTGATAAAACTGCCCCCTCTTACTTGAAAGGGAAGTGGGGGCAGTTTTTTGTACATTGCTATTACATCTTTGTATGCAGGCAGGAATATTATTTAATACTAAAGAAATGTACGACTATGTTAGTAAACGGAGGTGTATTACCTTGCAAATAAGCCGTTCAGTCTGCCCGTATGATTGTCCTGATGCCTGCGGTCTTCTTATATATTCTCAAGATAACAAGATTATCAAAGTTCAAGGTGACCCTGATCATTCATTTACCAGGGGGACTTTATGTCCTAAGATGGCCCACTATGAGAAAACGGTTCATTCCCCAGGTCGTATCACAACACCGTTAGTTCGCAAGGGTCCTAAAGGGAGCGGGGAGTTTTCTCCTATTACCTGGGATGAGGCAATTAGGACTATTGCTGAGAAGTGGAAAAGTATCATAAGCGACTACGGCGCTGAGGCCATCGTACCATGTTCGTATGCCGGAACAATGGGGCTAGTACAGCGCAATGCCGGACACGCCTTTTTTTATCGCCTAGGAGCATCGCGTCTTGATCGTACAATTTGCTCACCTGCGAAAGGCTATGGCTGGCAATCAGTTATGGGAGGAACCTTCGGACCTCATCCCGGTGAAATTCAGCAAAGTGATCTCATTATTCTTTGGGGTATTAATGCTTTAGCCACAAATATTCATATAATGCATGATGTCCAAGAAGCGAAAAGACGCGGCGCTAAGGTATGGCTTATTGAAACCTATGAAACGCCTACCGCTAAAGCGGTCGATAAATTGATTATTACGCGTCCAGGCTCGGATGGAGCGCTAGCTTTAGGAATCATGCATGTCTTAGCCAAAGAAAACCTGATTGATCGCAACTTTATTGCATCAAATGTTCAAGGATATTCTGAACTATGTCAGCAAGTATTGCCCTATTACACACCGGAAAAGGTCAGCTCAATTACCGGAGTTGATTCGGAAATAATTATCGATATGGCCCGCCAATATGCTGGAGCAAAAGCTCCGTTTATCCGAGTGGGAAGCGGGCTGTCTCGCTATGGCAACGGATCTATGACTGTGCGTACAATAACCTGTTTGCCAGCTCTTGTCGGCGCGTGGGCTAAGCCTGGCGGCGGTCTGATGTGCGGAACAGCATCGTCAGGAGCCTTTGAGGTAGGCCTTGTTACGCGTGAAGAGTTTCAAAACACAGACACTAGAATTATAAATATGAACAAATTGGGTGACGCACTTAACGATCAGACAAATCCTCCGCTTATGAGTTTGTATGTGTATCACTCCAATCCTGCAGCAATACTGCCTGATCAAAATAGGGTACTGAAAGGGCTGGAGCGTGAAGACCTATTTACTGTTGTACATGAACGGTTTATGACAGATACAGCAAGATATGCTGATGTAATACTGCCGGCAACAACCTCGGTAGAGCATAGTGATATTTATAATTCTTATGGTCATTATTCGGTGCAGCGAGCATATCCGGCAATTCCTGCTGTCGGCGAAGCAAAATCAAATTGGGATGTATTCTCTTTACTGGCGAAAGCAATGGATTTTGAAGAAGACCATTTTTATCAGACGGCGGATCAATTAATCGACAAGCTTGCTCAGCGGGCGAATTGGATGACCGATGCACAAGTTGAGCAACTGAGCTTCGGAAAGCCTGTCGAGTTAGCATTACCGGCAAAGTATAAAACCACCTTCAAAACGAAGTCTGGCAAAATCGAGATTTATAATCCGGACGAAGCTGAACCGCTGCCGCGGTACTTTGAACCGAATGGTGATAACGCCCCATTTTGGCTGGTAAACTCACCAAATCAATACTTGCTTAATTCGTCCTTTAATGAACGGCCTGATTTGACTGAACGAGCAAAAATGACGCTCCAAATGAATCCCAGCGATGCTCGAGATAAGAATCTGCGTGATAACCAGCATGTTGCCGCCTTTAATGAGCGAGGAGAAGTTGTATTTTTGCTCAAGACGAGTGATAAAGTTCCTCCCGGAATTGTAGTAGCAGAGGGAGTATGGTGGACAGATAATGCGCCTGGTAAACGCTCAGTTAACGCGCTGACATCTCAGCGATTGACAGATAGAGGTAGAGGCAGCACGTTCTATGATGTTAAGGTAGATGTCAAAGCTGCCGAATAGTAAAGGATGAGCAATAGTGATATTTAGAGATAAAAAAGAGTTCCGCAAGTATATTATCGAGAAACGTGATGAACTGGATAAAGTTGTTAAGTCACAGCGTAACGCTAAGATAATCACTAAACTAACTGATAGTAAATACTATAGATGTGCACAAACCATCTTTGTTTTTGTAAGCTTTGGCAGCGAAGTTGATACGCATGGCTTTATCGAGCAGTCCCTGAAAGATGGTAAGACAGTAGGTGTTCCTAAGATTATAACTAAAGAGCAAGGCATCGAGGTACTTAAAATAACGGGCTTGGGCGATTTAAAGCCGGGTTATTATGGTATTTTAGAGCCAGTGGAGGGCTGTCAGCCGATAGCGAGCGATGATATTGACCTTATTATAATGCCCGGGGTGGCCTTTGATCGTAGCGGCGGCAGGATTGGGTATGGCGCCGGTTATTATGATCGGTACTTGGCGGCCATGACAAAGTCGGTAAGGAAAATTGCTCTTGGCTATAGCTTTCAAGTTTTGGACTATGTACCTACTGAGGACTTTGATATCAGAATTGATGGTATTATTACGGATGAAGAAGTAATTGAAACTAAATAGCTCTAATCAGGAGTGAGCATTAATGAAGATCCTTATTGTAGCAGATACTCATCTAACGCAACCAGAGGCATTTACCCGTGTGCTTTCTGATCAGGATCTGCCGGATTATGTAATTCACGCCGGCGATTACGTCGACATAGGAGTTTTAAATAGCTTCAAGGAAAAGTACAATTTTATTGGTGTTTACGGAAATAACGACGACTCAGAAATTGTTCAACAGCTTTACTCAAAGGAGATCATAGAATTCCCGCCCTATAAAATTGGTATATTTCATGGCGATGGGCAAGGAAAAAGTACGATTGAACGAACGTACGAACAATTCAAGACAGATGATGTAGATATTGTAGTTTTTGGGCATAGTCATCAGCCGCTAATCCTAACCAAAGACAAGATGCTGTTTCTAAATCCAGGCTCACCTACTAATAAAAGAAAAGAGCGCTGGTTTAGCTATATAATGCTAGAATTATTACCCGAAATGATTAAGGCTGAACTAAGGCTTTTCAGGTAAGATATTACTTGTGATGTTGTCTTATTTATTTTACAATTTTAGTTAAGTAATCGGAGTAAATGGGAGATTGAAATATGATTGAAGGAATCAGTCATCTAACATTCATCGTAGAAAATTTAGAAAGAGCATCGAAGTTCTTTAGAATTATCTTTGGTGCAGAAGAAATATATTCAAGCGGAGACAAGACGTTCTCATTAACTAGGGAAAAGTTTTTTCTTGTAGGTGGACAGTGGATTGCAATTATGGAAGGTGAATCATTAAGTAATCGTACATATAACCATGTTGCTTTCAAGATAAGTGATGCGGATTTTGAAGTGTATCATTCCAGGGTGATGGAGTTAGGCTTAGATTTCAGACCGCCTAGGCCACGAGTTGAAGGTGAAGGACGTTCTTTGTACTTTTATGATTTTGACAATCATCTATTTGAACTTCATACAGGGACGCTGGCAGAGAGACTGGAGCGCTATTCGGAGTAGTAGGGTTTTAAACCCGATAGATAGTTGTTATTGGAGTGCTACTTTTTAAAGAGGTGATTTGATGTATTGGAAAACAGCAGGTATTGAAAATACTGGAGAAACAGTCGAACTGGCGTTGCAAAAAGCTAACGAATATAAAATTAATGATATTGTTGTCGCATCCTACAGCGGTGAGACTGCCAAACTGCTTGCAGGCAAGGTGGATAATGTTATTTGTGTAACTCATGCAAATGGCTATGCTGCTCCGGGGGTTAGCGATATGGCTCCTGGAATGCGGCAGGAGCTAATAGACCAAGGTGTTAAGGTGCTGACGACTACCCATGTGCTGTCAGGTGCTGAGCGTGGTCTTAGTCGAAAGTTCAGCGGCGCTTATCCAGTAGAAATTATAGCGCATACGTTGCGTATGTTTGGACAAGGCGTCAAGGTCTGTGTGGAAGTAGCAGTCATGGCTTTAGATGCCGGGTTAGTACCACATGGTAAAGATATCATAGCAATCGGCGGCACGGCTCACGGTGTTGATGCAGCTATAGTAATACGCCCTGCACATGCGTCTAACATCTTAGACACATATATAGCAGAAATAATATGTAAGCCAAGCAGGCGTTAATGAAAAGCTATAGAAAAGAACTTACTTTTAATATCAAAAGCCGAAGAGGTTTCTTAAATATAACCAGCTATATTGAACAAGCCCTTTGTGAAAGTGGTATTCGCGAAGGTTTAGTGTTGTGTAATGCCATGAATATTACTTCAAGTGTCTTTATCAACGATGATGAAAGCGGATTGCATAGTGATTTTGAAGTATGGTTAGAGAAGCTGGCACCGGAAAAACCGCACAATCAATACAGGCATAATGGATATGAAGACAACGCAGATGCACATTTAAAACGTACGGTGATGGGTAGAGAAGTTATTGTGGCGGTCACAAACGGTAAACTTGATTTTGGCACATGGGAGCAAATCTTCTACGGTGAGTTTGACGGAAAAAGAGATAAACGGGTCTTAATTAAGATAATAGGTGAATAACAATACAAAAAGTAATGGCTCAGCTAAAATGCCGAGCCATTACTTTTTAAGCAAGAAAATGTTTATAAAGTATGCAAATTTGGGCATAAATCAATTAAAAAGCTTAATTGAGGGCGTTATGCACTATTGTGATTCGTGCGGGAAAAAAAACTCTATAAATGCGCAATACTGTCGCTATTGCGGCCGTCACTTACAGATTACTTTTGAAGATACGCAACCTTTGCCGATAATAAATGATTCCGTAAAGATAATGCCGGCGCAGAAGAAAGGTAGTATAAATTCTTGCTCTGCGGTATCCAATAAGACTAGAATGTTCCGGATTAGGAAACACGCTATTTTCTCCTACCTGGCTTCTTTTACGATTGTAGCTATCCTGATTTATGTATTGATTAATTTTAAGACTATTGATGAGTATCGCTACTTAACAGGTGCGCTAGGGTTCTCTTTAGCAATATACTTTTACCGGAACGCTTAGAAATCTTCTGGGTCGACATTGCATTTGCCGCTTATTGTTTCAATAGATATTTCAACAACTGTTACATGTGAAACTGACTCAGGAATTACGGGAGCGAAGTGCCGACCTTCAGCAAGCTTCGCGGTAAAGGTGTTAAGAAGTTCTAGCTTCCTAGTATGGTCCTCCACGATAGAAGCTGTTCCTTCAATGAGTACCGAAGTATAGCGTGTGGAAAAGTTACATGCCAAGGGTCCGAACACTTTTTTGTTTACACGGCTAACCTCAAAGCACACTTTAAAAGTCCTTCACTGAAGAATTGTAAAATGGCTATCACCAGCTTTTAGATGGTGATAGCCATTTTAAATGTGTCTAATATCGATGGGCTACAAAAAATATAAATAATAGCAATATAAATTAGCCTTGAATGTCTTTAAACCAAAGCCCAGTTTTGGATTATGGCTTTATTTACGAATACCGGAACACTATCGATTCTTCTTTGCTTATCCAGCAGGGCGCGTTCCGCATACTTGATATTGGCTAGAACCCGCTCATGATCATAGATGGTTAAAATTGAGTCGATGGCAGAATCACTTAGCTTATGGCTGCGTAATTTATTTTTGATTAACAATGTCACCAAATCACCTCTGTTATATTTTTCACAAGACATAACTATTCGACATAATAAAGTGAAATCCTTCACTAGTTATCGCTTTTTTATTATGGTAATATGAGGGATCTTTGGCGAGGGCATTGTGAAACTCAAGGAAGGATTTATTGGGTTGTAGTTGAATTCAAATATTAATGATCATGGAAAAATTTTCATTATTTAGGAGGTGGCGGAATGGGTCTTAATATTGTTATGCATTCCGCTCTGCGTGACTTAGTTGGCAATGCGCTTAAGCCAATTCCATTAGTGCCTCCTCAAACACTTAATGATTTGCTTCATCAGATGGGTCTTGATAATGGTGCAGTTGGCTTGGTTATATTTAACGGAAAGGTGCTGGATAGGTTCAACACTTTACCGGATGAAGGAACAATATTTATTTATCCAATTATTGGCGGTGGGTAGGCGATTACAGACTAGAAAAGAGGGAATTTCACAATGGCAAATGGTTATACCGGCAAAGTGCTTCGTGTAGATTTAACGAGCCGGGAGATAAAAGTTGAGCAGCCAAATGAATCTTTTTATCGTACATATTTAGGAGGTCCGGGCTTCGGACTGTATTATCTACTGAACGAGATGCCCTCTCAGACAGATGCATTGGGACCTGATAATATAATTGTTTTTGCAGCAGGTCTGCTAACCGGGACAGCGGCGCCTAGTGTACCCAGGTTTACGGTGTGTGCAAAATCGCCGCTTACCGGAGCATTAGGAAGATCCGAAGCTGGTGGATGGTGGGGGCCGGAATTAAAGATGGCAGGTTTCGATGCTGTTGTAGTCCGTGGACGAGCTGAAAACCCAGTCTATCTTTGGATAAACCAAGGTCAAGTAGAAATTCGGGATGCAGAGCATGTATGGGGCAAAGAAACAGGAACGGTTGAAAGAATAATAAAAGATGAACTCCAGGATAACTTGGTACGTATCGCCCAGATTGGGCCAGCAGGCGAAAATCAGGTTAAGTATGCTGCTATAGTCAATGAACTTGTTCACTTTAATGGTCGCAGTGGTCTGGGTGCCGTCATGGGTTCGAAAAATCTAAAGGCAATAGCTGTTCGTGGTAATACAAAAGTGTCCGCAGCCCATCCTGACAAACTCAAAGAAATGGCTCAATGGGTTGCGCAAGAAGCTAAGGTCAATCCTCTTTCAAAGATGCTGCACAGCCAGGGAACACCAGCTGTTCTGACTGCAAATAATGCCGCTGGGGGCTTGCCCTCCTGCAATTGGCAGTACGGAAGTTTTGACGAAGCTGAAGAAATTGGCGGCGATAAGCTGACTAATGACTTGTTATTTAAGCGGGGAAGCTGTTTCGCCTGTCCTATACGCTGTAAAAGGGTAGTTAAAGCAAGTGGGAATGTGGACGTAGATCCGAAATACGGCGGCCCGGAGTATGAGACAATGGCCGCCTTAGGCTCAAACTGCGGGGTAAAAGATTTGATCCTTATTTGCAAAGCCAACGAATTGTGTAATAAGTACGGGATGGACTCTATTTCGACAGGAGCAGTAATTTCTTTTGCAATGGAATGTTATGACAAAGAATATATAACAAGAGAGCATACGGGAGGTTTAGACTTACAGTTTGGTGATGGCAATCTTGTCCTTGACCTTATACAATTGATTGCATGTCGTGACGGTTTTGGTGATTGGCTGGCAGATGGGACTGTTGCTTTAGCCAAACGAATTGGCAACAATTCTGAGCGGCTGTTAATGCAGGTAAAGGGCCAGGATGCCCCTATGCATGATCCGCGCTTGAAAAATGGCTTAGCTTTGCAGTACGCCCTATCTCCAATTGGCGCAGACCATTGGTTTGCACAGCATGATCCATTTTTCGTCCCGGGTAATCCTATAGGGCAAAAAGCAGGTGCTCCACTAGGGATCTTGGAAGGAATAGAAGCTGTCGATTTGTCGTGGTCCAAAGTTCGGCTGATTTTTTATACCAGTATGTTGAACTGTGCTTACGATGGTCTAGGTGTCTGTGTATTTGGTTTTGCAGCAAGAAGTGTTACACCGCTAAAAAAATTGTTGGAAATGGTTGAGGCGATTACCGGCTGGGATACAAGTTTATGGGAGTTAATGAAGGCAGGAGAGCGTATAAATAACATGGTGCGAATGTTTAATTGCCGTGAAGGTTTTGGCCCTGAGGATGACTCCTTGCCTACTCGTCTTACTCAGCCGCTTACAAGCGGCCCGTATTCAGGTCAACTTTCAATCGACGCACTTGAGTTCCGTGAAGCGGTAGACTTATACTATGATATGGCAGGATGGGATAGCCAAGGCAGACCAACAAGAGGAAAGTTACTGGAACTAGGATTGAATTGGCTAACGGTAACTAGCCGGTAAACGATCACTAACCCGACGCGAGGAACTTGCGTCGGGTTTTCTAATGACCTGTATACCAGGACAAATGCAATAAGGTTGTACTACATAAAGACGTAGCCAGCATATATATTGTCAGATGGTTTTATCGAGGGGGTATACAAAAGTTGATAGCATTAGAAAGAAAAGCAATACCGAGTACAGTACAAAAGATGATTGAGGACGAATATAGGGATGGGAATTATGTTGAAAATATTGTAAGAAATAGTTGCATTACTCCAGGTGAAAAGGTATTGATAATAGGTTGTGGAGTAACAGGCATATCCTCCCTGAAGGTGATAAAGTCATTGGGTGCGTATGTTGTGATGCTGGAGACATCTTCTGATGAAAATGGACTAGAAGCAGCTAAACATTTAGGTGCGGACGAAATAATAGAGCAAAGGGACGCGGAGAACTTGTATTTTTGCAGAGATACATTTGATGTGGTATTTGAATGCGCGGGAGCGACGGGTGATATAATAACGGGTGTCAATTTTATGCGCAGATCGGGGCGGTATTTCAGGTTGCATAAAATATCTTAAATAACAACTATACGAACTAACTATTGACTTACAAGGTTAGATAGATATATTGTATAAATGATTTAGTAAATGGTTCTCGGTGCCGGGTTATGGCTTAATATGTACCAGTATAAAAACCTGAAGAGAGCCTAGCCGGCACTTTTTGGGTTTTGTTAATACTGTAGATATAGAGTAATACTTTTTCTGAATAGATTGTTCAATAACAAAATTTCTACAACATAATTTAGGAGGAAATACCTAAAATATAAGTAGGGCTAAAACCTGGGGAAGTTTCTTAGCGGAGCCGGCTTTGAATTAGCATGAGTGGTTATGACGAGGAATGTTATAATTAGACCTCTAAAAACGCGGGAGGAATCGATGCACAGTCCTAAGTATGCCTTTTTTGTGTTTATCTTTGCACTGCAGCTAGGCATTGCCTGGTTTGCTCTATATCTTCTTAAAAAAATGTTTCCCTTGTACAGTAATAAAGATGTTTCGAGAACCTATTGGTTTTTAACAGCAATCTCTTTTATCATTCTTGTATCCAGTAAGTGGATTGCACCCTCTGATTTTTTATCAGACATGCTTCGTTTGTCTATGGTTTGGATTGCTGGGCAAGTGACAGTATTGTTTCTTTTACCGTTTATTTATGGGCTTGTTCGGATTACCGGTGTTAATAAACCAACTCTCGAAGGAGAAGGTGGTTTGACAAGACGCGATTTTTTGCGTAATAGCTTGGCAGCTCTCCCAGTAACGGCACTTGGTATAACGGCTTATGGCGTTTATAGCGGCGGTTCGACTATTGTATTACAGAAACATAATCTGCAGTTTCCTGACTTACCTGCCCATCTTGATGGTTTCAAGATTGTTCAACTCAGCGATACTCATATTGGTGCTTATTTTAACTTGGAAAAACTAGATGAAGCACTTAATGTAGCTCTTGCTGAAAAACCGGATCTTCTTGTTATTACTGGAGACCTGATCGACGATCTCTCACTGCTTGATGAGACTATGAAAAGATTAGCTGATATTGTTCCGCTTATTCCCTATGGTGTCTATTACTGCTGGGGGAATCACGAGTATTTCCGCGATATAAGCCAAATTCGCAGGGCTCTTACGACAAGCCCTATAAGGTTGCTTGAAAACACTGGGCAAACGATCATTGAAGGAGAGCAGCCGCTTCATCTTCTAGGCGTGGACTATCCATGGGCAAAAAATGCTAATGATCAAATAGCGGAGCGTAGCTGGATGATGGGCCAGGCATTAGCTTCATCGCCGCCTAGAGCTTTTAATATTCTCTTAAGTCATCATCCTGACTTTATATTAAATGCTTTCGAATCAGGAATCCCGCTTACATTGACTGGACATACTCATGGAGGTCAAGTTGCCTTGTTCGGGAGATCATTACTTCCAGTAAAATATAGATTCATGCGGGGATTATATCGTCAGGGAGATATGTACGGATATGTTAGTACCGGTACGGGGCACTGGATGCCTTTTAGGTTGGGGTGCCCAGCCGAGATTTCGGTATTTACGCTAAAGGCATAATAAATAAACAAAAACCGCTAAGTGATTAGCGGTTTTTTGCTTATTTATAGGAACTAATTTTATGAAACGTTGGAGGATGTCCTAGGAAAACCTATTAAGATTGCTGCTAATGCAATTATCCCAAGCAAATAAGGATAGTAGAGGTGCGGCATAATAGAAACTGGTGAGAGTTTTGCAATGCTTCCAGCTAGTAATAGCTGAGCACCATAAGGGATTATTCCTTGCCATACACAAGAAAAAATAGCTAGTAAGCTGGCACTCCATCTAGCATCGACACCGTTTTCATCGGCAATCTTTTTAGCCATCGGACCTGTGACGACAATTGCTACGGTGTTATTGGCTATGCAGATATCTGCGAGCGATACTAAAGCAGCTATCCCCAGTTCTGCGCCCTTACGGCTTTTAATTCGTCGGCAGATAAGGCTAATTAGATAATCGAGGCCGCCTGCTTTGGCAATCATGGCGGCGAGCCCACCTATAAGGAGAGATAAAATGAATATTTCCTGCATTGAGCCAAAGCCTTCATAAATCTTTTGCGTAAAACCAAGCAGGGTAAAGCTGCCGTCAATAAGGCCAATAGCTCCGGCCATAACAATACCTAAAACAAGCACTATAAAAACATTCATTCCAAGGAGGGCTAAAATTAGTACTGCGAGATAAGGCAATATCTTGATAACATCGTAATTTAAACCGGATGGTACTGTTCCGCTAACGCCAAAAACAACCATTATAGCAAGCGTTACAAGTGCAGCAGGCAGCGCAATTTTAAAATTCATAATGAACTTGTCTTTTAGATTGCAACCTTGCGTCCGCGTAGCGGCAATAGTAGTATCAGAAATCATCGAAAGGTCATCCCCGAACATTGCACCGCCCACAACGGCGGCTACTGCGATTGCAAGCGGGAGGTCTGCCTTTAACGCAACATCTACGGCTATTGGAGCAACTGCCGCAATCGTTCCCATTGAAGTTCCCATGGCTGTGGAAACAAATGATGCGATTACAAATAAACCAGGTAATATAAGGCTGGGCGGGATGATTGAAAGACCAAAATTGACAACAGAGTCGACTCCTCCCATAGCTTTTGCTACAGTTGCAAAGCCGCCTGCCAACAAGTAAATCATACACATGATTATTATGTTACTGTCACCGACGCCCTGAATAAAGGTATTCATCTTTTCATCAAGCGTGCCGCGAAGTATGATAAAAGCGACAATAATACCCGCAATAGCTGCTACTGGTGAGGGGAGCTGATAAAAAGCGAAGTCAACGCCTTGGCTATTGAAATAAACTCCTGTTCCTAAAAACAACGCCAAAAAGACACCGAGAGGTAGTAAGGATAATAGTTTTTTCTGCTCCATAGAACCTGCCTTTCTAGTCGAAATATGTCAAGTTGCGCACAGGAATATATACTATCATATCTTGCTGAACCTAGAAAGGCTTTTTTCTTCTTATTTGCAGACTCGAATACGGTAAATAATAATAGGAAATGCTAGCTAAGTGTAGAATACTATCGTAGGCAATAATTCAGTGAAAATGTAGGTAACGCCGTTGCCTGCATTTTTTAATCCTAAGGAGTTGCAATGAATAAACAATTCGTGATATTCTTTGGCACTTTTGTTCTGGTTTATGGGACAGCGAATTATTATGTTGGGATGCGCTTTTTGCAGGCTTTTCATGATTTAATAGCTATCTCAACGCCGCTTTATTTGATAGTATATATTTTTTTCGCACTTACTCCTGCAATAAGCAGATATTCAAGCAGTTATTTGGGAGGGAAAATAAGCGTTGAACTTAATGTTATTAGCGCCTATTGGATGGGGATCACCTTTTACGCTTTTTTTCTATGGGCATTGGCTGACGCTTTCAGGATAGCAGGGAGTTGGTTAGGTATTCTTCCGAGCAATCTTTCTCAAGTTTCAGCCTATTGGGGTGGGACGGTCCTTGCTCTGCTTGTTGTTTTAATAATATGGGGCTCATATAACGCACGCCGGCCGGTAATACGCCATTATAATGTAAGAATAGCTAAAGCAGCAGGAGACTTGCGCAGGTTAAATGCTATTTTAGTTGCAGATATTCATTTAGGACCTATCATCGGCAGACGGCGGCTGGAAAGAATGGTTGAGATGATAAACGGACTTAATCCTGATATCATCTTTTTTGCCGGTGATATTATAGATGAAGATGTTGAATTCTTTATAAATCGCGATATGCATGTAGTGCTGCAAAGATTAAAGCCGCCGTTCGGTTCTTTTGCAGTGCTCGGAAATCACGAATATCTAGGGGGGCATGCTGATCAGGCTGTTCACTCGCTAGAACAAGCTGGAATGACAGTGCTTCGCGATAATTTAGTAAATATTAAGGACTTATTTTATATTGCCGGGCGGGATGACCCTACCTGCAAGCGGATGACTGGAATAATGCGTAAGCCGCTTGCCGATATTCTGCAAACGGCAGATGCTTCACGGCCTATGATTCTTATTGACCACCAGCCGTATGACTTAGAGCCAGCTAAAAAATACGGCGTTGATCTGATGTTGGCAGGACATACGCATCGGGGGCAATTTTTCCCAAATAATCTTATTACAAGTCGGGTCTTTGAAGTAGATTGGGGTTATTTAAGAAAAGGAGATCTGCAAGTTATTGTTTCGTGTGGTTTCGGTACATGGGGGCCTCCGTTAAGAATCGGAAATTCACCTGAGCTTGTTCATATTGACATTGCATTTGACGGCTCAAGAAGCTAACAAGTGAATGGAACATATTTAAGAGATAGGAGACTTAAATGCACAACCCTAATGCGCTTGGCGAGAAAAGCATAGGTAAATTATTATGGGATTATTCTTTGCCAGCTGTCACTGGCATGTTGGTAAGTGCCTTATATAATGTAGTGGACAGTGTTTTTGTTGGCAATGGAGTAGGAGAACTAGGGCTGGCGGCTGTAGCAATTGCGTTCCCCATAATGATTATTTTAATGGCTTTTGGTATGCTTGTCGGGATTGGAGCAACTGCTCAAATCTCGATTAAAATAGGTGAGAAGAATAAGGAAGAAGCAGAAAAAATACTAGGTAATTCCTTTTCACTTGTCCTTATTATCGCATTAGCGCTAACAGCCTTGCTTATTATCTTTCTTGACCCTATCTTAATTGCGCTTGGTGCCGAAACGACTACTTTGCCATATGCTCGTGATTTTACTAGAATAATTGTCCTGGGAAGTGTTTTTTCTTATATCGGATTCGGACTAAACAACATTATCCGAGCTGAAGGAAGTCCCAAGACTGCAATGGCAACCATGCTTATTTCGGCTGTTTTAAATACAATTTTAAACCCGCTATTTATTTTTGTGTTAAAGCTAGGAATAAGCGGCTCAGCACTTGCTACTGTATTGTCGCAGGCTGTATCTGCAGTATTGGTGCTTGTATATTTTCTTGGCCCCAAGGGCTATCTAAAGCTTCATGTGCGTAATTTGAGACTTGAACCCAAAATTGTCCGCACGATATTCGCAATTGGCATGTCACCATTTTTAATGCAGATTGCGGCAAGTGTAGTTAGTGTGCTATATAACCATAGTTTAATGGTGTATGGGGGTGAACTAGCAATAGCTGCTATGGGCATAGTTAATCGTATAGGCATGCTTATGCTAATGCCTATCTTTGGTATAAGCCAAGGTGTTCAGCCTTTAATTGGCTATAACTTCGGCGCTAAAAACTACGGGCGGGTAAAAGAGGCTTTAAAAAAAGCAATACTTGCTGCCACAGCCTTTGGCATAATAGGATTCATATTTGTTCAAGTGTTCGATAACTATATTATTCGGTTGTTTAATAATAATCCCGAGCTTATCAGTATTGGTTCGCATGGTTTACGGATTTTTCTGGCGATGTTGCCGATTATTGGCTTTCAAATAGTCAGTTCGACCTATTTTCAGGCTGTTGGTAAGGCGAAGCAGTCGCTATTCCTCAGCCTTTCACGGCAGGTCATTATCCTCATTCCTTTAATTATAATTTTGCCGCGCTTGTGGGGCCTGACTGGTATTTGGATGGCAAGTCCGATTGCCGATTTAATTTCCTCGGCCATTACCGCTGTCTTTTTAGCTGTTGAGGTACGTAAATTGAGGCTTGAAAAGGCTTGACTCTATATTGCCCGGGAAATTCTGGCGCGATGTTAGAGAATTAAGAAATATAAAGCAATAGGATAAAGGATTATAATATGTAAAGACGAACTAATTAAGTGGTTGGAAGAAGGTTGAAGGTAGGATTTCCTCCATGGATATATCTGTTAAAGCATCATATTTTGTTATAGATTTGATCTTGCCTTTAGTGGTAGGGTATTTTTGTCGGTTCCAAAACAGGTTAGGTGAAGATTTTTTTAACCGCATGATAGTTGTCAATATTTTAATCATTTACCCGATACTATCGGTGCTTAGCTTTTGGAATATGCGTCTTGACTTTGAATTGATTTGGCTGCCGGTACTGGGTGTCGTAATGAGTATAATTCCCGGACTATTTGCCTTTCCTTGGGCAAAAAAGAAGTATGCAGATAGAATAGACCAGGGAAGCTACATTTTAGCAGCCATTTTATCAAATATTTTGACCTTAGGCGGATTAGCAGTTTTTATACTCTATGGCGAAGTCGGGTACGCGTATACTCAGCTTGTGGTGCTTTTTGGCAATGTTATTCTATTTATGTTCTGTTACCCGCTTGCGCAGTATTTCTATCAAAGCGGACAGAAGGAAAGCGGGAATAAAATCTCGCTTATATCCGTGTTATTTAACCGTAATCAGTTACCGGTGTTAGGTTTGCTTTTTGGAGTGATATTATATTATTCTGAAATACCCAGGCCGGCAATGCTTGGCAACTTGTTTGACCCGCTTGTCCATATTGGTGCATGGACAGCGCTTATTCCGGTGGGCTATTCTATGGATTTTACTGAAATGAAAAAATATTGGCGAGGGACAGCGGACCTGATTTTTATTAAGTTTGTTGCAACTCCGATTTTAACTTATGCCTTTGCTAAGTTATTTATAAGCGATACTGTAATATTAAACACCATTATTATCTTGGCGAGTACGCCAACTGCCATAAATACAGTTATTACTGTGAAACTTCATAACTTAAATATTAATATAGCTATGGCTAGCTTTGTATTAACAACTGCCGTTTTCTTGCTAGTGGTCTACCCAATAATATTTGTATGTCTGTCTATGTAAAAAACCTCGCCGTCAATTGACAGCGAGGTTTTTTAGACAAAACAAAAGAGAGAGCCATTTCCGTCCTGCTCTCTCTTTCGTCCACCTTTTTCCACCCTTTGCTTCTGCTATAGCACCACCCATAGCAGTCCCCACAACAATGATACAACATTTACCGGAAGAAGGCAAGCAGAGTACAGATTTTTTCACCTATTGAACGGTGTATTCGCTTGCGGTATCACGGCCTTTAAACTTCATGTTTTTGCCTGAATATACCCAAAGGGGGACTAGGTTGCTGCCTGTAATTTTAGTGCCTGTAGGGACACTCGGAGAAAATTTGCCGAAGAAGGATAAGATAACTTTTTCGCCGGGTTTGATAGTTATTGCGATGTTTTTAAATTCGGCTAGAAACATGTTTTTTTGTGAGGATAGCTCACCCATAGGAACAGTCCGGTATTGAGAAGCGTTAAAGCGTACCATTTTATGAACTATAAATGAGGACGCGTTTGAAAGTGGTTGCTGGTTAATCTTCAAATGCTGGACATAGACCCATATTTCCTCAGTGTTTAATCGTGAAAATAGCATTGCCTCACGGGTTTTAGGTGCGCAGTTATGTGCTTCAACTCTTATGCATAATTCGCTCACCTGAATGGTGTCAAGCTCAGCTTCTAAAGTAATATCATAAAACCAGAGGCTTTCAAGCTCGTTTCGCGAGATGGTTTTATGGCCTTGGCTATACGGTCCAGGCATAAAACAAAGAACTCCTGAGCCTTCGGGGTTGTAGGGTGAGAAGCATTGTCCGGCAGGAGATGCAATGAGCAGAATAGTACAAAAAACGAGCACAACTGCTAATTTATGGGCAGTCATAATCATCCCTCCGTATGTATGTGACTCCTGTCATAATATGTAGAGGAATATAAATTTATACCGTGTATAGCTAAGGTAGCAGACGTTGACAAAAAAAATATATTAAGTTAAAATAAATGTAATTCCTACAGAGGATGAGCGAGTAAGGGCAGGGTCAACAATACTGGTAGAAATATTTGGCACTGTCGTTTGGTACGCCAAAGTATTGCCAATTTGCGAGACCTTTAGTATGATCAGAGTCATACTAAGGTCTCGTTCTGTTTGTAAATACTTTTTTTGACGCAACAGGAGGTGACTTCGTGGATCAAATTGTCGATTTTTTTCAGAACTTTGGTATGATCGGACTCATTATTGTTTCTTTTACAGAGTCTTTTATTTCTCCGATAATTCCTGATTTGATTCTAATTCCGATGGCACTTTCAGCTCCGGAAAAAGCAATATATTATTCTGCCGTTGCCACGACTGCTTCAGTATTGGGGGGCATAATCGGCTATCTAATGGGCAGAAGGTTCGGACTTCCAATTGTTAAAAAGTATATTCCCGATAAGTATTCCGATACCATTCGACACTGGGTTACTAATTATGGTGGCTGGGCTATTATATTGGCATCACTAGCGCCTATTCCTTATAAATTTGTTAGTATCAGCGCAGGTGTATTTAAGCTGAATATGACAATATTCTTGCTTGCATCTATCTTTGGCAGAGCGAAGCGGTTTCTTCTAGAGGGTATACTGATTTTCTACTACGGTCCGCAAGCTCTAGAGCTTATGAAAAAGTATTCGGATGATACAATAATTGCATTCGCTGTGATAACGTGTGCTGTATTGGTATATTTGAAATTCAAGCGGTTAAAAGTTAGAGCATCAGAGTGAAGTAATGGCCGGTCATAAAATGACCGGCCATTTTTGTGCAATAAAGAGACTCTCTTTTAGGTATTCACCAGGCGTTATTAGATTAGCGGATATAATTCTTTATTTTCCTTCTCAATCCGCTTTGACAGCGCTGTAAGGACAGCTTGTGTTTCATGAAGGAATACAGCTGGATTACTGCTGATTTCTCGCGAATTAAGATATTTAGTCTTATAGGTTTCAAAGGCTTTAGCTAAATCACCCATTTCATCAGCAAATTTAGTGCTGATAGTTCGTACTTTAGCATCCGTGTGGTTGAGGAGTGCTGGATAGAGAAAGCGATCCTCGCTGGTCATGTGTATTTTTATTTTGCCGGAGACTTGTCCCAGCAGCAGTGAGATGTCGAAGGCGTTGTTTCTAACTTGTTGCTCATTTTTGTATGCATAAAATTTATTTGCTAACTCCAAAATTTCAGTGTGTTGGCGAATCAGATTTTTAATATCAGCCACGAAGACCAGCTCCCTTGATTCATTTTATAGTTAAAATATACCGCATTAGTTATAGTATGGCTGTGTTTTATATCACACTTGAAAGAAATGTCCTTAGTCACATAATACTCGTTCTAGGAAAGGAGGAATTTTTTAACTTGTGAAGAAATATCTGATAAAAGTAATAAAACCTGCAATATATTATGGAGTCTAATAGGTGAACAGTGGATAAAAAGCAAGTGACAAAGCACTCTATTATCGACCAAGTCAATATGGACGCAATTGAGGGGTTTTGCCGTCAAGTCTATTACTGCGACCCCTACACAGCGAGGCATGCCGAACATGTAGCTGATTTAATGGCCGGTCTGGCGGCCCAGATGTCTATGTCGACAGAAGAAATTAGTATGGCTTATGTAGTGGGGCTAGTCCATGATATTGGTAAAATTAAGACTCCAGAAAGCATTCTTACTAAGCCAGACAGGTTGACGGAAGAAGAATATCAGATTATGAAAAGGCATTCTACCGAGGGTGCCGAGATGCTGGCAGATTTGGAAGGCACAGAATCAATTGTAGTGATCATGCGCCATCATCATGAGCGTTTTGACGGGAGAGGCTATCCAGACGGCATAAAGGGCGAGGCTATTCCGCTATTTAGCCGCATGCTGGCCGTTTGCGACTCGTTTGATGCCATGACCACAAATCGCTGCTACCGTGATCCGATAAATCTCGAAGAATGTTTGATCGAAATTAAAAACTGTGCTGGCGGTCAGTTTGATCCGCAGCTTTGCAATGTGTTTCTTGAATTCATTGAAGAACGCTTTGGTTATACTCTTTAAAACTGAAATACAGCTTTTAGAAACAATCCTTGCTGCCAAGCCAGGATTGTTTTTTTCACCCCAAAGTAGAGGTTATGCTGCAACATTGCCGAACTAATTATTTAACAATTATGACAAATGAACAGGGGGAAATATTATGCAGTTTTATTGTTCGGTTTGCGGTAAAAGGTATTCCATTGAAGGATTGCAATATCGATGCGACTGCGGCGGACTCTTTAAGCTGGAAAAGGATCTGGATGAAAAGGTACCAAATCTTGTCACACTTGGTGAGGTTACAACCCCATTGCTTAAACGTACCTTCGACAATAAAGCTTTGCTTCTCAAGCTTGACTACATGATGCCTACCGGCTCATATAAAGATCGCGGCGCAATCGCATTAATTAATAAAATAAAAGAGCTAGGGATAACTGAAGTAGTAGAGGATTCTTCAGGAAATGCGGGAGCAGCAATTGCAGGCTATTGTGCGGCTGCAGGCATAAAGTGTAACATCTATCTGCCAGACAGCACTTCATTAGGAAAAATAAAGCAGGCAACTACATATGGGGCTAATGTCGTAAAGGTCCCCGGTTCAAGGGAAGATACAGCGCGGGCTATCAAGAAGGCGGCTGAGACCACCTATTACGCTTCCCATGTATATAATCCGCTGTTTTTTGAGGGGACTAGGACAATGGCTTATGAAATCTACGAAGAGATGGGCATCCCTGACTATATTGTCATTCCCGCGGGTAATGGAACAATGCTGCTAGGTGCTTATATTGGCTTTAAAGAAATTGGAAAGCTTCCGCGGATTATAGCGGTACAAAGTGAAAATTGCGCCCCTATTTATAACAAGTTCAAGAGTGCCGATAAACAATTTTCTGAAACAGCTTCTGAAGGAATTGCCATTCAGCAGCCTATGCGCATAGATGAGATAATCGAAGCTGTCAACGAAAGCGGCGGCGATATTATAACCGTTACTGATGATGAGGTAAAAGCAGCGCAAGCCATGTTGGGGAAACTGGGTATTTATGTAGAAGTTACCTCAGGGGCAGCGCTAGCTGGTGCACTCTGCTATTTTAAAGAAGTTGATATAACAGATATGAATGTAGTTGTTCCACTGACAGGATCAGGACTGAAGAAATAAGCTAACAGCCCGCAAGATTAAAACCTTGCGGGCTGTTATTTAATTGGTTTGCCTAATAAGCTTTCTAGTCTCAGTATTTTTTCATTCAAGCTTTGTACTTGATCCTTCAAGCTTATCTGTCTCGAGGCTCCTTTTTGATTTTCAGAAAGCTGCTGACTGCTTGCGATTATTATCACTATTCCGCCTAAGCCAATAAGGAAATTTCCAATTAAATTCTGCTCATTAATATCTCTATCATCAGAAATTAATATCGCCAGAATTGTAGTTGCGAGAACTAATTGAAAGGGTGTTAATGAACTTAATATACTCATAGTATTACCTCGCTTTAGCATATTGACTTTATCTGCAAACGAATGTAAGCTCTAGAGTCTTTCTTTCGAATGTGGAATAAGCTTATCTAACAAGATTTTCTTACTATATCTTCTTTGAAACGGGAGAAAATAAATGTAATTCTATGAGAATAGCAAAAGGACAAAGGGGCTGATATTGTGTTTTTGTCAATAATTATTGGGCTAGCTGCTGGGTGGATTTCAGCTAAGATGTCAAAAGGTGAGGATTCAATATTTTGGGGAAATGTTACGGTTGGGGTTATGGGGGCAATAGCAGGGAGCTTTTTAATGCGTGTTTTTGTCACAGGACTGCCAGGAACATTTGCAGAAATAATCGCAAGCGTTATAGGATCTGTTGCAGCACTGGCTATTTTGAAACTAATTGCTCATAAAAACATGGCCCGTTAAATTATAATTTTAGAAGATGTACGGGAATTAATTAGAGGTGCCTGCGGCCTAAAACGCAGGTTTTTATATTTGTGGTGCATGATCTTCAAGCGTATTAGAACAACTATTCATCAGGAATAAGCCGGTTTAAGCGCTGTTCAATTTTAGTTAATCTATCGTTTATTTCCTCTAGCGCGGAGTGTTCAGCAGTTTGTCGTTTGGTGTTTTTTTTACGTGTGCTTACATCTACTTCAAAACTCCAAATAGTGCATAAGCTGCAGCCCAGTGTCATCCATAAACTTATTCTATCTATATTGATTTTCTTCATAGACCAATTCCCCCGCGGTGTATCTTGTAATTATATATATGCTAATTCGTGCTGAACGGTTTTAGATAGATTAAATAAGTATAAAAAAGCCGACTTGTTGACCGGTAGGCGAATTTTGCGATAGAACAGTCTAAAATGTGTCTGATACGGGTATTTTATTCCAATATGCTATCTAAGGAGGATAATTATGGCGTCATCCGATCTGCTGTATTTCTTAATTCCCTACGCCATTGGGATTGGCGTCTTTCTAAAGGCTGGCCACAAGTTTTATAGTACAACTGCCGTGCTTCTGGCCGGTATATTCCTGGTGGTTTTCTTGAGTGATATAAAACCTTTTTGGATGACGCTCGCAGCATATGTTGCAATGTGGGGAACGATATTTGTTATTCCTAAACATGTAAAAAGAAAATAGACTTAACTGGGCTTTTCGGCTCCAAGAAGAATGTTATAGATAAATAATGGAAATTAATTATCTATAAACATTTTTAAGGGGGCTCTTAATGAAGACTAGAGTGACACTGCTTTTTTGTTTTATCCTATTAGTATCACAGGTTACCGTTGCAGCATCTGCTGTATTGCCGAATATTGGTGCCGAGGCTGGCTGTGTTTTGGATGTGCAGAACCAGCAATTTGTTTTTGAAAAGAACTTTGATTCTATTATGTATCCGGCGAGCACTACAAAGATTATTACATTGTTGGTGGCTCTTGAAAAGGGTGATTTAGACAGTATTGTTAGCGTTAGTCCCTCAGCAGCAGAATGTGAGGGATCGAGTTTAGACTTAGTAGCAGGAGATAGAATAACGCTGCGAAATTTGCTCTATGGAATGATGCTCGTATCAGGAAATGATGCCGCAGTGGCAGTTGCTGAGCATATTAGCGGTTCGACTGACGAGTTTGTCGAACTAATGAATGGTGAGGCAAGGCGTATCGGAGCTGAAAGAACACATTTTTCTAATCCTCATGGACTGCCTGATCCAAGCAACCATTATACAACTGCACGTGACCTTGCTCTCATTACAGCATATGCTTATTCTATTCCAGAATTTAGAGAAGTCGTGTCGCATGTGCGCAAGCAAATCTATTTTGCCGATGGCCATTCACGCGAGGTTCTTAATACCAATAGGCTGTTGAAATATTATGACGGCGCCAATGGGGTCAAGACAGGCTTTACAAATGATGCAGGCTATTGTTTAGTCGCGGCAGCAAAGCGCAATGGAGTTCAGCTTATAGGTGTCATTCTAAACAGTGACAGCAGATGGGAAGATGCAGCCAGCATGCTTGATTATGGTTTTCAAGTAACAAAACTAGAAGATATGCCGAAAAAATAAAAGCCGCCCGAAGGCGGCAGTCTTTAAAACTTGTTTACAATGCTCTGAATTAAAGGATAATAATATTCTTCACCGTGAAAAGCACGAATTGTGGCAATGATAGATGTGATAAGCAGCAAAAGCCACAAGAGAGCTAATATTGGCAATAATAGAACACCAATTAATAATGTGCACAAAAATGACACAAGGGCCGACAGAATAAGAATCGCTAAATGGGCAACAAGCGCCTGCTTTGCGTGATGATTCACGAACGGATCATCTTTTCGCAGCAGAAAGACTAGAAGCGGGGCTATTATAAAGCCGAGCCCTCCTAGTAAATAGGCGATATGAGCAGTAATAGCAAATAATTTTTGCTCGCCACTGACAGTTGTACTCATTAGCACACCTCCCAGTACATTATACTATACCTTGGCTATTTGTTACTAATATTTAATAGTTATGCTAGGCAGAATACTTACGCAAATGATAGTAAGTTATGCAGACTTCTTCTAATTCATTCTCAAGCTTGTTTTTGGTTATCGCATCAAGATTACTGCTATTTAGAGAAGTGCAAATTTCTGCGATCTTTGCTTGTAATTCGTCAATATTCATTGAGGCTGACTCCTTTTTGCATGTCTGTACTTTAGTATAATACTATAGTATTGTTGAAATATGTAAAACCATATTGTCAAAAAATGTAATAATTCGACTTTAGCTTAATATTTTTTAGTATTAAATGCTTTTTATATGGCAAAAATTATGATAATATTTTTTAGTTAAATAATATTTGGAGGAATAAAGAATGGATCTGTGGCTTACTGAATTTCAGACAAAAAATTTGGGCTTAACAGCTCGAATAAAAGAAACTTTATTTACCGGGAAATCTGAGTTTCAAGAGGTTGGAGTTGTTGATTCGTGGGAGTTTGGCCGGATGCTTGTACTTGATGGAGTTTTTCAAACTTCAATCTTTGATGAATTTATCTACCACGAGATGATTGCCCATGTACCGCTAGCCGTACACCCCAATCCGAAAAATGTCCTGGTTATTGGAGGCGGTGACGGAGGCACAATTCGTGAAGTGGTAAAACACCCGACTGTTGAAATTGCTGAGATGGTAGAGATAGATGGTATGGTTGTTGAAGCCTGCAAGAAGTTCTTACCTGAGATTAGCACTGCCCTTATCAATAATCATCCTAAGCTAAGGCTCAAGATTGGTGATGGAATTGGTCATATGAAGGATGCTGAGAACAAATATGATGTTATAATAGTAGACTGCTCCGACCCCATTGGTCCTGGCGAGGGTTTATTTACTCATGAGTTCTACAAAGACGCGTTTAAAGCTTTAAAAGAGGATGGTCTTTTCGTGCAGCAGACAGAATCGCCGTTTTATCATCAGCCATTGATTAAACGTCTGCATAAAGATGTAACGTCACTTTTTCCTATTACTCGTACATACCTAGCAAACATTCCGCTCTATCCAGGCGGACTTCATAGCTTTACAATTGGTTCAAAGAAATATGACCCAATTAAAGTTACTCCTAATATCCCTGATATTGCGACTAGATATTTTAACGAAGATATTTTCAAAAGCTGTTTTGCTTTGCCTAACTTCATACGCGAATTTCTTAAATAAATAACAGCGTGCTTATATAAGCACGCTGTTATTTTATTTAAGCTAGGTTTTCCGGATTAAGGCCGTCTAGTTCTGGCAGTGTAAACCGCCCGTCTTTACGGATTAGGCGATCGTCAAACCATATCTCACCGCCGCCGTATTCAGGGTTTTGAATACAAACTAAGTCCCAGTGAATTGCTGATTTATTACCGTTAAAGGCAACATCATAAGCGCTGCCAGGTGTAAAATGGAAGCTGCCTTTGATTTTCTCATCAAACAAGGTATCCTTCATTGGGGTATCGATATAAGGATTAACACCAAGGGCAAATTCCCCGATATATCGTGCGCCTTCATCAGTATCGAAAACCTTGGTTATTTTATCGGTATGGTTGGCCTCAGCTTTAACTATTTTACCATCGGAAAATTCTAATCGGATGTTTTCATAGGTGATGCCTTGATAGACAGCCGGTGTGTTGTAAGTAATATAACCACTTACCGAAGCTTTGACAGGGGCTGTATATACTTCGCCATCTGGTATATTTCGCAGACCGGAGCATTTTACGGCTGGAATGCCTTTTATTGAAAATCTTAAATCAGTATTAGGTCCAACGATATGTACTTTGTCAGTCGACTGCATTAAATTCACCAGCGGGTCCATTGCTTTTGCCATTTTCGCATAGTCAAGATTGCATACTTTAAAATAAAAGTCTTCGAAAGCCGCTGTGCTCATGTTTGCAAGCTGGGCCATAGCTCCATTGGGATAGCGCATAACACACCACTTTGTTTTTGGTACGCGAATATCGGTGTGGACAGGTTTGAGCCAGAGCTGCTGGTACATTTGCATAGTTTCAGCAGGTACATCAGACAATTCGCTGACGTTGTCGCTTGCTCTAATGCCAATATAGGCATCCATATCTTTCATGAGCTCGCTTTCCCATGCGCCCATAAGCTTCATTTGTTCGGTTGTTGCTCCCATAAGCAGTGAGCGCTGCAAGCGATTGTTTTTTAAAGACAGTAAGGGAATGCCTCCTGCTTGGTAAGCTTCCTCAACAAGGGCCTTTGCCAGCGGCAGTGCATCATCGAACATCTCGATAAGAATCTTTTCACCGGATTGTAAATTAGTCGAGTAGCGAATTAAGTTTTTTGCTAAGGTTGTTATTCTGGTATCCATTTTGAACGCCTCCTGGAGATAGTAACGTGCTAATGTTAGTATTGGACGAAACCAAGAAGAATACCTACAAAAATATTATGTTTATCTATTGTTTTTATAGTTAAGTTACTTTATAATATAGCTTGTGCCATTCCTCGATAGCTCAGTTGGTAGAGCATTCGGCTGTTAACCGAACGGTCGTAGGTTCGAGTCCTACTCGAGGAGCCAATAACGGCCCGTTGGTCAAGCGGTTAAGACACCGCCCTTTCACGGCGGTATCAAGGGTTCGATTCCCTTACGGGTCACCAACTTATGGGCGATTAGCTCAGCCGGGAGAGCGCCTGCCTTACAAGCAGGATGTCGGCGGTTCGATCCCGTCATCGCCCACCATGAACATTAAGCGAAAAACTGATGGTTTTCAGTTTTTCGCTTTTTCGAGTTTTAGGTACTTATGTCACGATTACGGCAGGAAAAACACCTTTATTGGCGAAAGATGTCAAAGGAAACGAGGTGGTTAAGCTGAAAATAGGGATATCGATTGAGAAGTTAGCTAAAATTCTACTTATTACTGCCGTCCTGATAATTATAGCTGGCTTTATTCGGCATTATTTTATAAATAGGTATGACGCTATCGTTTTGGAAAAGCATGATAAAGTAACTTTACTTGCGGCTCACATAGAACTTAATATAAAGAATCGGCTGACTGCTCTCCAGCTGCTAGCTGGAGATCCTGAGGTTGTGAGCATGAACCCTGATGCTATGACTGATGAACTGCAAAGAGCAGTTAAGACACTAGGTTTTTTTAATGCAGTAGTATTTGATAACCGGGGTAATTTCGTTACTGAGGCAAGGCCTGAGTTTCATATTGGCAAGGTTTATGATAGGGATAGTTTTGAAGTAGCTTTATCTGGGCGACCGAGTATTTCAAATAGGATAGTATATAACGGGTTAGAGACTGCCTATGTAAGCTTAAGAGTGCCGATAACAGATGAAGCTGGGACTATTAAGGGCGTGTTAGTGGCTGGCTTGCCTATAACGCAAATAGCTGATATGTTAAATCAATCTGCGTCAGATTCATTGTTATCAGAAGCAGAGTATGTTTTCGTAATGGATAGCAGTATGCAATTTATCTCACATCCTGAATTGGCGAAAGTCTATTTAGATGAAAAAAAATATTCTGTTATACATAATGTTTTTTTTGAGCAGTGTACAGGAAGCATAATCGAACAGTCTAATTTGGATAATATTGAGAAATTATATATTTATACCGCCTTGGAGCAAGCGAACTGGCGTATTGTTATGACGACGCCTATTCATAATATTTATGCGGAGATTCTTAACCGATCCTTTAAGGATATAGCTGCATTTGTTTTTTTATTAATTACAATTGGGTTATGCTATTATTTTATGCTGCAAGCTAAGCATCATAAACTTGAAGCGGAAAGCCTGCGCTGGGAGCGGCTAAGTTGCGCAAGTCAGATGGCGGCGACTGTGGCGCATGAGATTCGTAATCCGCTTACTTCAATCAAAGGATTTATTCAGCTCATAATGCGTAAGCCTGATCGGCCTGCACCTCCAGGTTATCTGGAGATAGCAATGAGTGAGATAGAACGGATTGAAAAGCTTGTAACAGAATTTCAAATGTTGTCTCGGCCAATTAAACCGGCTGAGTTCACACCGATTGATATTGAACAGACTATTAATGATATCAGTATGCTGATGGAAGGCCAAGCTTCAGATAAGAAAGTGAAGCTGACTTATCAGTCTCAGCTGAAATACCAATTTCCTGTTGTTTATAAAGTAATGGGTGATCAGGCTCAGCTTAAGCAGGTATTGATTAACTTGATTCGTAATGCTATTGAGGCAGTTGAGGTTAATGGGCAAGTAAATGTCATTGCAAAAGAAAAAAACGGAACACTAGCACTCGAGGTTCAAGACAATGGTGCTGGCATTCCGCAGGAAGTTCTGATTAAAATAGGTACTCCTTTTTATACGACAAAACCTAACGGAACAGGTCTAGGTCTGTCCGTGTGTTACAATATTATACAAAACCACAACGGTAAGCTTGAGGTTACAAGCAAAATAGGCGAAGGAACAACTTTTACCGTGCTGCTTCCGTATAAGACTGATGTTCAAGGGTTAAAAACCTAAATTTTCTCCGATTACAACTACGTGAAAATCGATTGCAAAAGGTTTTTTGTGCATAACGGTAGTAACATTACATATTCGGCTCGGCCTTTGGCAATCCATGCATTGACCCGTAACTGTGCAGGGATTGTTACGGTTGAGCCTCTTGTTGTTAATGGGGGCTGCATACATTTTGATGCGCTGCTCGGCGTCAGCGGTATCTTTAGCAATTTTATTAATGCCGACAACTACAATAGCCTTTTTAGGGCCAAAAATCATAGCAGCAACGCGATTGCCTGCTCCGTCTACATTGACGATTTTGCCGTCAAGTGTTATGGCATTTGTGCTTGTCAAAAACACATCACAGGTAAGTTGTTTACGGCGAAGTGCAAGCGATTCTTCCGGACTAAGGCCGGGCTTGTTATGATTAAAGACTGTATTGCCGCGGTCATCGAGAAGGTCCCAAAGCCCCAATTCCTTGGTGGTCCATGAGCCGCCAATGCCAACAGAGTCTTCAGTTGAAATGTTCTCAAGTATATGCTTTACTGCTTCATCCCGGTTTTGGAAATAGACGGCGGTAAAATTGTTCTTTATTAGGGCGTCAACCACCTTAGTGCCAAGAATATCATTATGCCAGTTAATAAATTCCTTCATGTCAAAAACCTCCTTATCGGGTAAATATTTCATATTATTTTCTACAAAATTTATAAATTACCTTTATAAAATGAATCTTAATTATGGATTACTGGTCACTCGACTTGAAATATCAGCAATATCTTTATTGCAGACGCTTTCTATTATTAAATAATCTTATTCACTAGTTGAAAGGAGTATTATTCCAAGCAGCGTATTAATTAGGATGCAGTAATTTTTTTCTTGTTGAGGTATGAGGTGATAATTTGCAGATGAGAAGACTTAAGGTATCAACCGCCGCTTTTTTTATAATAATGGTGGTAGGAATACTAGGATTTATGGTTTTTGAAAATTTGTCGCTTCTGGACGCTGTGTATATGACAGTTGTAACTATGGCGACAGTGGGGTTTGGAGATATTGTACCTGTTACCACGGCTGGTAAGTTATTTACTATAGTTTTAATAATAACCGGTTTTAGTACTGCATATTATACACTTACCCTTGCTGTCAGCATGACAGTTGAAGGTCACTTAAAAAATGCTTTTGGGAGGCGCGGTATGCAGCGGCGGATTGCTATTTTAAAAAATCATATTATTGTGTGCGGTGCAGGCAAAGTCGGCTCAAATGTTGTACATCGCCTGATGCATGAAGCAGAATCTTTTGTCGTTATTGAAAAGGACGCTGCCCTTTGTCAGCGTCTTATTGATCAAAAGGTTTTAGCTATCAACGGCGATGCCACGTTGGATGAGATTATGCAAGAAGCGGGCATAACAAAAGCGCGGGGAATTATTACCGCCTTATCTCATGACGCTGATAACGTTTATGTTACTTTATCAGCAAAGAGTTTAAACCCGGCAATAAGTGTAGTGGCCAGGGCTGATAGACCGGAAGCAGAAGACAAGCTTCGCCGTGCTGGGGCTGACACTGTGATATTTCCCTCGGTTATGGGAGGGAGGCAAATGGTTTCGGCAATGACTAAACCTGTTATTATGGACTTTGTCGAAAGTGTATTTTATAACCAGGAATTACATATGGATATTGCCGAAATTACTATTTCCGCGTACTCGCCACTTGTCGGCAAGAGCTTTGCTGAAAGTGATATTAAGCAGAAATTTGATTCTATTGTTGTAGCGATAAAACGCGGAGACCAGTTAATAACAAATCCAAGGGCAAGTGAAGTAATGGCTGATGGCGATATTATGATAGTGCTCGGTCAGCGGGGGCCTTTAAATGAAATCAATCAATTAGCGTCAGGCGTACTTGATCGGTGATAGCGAGGGATAATATGGATACTAAAGAGCGGCGCGAAGCTTTAGCTAATATATTAAGAAGTTCTCAAGAGCCAGTAACAGGAACGAGTTTAGCGCGTGAATTGGGTGTAAGCAGGCAAATTATTGTCAGTGATATTGCTATTTTGCGGGCTGGAGGTGCAGATGTTTTTGCAACTCCTCAAGGCTATGTGATGCCCTCCAAAGGTTTAACGGAAAAGATTACAGCAACATTGGCGTGCAGTCACTCAACAGTCCAGCTTAAGGATGAACTCAATACCATCGTCGACAACGGTGGTAAAGTTCTTGATGTTGTCGTTGAACACCCGTTATATGGGGAGATTAAGGCAAATTTGATGTTGGTATCGCGCCGCGAAGTTGCGGATTTTATAGCTAAACTGGCCCAAAGCGGGGCTGAACCGTTATCGATTGTGACCGGCGGTGTTCACTTGCATACCGTGGAGGTGCCTAACCTCAAAGCCCTTGAAAAGATAGAGCAAGAGCTTAAGACGCAACAAATTCTGATAAAATAGCACGAAATGTTTAAGGCGGGTGATTTCACCCGCCTTAATATTTTCAGCTAGTTTTAGAGCTGCAAAAGTTTCAGCAAACGGTATAAGCCCGACACCAGTCTTGGCCGTAATCAGTGCTAGATGGCATAGGCTGAGCAAAATTAATAACATCTTTACTATATAGCTATCTAATAGCTGATGTCGGCGAAAGAGGAAGAAAAGTGCTTGTCAACAAGGTTAAGAGACTATATAATAGACATTGGTGACAAGACAGCTGTATATACAGAAACGTAATTCTCTTTAAAGACGCTGATTGTAAAGCTGAGGCTTGGATAGCGTAATAACAAAGGGAAAGACTATATTTACACTAGAGGGGGTACATAATGGATATCATTTCTCGCTTAGAGCGTATACCTGTGGGGAAATTCCACTATAAATTACTTTTAATAACTGGTCTTGGCTGGATGTTCGATGCAATGGATACAGGAATTATAGCATTCGTGTTACCAGCTTTAGCCAAACAATGGGGGCTTTCAACAGCTCAGATGGGATATATCGGCAGTATTGGTCTGGTAGGTATGGCATTGGGTGCGGTACTGGCAGGATCAGCGGCGGATAGGTTTGGTCGCAAGAAAATGTTTGCTGCAACGCTAGTGATATATAGTGTTGCCACTGGATTATGTAGTTTGGCTCCGAGTTATGAATGGTTGCTGTTTTTCCGGTTTCTCGTCGGATTTGGATTGGGAGGCCAGCTTCCTGTAGCTGTAACACTTGTCAGTGAGTATTCACCTCCAGAAGCACGGGGTAAGTTTATAGTTCTTCTCGAAAGTTTTTGGGGTGTCGGCTGGCTGGCTGCAGCGCTGATTTCTTATCTAATTATTCCTCGTTATGGCTGGCATATCGCATTCTTAATTGGAGCATTGCCTGCGTTGTATGTCTTTCACTTTTGGCGGACTGTCCCTGAATCTGTGCGGTACTTAGTAGATAAGGGAAATATCCAAGAGGCTCATGCGCTTGTAAGTCGAATGGAGCGTGAGGTGGGAATTGTTCCGCCAGCAGAGATTATTGTTCCTCAAGAGAAAGAGGTTCGCCGAGCAGCATTCTCAGATATTTGGGCTCCGCAGTTTTTCCGACGCACACTAGTCCTTTGGATAATTTGGTTTGGTATAGTTTATTCTTACTATGGTATTTTCACATGGTTGCCTTCACTTATGGTAGGACAAGGATATACCGTTATCAAAACTTTTGAGTACGTGCTAATTATGACGCTTGCACAGTTGCCTGGGTATTTTGCTGCCGCATTCTTGGTTGATCGCATAGGCCGTAAAGCCACACTATCTGGCTTCTTAGCTCTAAGTGCTGTGTGCGCTTATTTCTTCGGGCAGGGTGGGGCGCCTGAGACGGTATTGTTTTGGGGCAGTATGATGTCGTTCTTTAACCTAGGGGCGTGGGGAGTCGTTTATACTTACACCCCTGAGTTATATCCTACTAGAGTTCGTGCCTTTGGATCGGGTTGGGCCGCAGCTGTTGGGCGGATTGGCGGTATTCTGGCGCCGACTATTGTGGGCTACATGATAATTGGCAGCGGCGGTTTTGGCAAGGTCTTTCTAATGTTTACCTGTGTTATGTTGTTTGTAGCCTTTGTGGTAATGGCTTTTGGTGAAGAAACAAAAGGTAAGAAGCTTGATGAGATAAGCAGTTAAAGATTAAGGCCACCGGAAGCCGGTGGCCTTGATTCTTAAATAATGATATCTACACTATTACCAAGGTGCGGCAAAGATACCGCTGGAGATACTGACTGAAGCAGGTTTATGACACCCTGGCCATTTTGTTCCATGGTATCCATTGTTTTTCTCATGAGCATAATGCTAGCCGCATTTTGAGCCGATGTTTGAGCTGAAACTACTGATAAGGCTGCAATATCCATAGTTGCCTCCTTTTGATAGATTGCTTTCAGTATACACCCAATATTAATATTTGCCAACTATTGTCATCTTTTGATATTGGATCATTTTATGTTATAATAGCAATAAAATCCAAGGGGGAGGGACGGCATGGTTTCATTTGGCTATTTAATTGCATTTTTAGCTGCTTTTTGGGTGTATAATGACGCCAAAAATCGTGACCATAATGTGGGTTCGGCCTTGTTGTGGGCTGTAGGAACGCTGGCTCTCGCCGTTATCGTCCTGCCGCTTTATTTATTGTTTGGACGTAGGCAGCAAATGAACAAAGCTTATAAGGGTAGCGATATAATAGATATAGAGGCAACAGTTATCGCTGATGATGCAATAAATTGTTCTATGTGCGGCAGTAAAGTTAAGGAAGATTATAATTTATGTCCATACTGCGGCTATACGCTGCGGCCGAAATGTCAAACCTGCGGTCAAGAGCTCGACCGCAATTTAAAGATTTGTCCACAATGTCAAACTCCGACTGCTCATAAGTAGCCCCAAAAGCGGATAAAGTTACCTTAAATAAGTAGGATAAACTATTAGACATAATGTAATTCTTATGATATAATAATTTTTGTCGCTAAATTAATATGCGCCCGTAGCTCAGGGGATAGAGCATCGGCCTCCGGAGCCGGGAGCGCAGGTTCGATTCCTGCCGGGCGCACCAAAAATTTCCTTAGAACATCGGAAATCAGGGATATTAGACTAGATAAACACTATCGTTTATCTAGTTTTTTTATTTAGCATAGGCATGTTAGAGCTAAACTGGCAACAATGACCGCATTTTTATGCATTTATTTCCAAGTCCGCTAATACCAATGCGTGATCACTGCCAGCCAAGATAGCCGATTCATATAGATAAGATACATTAACTACTTATTCGAGACATTCTCTTATACATACCTACCTATTATATTGTAGGTACATACCATCTACCCCGTGTATCACCCTAAGACTATCTCGAAACGATTTGATAAATACCTATGAATACAATTTTTGTAGGTTGAGGGTTATGGTAGAATATTACATAGTGGATTAATATGAATGTTGAGCAGCAAAAAGGACGTTTAAGATTAGGCAGGGAGAACGTATCACTGGTAATGGCGAAATGGCCTCAATTCTTGAATAACAGGGATTGAGGCATTTGTCTTTGACTAATAATGCCGACTTTCCCCGTTTCTATTGACATTCCCACGACATTGTTAAAAACTGATGTATAACCCCAGTATAATTTAAAAGGCCTCACGCTTGACGAATAATGTGAAGACCCCTTTTTCCTCTTAATTTACGCAAAAAAGGACGTGCCGCTTTGCGTTATTTACAAAACGTTTTGCGACACGCCTTCTGAGATTTGACTTTTCCTGGCCCTAAATTATTCCATTACGCCAATCTTTTCGGGAACGATGAAATCGGCTTCGGTGCATGCGCGGATGTTCTCGACGGTGTAGCCCGGAGCCAGTTCTCTGAGTATCAGCCCGTCGGCGTCGACCTCGAAGTAACATCTCTCTGTGACAATGTCAGTTGCGCACTTGGCGCCGGTCAGAGGAAGGGTGCACTTCTTGAGTATCTTTGACTCGCCGCTCTTCTCGCAGTGGTCGGTGGCGACAACGATCTTCTTTACGCCGGCGCAAAGATCCATTGCGCCGCCCATGCCTGGAACGAGCTTTCCGGGGATTGTCCAATTGGCTATATTGCCCTCCTGGTCAACCTGGAGAGTGCCAAGTACGGCCGCGTCGATGTGACCGCCTCTGATAAAGGCGAAAGAAGTAGTATGGTCGCATACGCTGCCGCCCTTGATTATTGATGCCGGCTGTCCGCCAGCGTCAATGAGATCAGGGTCTGCGTCTTCCCACTTGGGGGAGGAACCGCATCCAACGATGCCTATCTCAGCCTCAATCCAGAGGTCGACGCCTTCAGGCAAATAGTTGACACACATCAGGGGAACGCCGATTCCAAGATTCACAAAATCGCCGTCCTTAAAGAACTTTGCACAACGAGCTGCAATAAGTGCGCGTCCTGTCAATCCTGCCATTACTTTTTGCCTCCTTCTGCTTTTGCCTTGGCACGCTGCCACATCGGGCAGAAAGGTTTCTTCTCACCGGTTCTGACATATACCATATCAATGATAGGAGCCGCAACGTCAATCTCTTCGGGGCCGAGTTCTCCGACCTCCACCAGGTTCTCGACCTCGACGATGACAGTGTCTGCCGCAAAGGCCATGTAACTATTGGTTGCTCCTCCCGCCAACCCCCAAACCATCTTTCCTCC
>Ga0074195_1001432_pt1 | contig 33808 bp, 27 predicted proteins | sample EPASupsiteHSE623_FD_64525 | JGI IMG/M metagenome (GOLD analysis project Ga0074195, IMG submission 64525) | Bioremediated contaminated groundwater from EPA Superfund site, New Mexico - Sample HSE6-23 | ecosystem: Environmental > Aquatic > Deep subsurface > Groundwater > Contaminated ... | reverse complement strand
TTTCTCATTGAGGAATCGATTGATGTAACCATATCTACATTTTATAGCGCTTAATTCATCCATATAGCTTAATGGCGCAATTCAAATATAAAAAGTTACCTAAACTATTTTGTTACAATTACTAAGCTTGCCACCTGCAAATCCGTGCATCGTATCCCATCATCTCCCGCCCCGACCAGACCACCGATGCCCCATAGATCCTCCGAGTACATCACCAGCCCCTGGCCGGGACTTTGCCGGAACCCCAGATGTGCGCCTGGTCGGCTGACATCGCGTTCGATACATCCAGCTCCGCCCGCGAGCCTGAAATCACATGTTCGATCTGTTCCTCGCACCTCAGACGAAAACTATTTCTCTCTTGCATCCGAAACGTCGGACGCTTTGCCCTGGCACAATGAAGCTGACGGGCAGAGATGCAGAGAAAAAATGGAAATGCTAAACGCCGTGCTTGATGTAAACATTTCTCTTGTGGCCCTAGCTGCGGTTCTTCTGCTCATTGCAGTGAGACAGGTTGGCAAGAAGAGCCTGGCCATCTGGCAGATCATGCTTCTTGGAGCTGTCGTAGTCCTCGTCACCAGGCAGGTCTCGCTTACGGAGGCTGCGGCTGCCATCAACCTGGATGTGATGATATTTCTGGCTGCGATGTTCGTGATAGGCGAGTCCATGCAGGAGAGCGGCTATCTTCTCTATCTGTTCAATCGCATCTTTAAGATGGCCAGAAATCCGGATCAGCTCGTGCTTCTCATCCTCTTTGCAATGGGATTTCTCTCGGCTCTTCTCATGAACGATACCCTGGCAATCATTGGCACGCCACTCATGCTCTACCTCGCCAGGACCCTGAAAATTTCTGCGAAGCTTCTCCTTCTCACTCTCGCCTTTGCCGTGACCATAGGCAGCGCCATGAGCCCTATCGGCAACCCCCAGAATCTGCTCATCGCCGTCAACTCAGGGCTGTCCAACCCCTTCTTCGTCTTTTTCCGGTATCTGATGCTGCCGACAGTCGTCAACCTCGTTCTCGCCTATCTCTTGCTGCGGTTTTTCTACAGGGGGCAGTTCCAGAAGAGATCGCTTGAGGTCGGCTCTGAGGAGATATCTGATCGGGCGCTGGCCCGTCTCTCTCGCTTATCCTTTATTCTGCTCTTCGTACTGATACTGGCCAAGATGGCCTCAGTGGCTTTGGGGGCGACAGACATGTTTCGTCTGACATACATCGCCCTTCTCTCAGCTCTGCCAATCATCCTCTTCAGCGAAAGAAGATGGCAGGTGGCCAGAAACATCGACTGGTGCACTCTCATCTTCTTTGCTGCAATGTTCGTCCTGATGGACGCAGTCTGGAGGTCGGGGGTCTTTCAGTCCCTTCTGGCTGGATCAAATGCCGACTTTGCCTCAGTTCCAACAGTTCTCGCCTTCAGCGTCATCATGAGCCAGCTTGTCTCCAATGTGCCTCTGGTGGCTCTCTGCCAGCCGTTGCTGGTCCATCCCACGGCTGAGGCGCTCATGGCTCTCGCTGCTGGAAGCACAATCGCCGGAAACCTCTTCATCCTGGGCGCTGCGAGCAATGTGATCATCATTCAGAATGCAGAGAAGAGCGGCGAGACCATCACCTTCCTGGAGTTCGCGCGGGTGGGTGTGCCTCTGACCCTCCTGAATGTGCTGGTGTACTGGGCGTTTATTTAAAAAAAGCTATTGAGTTCTCTCTTTTGCCATCGCCTGCAATCTCTTCACTACAGCCTCAGCGTGTCCCTTAACGGATACCTTCTTCCAGATATGGGCTACCTTTCCCTGCGGATCGATGAGAAAAGTCGACCGAATGGTTCCGTAGCTCTCCCTGCCGTACATCTTTTTCAGAGCCCAGGCTCCGTAAGCCTCCATCACCTTATGATCCACATCGCTGGCCAGTTTTATCTCCAGTCCGTTCTTCTCTGCAAACTTCCTGTGGCTGGCAGTTGAGTCTCGGCTGACTCCGAGCACCTCGGCGCCAAGCTCCCGCAGAACAGGAAGGGCGGCTGTGAAGTCCAGCGCCTCGCGGGTACAGCCGCTGGTGTTGTCTTTTGGATAAAAGTACAGCACCAGCCACCTACCCTGATAGTCTTTAGAGCAGATCTCCCGTTCATCTCCACCGGGCAGACAGAACACGGGGGCAATATCTCCAACCTCGACCATAAATTGCGCCTCTCTTTGAATTCTTGCAGGATTGCGAAGAGCGAAGCATCCTTTGGGTTGATCTCGTTAACTCCGCGGGGTTTGCTGGAGTTGCGAGGTAGTCAAAATAGATGAATGCAGAGCCCTTTGCCATGTATTACTTCTTCACTTCCTTCAACTGATATAAATATTAGTACTGGCATAGTTAATATTTTTGACTTCAAACTCAATACCCCGCAGTTTTTCGACGTTGATGCTCCGCCGCGTTTTTCCCTGCCAGAAGATTTTTGCTAAATCTTCTTATGAGGCGGAACCACGTTTAGGGGCGTGCTTTTTTCATATATTCTTTTATTTTATACTCTAAGTTCATGACGGCTATTTTCTCATTGGTGAACTCCATTTTTATTATTTCTGAATAATCGGCTAAGCCAATTTCTTCGCTCAAACTGTTTGCTATATCGAGTACATAGACAAATAATTCGTGAATACAATCAATAGCCTCTTTTGGATCACCTGTCGCGAGATTCTTCACATCAATATTGGTAAATTCAACTATGCTCTTTTCAAGATCTGATAATCTTGCTTTGATCATCATCTTCTCTAAATCATTGTTTTCATCTAACTGTAACCTAATTTTTGGAATTAATTCAAAGCGCATAATCAGTGAATCATCTCGTATCGAACAATGAAACCGGAAAATGCGTTCAGATATATCGCTCAATATTTCTGTATTTCTGCTCCAGAGTGCTTCACCAAACATAGTATCTAACTTTTTTGCTAAATATCTCAAATTATTATCAATATTGTGTTCTACGAGCCCAGCTGGCGTAGCCATAGCCATTCCCGCTAATCCGAGATATATTGATAGCTCTGGATCTGGGTACTCAGGATGATCTTCCTTAAAAATGATATAGTAAAATGCATTGCGGCCAATTATCGATAATCGGTTATATATATAGCGATAGGCAATTAATAAATTCTTTTTTTGTTCTTTGGTCTTTATAGACTCTTCTACTCCATACTTGACTAGCCAGGCACTTAAAAACATACTTGATAATGCCATAATATATCGTTCGAAAAAATCAATCCTCGGTATTATTTTATCGTATATATTAATTCGATCAGCATTCATATATATTTCTAATATCCAAATTAATAATAAGAAAGATAGGGCTAAAAGAGGTAACAACCATTTCAACCAATTGTCATCATTGAATAAATTGAATTTGGTTATTATTTAGTTCCCCCGCTTACCTCTTATCTGAATGACAGTCTTAGATGATTAAGTTTACTCTTCTTAATGGTAATAGGCTTGATGTATATTAAATCTATCAAAAAATTTATAAAATTGAAAGAATTGCCAATGTGAAACTGTATTTTATATCATCTATGCATATGCGTCCCTGCTCAATTGTGATTTTTATAATTAATATGATGAGACGCCTTCAGATTAGACAATGAGTTAGGCAACATCAACTCACTGAGGAATGTGCATGAAATGAACGATGCATCACTATGATCAAAAGTTCAAGGTTCTAGCAGCAGCAGAACTTGAATGCTTCAACCCCCTTGCTCAGATTGCCTGCAAACATAGTCATCCATTCGAGTCTACCTTTCTGGTGGTGTTTTAAGTTGAACAAGAATTCAGAAAAAGCGTTCTGCGGGAATGCAAATAAGTACAAAGACTAGGCGAGGATTTCCGAGCTTTAGAGGCCGCTCGGCTAGGCCTGTGCCAAGATTAAACTTTTAAAATCTCTTAACGCATTTGCACTTCCGGCAATAAAGGGCTGTGGTAGTGGCGGCAGCGGCAATGTGGGGATCATGCAAATCCTCGCGAATCTCTTAATATTTTCGAAGTTCGCTGGGCATATCCTGCATGCTTTTGCCTTCGGCCCAGCAGAATTTGCTTTGGTCAAAGGATAACCTTATTACGAAGATGTTGGCAGAATACCAATACATTAGCTGATAGCTGAGGTGAATTCCAGACAATTATGGGTAGCACGGGCGGCAGCATGGGCGGAAGCTTTGAGCTTGACGAGGTGGATAGAATCATTCTTAAGAGTCTCCGGGAGAATTCCCGCATGAGCCTGCAGGAGATATCGAGAAAATCAGGAATATCTGATGCCACCATCCAGTTCAGGCTCAAGCGCATGAAGGCCAATGGTGCCATAGAGCGGTTCACCATTTCAGCTAATCCGGCAGCTACAGGTTACGTTGTGACTGCCATCATACTGGTCCAGACTGATGGTGACAGACACGATCAGGCGCTGATGGATCTGGCCCGGATCCCTGAGATCACCGAGGTCTACGGAATACTGGGCGAGTACGACCTCTTCCTCAAGATCTGGTCCAAGAGCCTGGAAGAGCTGAACGCCATCATAAACGACTGCATCAGATCTTTAGATGGCATTGAGGATCTCCATGAGATCGTTGTGGTGGAGAGGGCAAAAGAGGAGATGCCTCCGATCTAGGGGTGGAAATGGTGGATTCAGGAAGCGTTAGAGATAAGGCAAAGGATCTGGGCCTGTTGAAGAAGAAAGACCCAAGCTCTGCTATCATCGAACTGGCAGACTCGCCATTGCCGATAACCGGAGAAAAGAGCCCTGAGAAGCCCAAGATCACCATAATCGATTATGATGAGCAGCATTATCATGAGGCAGAGGTTAAAGATGTACAGGAGTGCTTCCGTTTTAAGAACCAGCCCACAGTAACCTGGATCAACATTGACGGCCTGCATCAGATGGACGTTTTAGAGAAGCTGGGATCATGCTATGGAATCCATCCTCTGGTCCTGGAGGATATCCTCACAGATCAGCGTCCGAAAATTGAGGATTATGATGATTACATATTCATAGTGCTCAAGATGCTCTACTACGATGAAGTTGGTGAGAATGAGCCAGGCAACGAGGATGACGATGAGGTCGATGACGGTCTGGGGGACACCAATCTGGATATGGATCAGGTGAGCATGATCCTGGGACCTAATTTTATAATATCTTTTAAAGAGAAAGAGGTTGATGTATTTAATCCACTGCGAGACAGGCTCCGCACGGCCAAGGGCAAGATTCGAAAGCAGGGCGCGGACTACCTGGCCTATTCGATGATCGATGCCATCGTGGACCACTATTTCCTGATCATGGAGAAGCTCGGCGATAGGTTCGAGGATCTGGAGGATGTTGTCGTCTCAGACCCTGAGCCCGGAATACTGCCCACCATCTACAATCTGAAGAGGGATATGCTGTTTTTAAGAAAGTCGGTCTGGCCTTTGCGAGAGGCCATCAGCAAGATGCAGCGGACAGACTCCCCTCTTGTCTCCGAGGCGACCAAGATCTATCTGAGAGATGTCTACGACCACACCATCCAGGTGATCGAGAACATCGAGACCTTTCGCGATATGTCTGCCTCGCTCCTAGAGACTTACCTCTCCAGCTTGAGCAACAAATTAAATGAGGTAATCAAGCTTCTCACCATCATCTCGACCATCTTCATTCCCCTCACGTTTCTTGCAGGGCTTTATGGGATGAACTTCAGGTTCATGCCTGAGCTTGAGTCTCCTTGGGGCTATCCGGCGGTCTTGATATTGATGCTCCTCGTGGTAGTGGTAATGATGATATACTTCCGGAAAAAGGAATGGGTTTGAATAGCCTGTTCCACACCGAGTCACTTTTATCCTAGATGGCCTTCCCTCTCAGGATCTTCTCGCAGCGCTGCACAATCCTCTCCAGGATGTCCATGTCGTAGGGCTGATGCACTGGGACCAGGATCTCGGCCTCCAGCCCGGAGGAGTCTGGCGCAGCAGTGATGCCGTCCTCCTGCACTGCCAGGCGCAGGTCCCTGGCGATCTCCTCGATCATTGGCGTGAGCGGCTTGATTGGCCGGGCGGCATTTGCCCTCTTCCGGAACCTTTTGAGCAGTGAGTCTATCTCGGCTGCCAGTGGCTCGACGTCTCCGGCTCCAGCCTCCAGGCAGATTCTCTCTGCGCTCTCCTTGAGCTGAGAGAGCGTTCGCACACCTGCCTCCAGCATCAAGCCGGAGTAATGCAGCTTTACCCGTTCCGCATATCCAGGAGAGAGCACGAGCAGCTCAATCTCCTTGAGCTTCTCCAGGTCTTCAGCCTCCGGCTTGTAAGGGTTGACCACGATGTAGTCGAGAGCCAGGCGCAGAGCAAGGCTCTCGAACATGGGTGTGACGCCGACAAGCCTCTTGTCTTTGAGCAGAGCTCTTCTGATTGCCTGGGGGTTGGCAGAACTGATGCCGAAGTAGTCGGCAAAGCCTGGGGTGGTTGTGAGAAGTTTGGTGTGCCCCTGCTTTTCTGAGTTGATCAGGCCTCTTTTCTCGAGCTCTTTGACGTGATCGTAGCTCTTGTTGCCCCGGATCTCTACAAGGTGGCTCTGCTTGATGGGCTGCTTGTAGGCTATGATTGCGAGAGTTCGGATCAACGGGGCCTCGATCTCCTTTGGGGCGAATGAGAGGATCTTGCCTGCCAGGCCGAAGCGAACCTGCATGGAATAGCCCTCGCCTATCTTCTTGATCTCGATGCCTGAGTTGCGAATGGCATAATCCGCTGCGAGGTCGTCGGCAAGTGCCGCCGCCCGCTCTTCAGCCAGCCCGGATATATCGGACAGCTCTTTGGGGGTTAGGGTTCGGCCTGAGGCAAAGAGGGCGGCTTCGATTGCAGCTTTGGAGTGTGAGTCTTCGGTCAATGTGATCTTGGGTGGTGTTTTCTTTAAAAGGGTTTAAGGTTATGCCAGAATGGGTGTCTATGTGGGAGTGGCTACGAATACGATGTATGATCTCTCCGCTGGGTCCAACCCACATAATCCCGCGAGGAATCATGAAATCGTTCTATTGCTCATAATCGAAGTAATCATGGTCCACTCTTTTTACGGTATAATCTTGCACTTTCGTGACACCTATGTCGTGCTCGATCATCAATTGAGCAAGGCGTTCGCCATCAATGAGAACAATCTTCCGATCTGATTTTTCTACAAAATCCCAGGCCGCGGGCGTGAACTGAGAGGTCGTAATCATAATGCCTTTTTGTGCTTTTTGGCCGCCCAAACTCCCTGCAAAAGCGCGCACTTCCTGGGCGCTAACTGTATTGCTCCATCTCTTCGCCTGGACATAGACTATATCGAGTCCGAGCTTGTCCTGCTTGATTATCCCATCGATTCCCTCATCACCGCTTCGACCCGTGACTTGGGCGGCATCGATTGCAGAGCCACCATACCCCATTTTCTGGAGTAAATCGATAACCAATTCTTCAAAAAACCTTGGTGAGCATTTCATAATTTGCTCGATGAGATCATCAGATAGTTTTCTGCCAATTTCCTGATAGCTGGCCACTAAAGCTTCTAGCGGCGTCTGAGATTTGGCTTCTGCGCCATTGCACTCTTCAGGATTTTTGCACTCATCGCCTGGCGGACGCGGAGATTTATTATGCCACTGTTGGATACCCGGATATCTCATCAAAAGCTTGATGTCAATCTTTGGGGGATTGACTTTGAGGAGGGCCATACCCTGTTCCGTAATATGAAAAATCCCTCTGCTAGTGTTCTCGATAAGACCGGCTTTCTTCAGGTAGGCTCTGGCCCATGCAACACGGTTATCGAACCTGGCCTGTCTTCCGCTTGGAAGCAATTCTTTTATTTCAGCTTCAGTAAGGTTGAATTGAGCCGCCAGGGCAGCAGATACGTCGCTGTGTCTATGCTTTTCTCCATCCCCTGTTATTTTGAGCAACGGCAGCATTATTGTCTGGAAGTCCGGAATTGCCATTAGATTGCCTCTAAAAATCCCTACCCGTGCCTGCTGATAAACAGCTCCCCGAAGATCTCCTCCTGCTCAAGCCACACCTGCTTTCTCTGGGCCATGAAGAGCAGTGAGACATAATTGGTGACTCCGTCCTCAGTCTTGCTGTTTTTGCTGTTTATGTCCCGGAAGGTGATGGTCGGCTTGTCCATGAACATGTCATCGAGAATGGGCCCCAGTGCCAGTATCCTGTCCTCGATTCCCTCGTCATGAGACAGATCGAGAACCTTCTCCTCGGCCTCAGGCCACTTCTCTCTCATGGCCTTCCTCCTGCCCACCATCTCAGCCTTCTTCAGCTCAGAGATCAGCTCGTCGAGGGTGACTGGCCGCTTGGTGTGCCTTCTTACAGGCGGACGCGGCAGCTGGTCTTCGATCTCCTCCGCCTCATGCGGGATCTCCTCGACCTCCGGCTCTGGCTCTTCCTCCTTCTGCTCCTCCATTGTGTCTGACTTGAGCCTCAGAAGAATGCTGGCGTAAAGCAGGGTCCGGGCGGGAATCCTCAGATCCCTCTTCTCAAGGGAATCGATGTACTGCAGGAACTTCTCAGTGGCAACAGCTATGTCGATATCCCAGGGATCAATCTCTCCCCTCTTGGCAAGCTCGACCAAAACCTCAGCCGGCTCCCCGAACTCGAACTCGTCGTCCATCGTCTTCGCCTCAGCCTGTTGTGCAGATGCCGGTCACTGTTGTGATGTTGTCCTCCTGCATGGTCACGCCCAGGGTGTACTTCGACTGGAGTATCATGGGCTTTCTTAGAGAGACCACTATGAACTGGGCTTTAGCCGCGATCTTCTTGATCAGCTTGGCCACCCTCTCGACATTGGCTCCATCCAGGAACATGTCTATCTCATCCATTGCATAGAATGGAGCCGGACGGTACATCTGAATGGAGAATATGAATGAGAGAGCAGTCAGGCTCTTCTCCCCGCCGGACATGGCCTCCAGGCGGTGGAAGGGCTTTCCGGCTGGCCGGGCCTTGATTGTCATTCCTGCAGTGAGCGGGTCCTCAGGATTCTCAAGAACCAGGTCTCCGTCACCTCTGGAAAGCTCCTGGAATATCAGCTTGAAGTTCTTGTTGATCTCGGTGAAGCTGGCCATGAAGGCCTCCTTCTTCATCTGATCGTACTTCTCAAGCTTGTCGATGATCGCCTCGCGTTCGCCTGAGAGTGTGCCTCTCCTCTGGACCAGGATGTCATGCCTTGTCAAGACATGATCATACTCCTGAATTGCGAGCATGTTCACAGGCTCCAGGTTCCTCATGGCCTCTGTCAGGGCTTTGATCTTCTCTGCTACGGTCTCGCTGTTGGGCGGCTCCTCTGTGGGGTCTACTCCACTGCCCTCGATCTGGGATCTCAGCTCATTGACCCGGCTCCCGATTACGTCTCTCGCCGAGACCGTCGCATTCTTCCTGGCATCGATCCTGTCCCTCTCTCTCAGTGCCTGATCTATCTCCCTCTGTACGGCCAGAGCCTTCTCGACGAACTGCACTCTCTCGCCCTTCAGCCCATGCAGTTCACCCTCAATCTCTGCCTCCCGCGCCTGGGCCACGGCAAGCTGCTCCTTCTGGCCTAAAATCAAGGCAGCTGACGCCTCCTTTTTAGCTATGTCTTCAGCCTTCTCGGCGTCCAGCGATCCTCTCTTGGATGACAGCTCGGCCAGCTTCTCCTTCAGGCTCTCCTCACGAATCTTGTCCTTGAGGATCTCTGCATCAATCCCGGATAACCTCTCTTGCAGCCGCTTGATCTCCAGGCCGGCAAGATCGGCCTTCCTGTTAAGCTCCGGTATCTCTGAGCCCTTCAACTCGCCCTCAAGCCGGTCGATCTTCTGCTGCACACCGGATATGCTCTCCTCCGAGGTTCCAATCTCACCCTCAAGAAGCCTGAGCTGCTCCTTGTAGCCCAGAGATTCGCCTTCCATTGCCAGCAAACGCTCTCGTTTCTCTTTGATGGCGTTCTCCAGGCGAGGCCTGGATGATCCCATCTCATCCATCTGGAAGGTCTTCTTGGAGATCTCACGGTTCAGCTCTTCTACCTCTCTTGCGAGTTTTGAGATCTGCTCTTCGATCTGGTCCTGCTTGTCCAGACGGCTGCTCCTTTCAGCCTCCGCCTCGGCAATCTTCTCTGATAGCTCCATGAGCCTGGACTTCTCTTCAGCTGCAAACCTCATCTTGGAGCGGTAGTGGCCGCCGGTCATGGCTCCTGACTTCTCAACCAGGTCCCCTTCAAGTGTGACCATGCGGTATCGGCCCATGAGCGGTCTTGCCGATGACAGGCTCTCCATCACGAGCGTATCCCTGAAGACATACCAGAAAGCAGGCAGGAACTTGGCATCGAAGTCCACCAGATTGAGGGCAAAGTCCACCACCCCGGAGTAGTTTGGCTTGGAGGGGAGGCTGCCCCGCTCCAGCTTGTTCAATGGCAGAAACGTCGCCCTGCCGATCTGCGACCTCTTCAGGTACTCGATGGCCGAAGAGGCGTCCATCTCGTTTGCAGCCACAATGCTCTGCAGACGTGCTCCCGCTGCAACCTCTAGCGCGGCAGAATAGCGACCTGTGACGTTTCCAAGCTCCGCAATTGTTCCAAAGAGCCCATCCAGCATCTGCCTTTTCATGGCTGACCTGACGGCCTCCACTGCCCGGCTGTATCCGGACTTCTCCTCTGCGGCTCTCATCCGGCCATCGCTCTTGGCAAACTCACTCTGAAGCCTCTGCAGCTCTCTCTCGGCCTCAGCGATCTCACGGCGCAGCCGCAGACGGGCGCTCTCCAGGTCGTCTTTGTCCCTTTCCATGTGCATTGCCCGGCTGTTGAGGGACGCCAGCTCCGACTTAAGCAACTGGGCATCATGATCGATGCCAGCCAGAGAGTCCAGAGCCTCTTTGATTCCTGCTGACAGCTCTTCTCTCTCCAGGCCTCCGCGCCTGGTGGCGTCCAGCAGCCTGTCTCTCTCTCGCACGAGGTCGCCGAGCTTTGACTTTGCCTCCTCTCGGATCTGTCGGGCAGCAGCCAGATCGTCTCTGAGCACTGAGAACCTGGCATCTGCCTGGGCGAGCTTTGATTGGGCGTCGCCCTGAAGCTCCAGCTGATCCTCGAGCTCACCCCTGAGACTAGCTCCTCGAAGGCTCGCGTCTGTAATCTTTTCAGCTAACGATCCTATCTCTTCAGTGACGCTCTCGGTCTGTGTAAAGCAGCTCTTCTGCTGCTTTTCTATGTCTGAGATGGCCTTGTCCATCATCTCGATTCTGGCCGCCTCGCGGGCACACTCGCCCTTCAGCTCCTCGATTCTCCTCTTGACCGAGATCTGTTCGTCTTCGCCCTTGTGATTGATCTGCAAGCTTATGGACTGAAGCCTCGAATTCAAATTGTCGAGCTCAGCTTTCCTTTCTTCCGACCTCTCCAGAAGAGTCTGGTTCTTGGCGTCAAGTGAGCTGATCTCTTCATCAAGCCCTGCCAGCTCGGCCATAGCCTCTTTGAGCCTGGCCAAAAGAAGGAACGCCTCTTGCCTGGATAGCTCCTCACGATGCGCCTGGTAGGATAGGGCCCGATCCCTCTCGGCCTTGAGCCTGTCGAGCTGGGCTGCCACCTCCTCGATGATCACATCCACCCGGCCAATGCGCTCCCGGACCACATCCAGCTCATCCATCGCCTTCTTTTTCTTCTCATCGAACTCGGAGACTCCGGCAATCTCGTCTATGATCTTCCTTCTGTCACCAGGAGTCATCTCGATGATGCGCGTCACATCGCCCTGCATTACGATGTTGTAGCTCTCGGGGGTAATTCCCGCCTTGGCGAGCAGGTCCAGGAGCTCAGCCTGGCCGCAGGACTTTCCGTTAAAGTAATAAGAAGAGGCATATTTGTCGTGGTTGACCTTGATCTTTCTTGAGACCTCAATGGTATCCAGGTCCTGGGGAAAGATGCGGCTCGTGTTGTCCAGCTTGACTGTGACCTGAGCAAAGTCAGGATTCTTTCCGCTTTCGCCCCGGTAGATGAGGTCTGGCAGCCTCTCAGCCCTCATGGCACGCGAGCTTGAGAGGCACAGGGCGAAGAGGAGGGCATCGACGATATTGGACTTGCCTGAGCCGTTGGGGCCTGTGACCGTCACAAAATCGTTCTTGAGAGGGACCCGCACGCTCTTGCCAAAGGACTTGAAGTTCTTGAGTTCGACCTCTTTAATGTACAATGGTTGCCTCCGCTAGCATCACTTTCTTCGCGATTTGTTTTCTTAAAGGTGTTGAAAGTTTCGCTCTGTTGGCCTTTTCCTGGCGTCCAATTGGGTCGTCTTTATCCTGTGCCACCCTGAAGCAATTGGCTGATTCTTTAACTTATGTATGTATTCGAGGATGTATATATTGTTTTCTCATCTCTTGCATGTTCTTAGGCATTGCTATATTTATCGGTTTGGCTGATATCTCTCGATAGATTATTAGTCCAATTGCTGCATTCGTGATCCGAAAGCCCAAAACCTTTTTACCCTTTCGAAAAGCACCCCTCTACATGGATATACTTGCTGATGTCGGAGGAAGACCTGGCCTGGACTGCAATGGCTTTTGCAGCTACTGCTATTTTAGAGGAGTTAAAAGCGTCCCGCCCTTCGGCTGCAAGTTCTGTATGCCCTTCAAGAAGGGCTGCGACTACTGCTCACGGGCGATTGTTGAGGGCTACCCAGGCTTCAAGCCAATGGACGCCGTCCTATTCGAAGTGGCAGGAAAATGCATGGGCGAGATCCCGGATAAGGTCACCATCAGCGGCGGAGGGGACCTGAGCTGCTATCCTGATCTCCTGCCCCTCACCGAGACCCTCTCGCAGGGCATGGTGCCGATTGCTTTAGGCTACACATCAGGAAAAGGATTCAAGAAGGCTGATGACGCCGCAGCTCTGATCGATGCAGGCGTCACTGAGGTCTCTTTTACGGTATTCTCTACTAGGCCCGAACTGCGCAGAAAATACATGAACGACAGGAACGCGGAGATCGCATTATCCAACCTTGAGATCTTCTGCAAGAGCTGCCAGGTTTACTGCGCCGTCGTGCTGCTCCCTGGCATCAACGATGGAGCAGAGCTTGAAAAAACCTGCAGCGATCTCGAGGATATGGGTGCAAAAGGCCTCATTCTGATGAGGTTTGCCAATGCCCGTGATCAGGGCCTGATCCTCAACAATGCCCCCATCATCGAGGGCATAACTCCCCACAGCATCGAGGAGTTCCGAGACATAGTCACCAATACAGCAAAGAGTCATAGGCTGCGGGTCACCGGAACGCCTCTTTGGGACCCGGTCACAAAAGCGCCCTTCGCGCTCGCCAGCCATCCGGAGAAGGTCTCCACTCTGCCTTCCATTCGCCGGAGCGCAACAATCATTACCAGCAGAGTGGCCGAGCCTCTGCTTTCTGCCATATTCAAGCAAATGGGCGAAAAAGTCAATGTGATGTCTCTTCAAAAGGACGTAGGCTGCCTGATAACAATCGATGACTTCATGGATCTGGATTTGAGCCAGGTCAAGGGCACAGTCATCATTCCTGGCCGGACTCTAGCCCACGAAAAAGAGATCAAAAAGGCTCTTGCCCGTGACGGCCAGAACAGAATCGTGGCGCGGGGCCCGGACAGGCTTACCGTAGACGGCGAGATGAGCATCTCCATGAGCGAGGAGGAGGTCATTAATCTGGAGATGGAGGCTTTTGGAGAGCTGATCGAGGCCATCAATGCTCTGGGGATTTAGTGGCAGAGTCTTCGTGGCAGGCCTGGCAGCACGACAGGAGAGCTGACTTTGGCTCATCCATCTCTCATTTTCCGTCCTCCTTCCGGGCTACAATTATGATCGAGTAAGAGCCGTCCACGTCCTCCACAGTTGGATAAGCCGCAACATAAGAGAGCCATCGAATCATCTTCGGAGAATGCATGGCCGGCTCGTCGCCGAGCCTTCCCGCGAGCCTCTTTGCATTGACCAGCTGCTGCTCTCTTCTGAACAATGATTTGGACCATGACTGGCCCAGCCTGTAGATAACCTTCATATCGTTCTGCTGGACCAGCCGTTTTAGGGACTTGAAATTAAACCACTGTTTATGAGACTTATTTCTCGGCAGCCCTGTGCTGTCGCCTGATTCCGAGAGGACGTTAGGGACCGAGCAGATGAAAAAGCCGCCTGGCTTCAGAATTTTCGAGAACTGGGATACGGCCCAAAATGGATCAAGCAGATGCTCGATGGTCTCGAAGCTGACCACAGCGGCAGCGCTGCCTTCGTGAATCTCAGGGCACAGGTCCTCTTCGTCCAGGTTCTTGCAGAGAAAATGCAGTTTGTCTGTCTGAAAGCTCTGCCGGGCCGCCTCCACCAGATCGCGGCAGCCATCGACCCCAATCACCTTTTCGGCTACGTCTGCCAGCTCTGCGGATCCGTACCCCCTGCCGGAGGATATATCGGCCACCAGACCGGGCCTGAGGGGTCTGAGAAAATCGGCGGCAAATAGGTATCTTCCCAGGTACTCGGCCTTTCGCCAGACGTTTCCGTCTGTAGCATCGAAGGGATCAATTTGATCCGGACCGCTTCCGCCGTATGCTAAATATGATGACATCTCTGGTGAACAATTGAATGCTAACTATTTATGCATTGAGATCGCAGACATGGGTCTCATGAAAGTATTGGCAATTAACGGCAGCCCTCACAAGGATGAGGGTAATACTGCAATGATTCTCGGACCTTTCCTTGAGGGCATGAAGGAAGAGGGCTGTGATGTAGAGGTCCTTTTCGTCAAAGATCTCGATATCAAGCCGTGCAATGCAGACATGAGCTGCTGGTTTGCTAATCCCGGCACGTGCTATCAGTTGGATGATATGCAGATGGTCCTGCCAAAGATCAAAGAGGCAGATGTCATAGTTTGGGCGAGTCCTGTCTACTACTCAGGCATTACAGGTCCCCTCAAGATTCTGATGGACAGGCAGCTGCCGTTGTCCATAGTTCGAAATAGAGCCAAGAAGCAGAAGGTGGTTCTCGTCTCAACCTGTAGCGCCTGGGAGCTTTCGGTGTTCGATCCCCTGATTGTACAGATGAAAGCCCTCTACGGGAATCCGGAAGAAGGTTACGAGTTTGCCGGAGCCCTGCTACGTCCAATGGCCGACAGCATGAGGGAGATGATCAAGGCCGGTGAGACGGCAATGGTTGACCGTGTTTTTCTGGCAGCTAAGAAGGCTGGCAGCCAGCTGGCCAAAGAGGGCAAGATCTCAGAGGATCTCAGCCAGCAGGTAAGTCGAGAGCTGATGCCCCGCGATGCATATTACAAGGCAATGGAGCTGGCACTTGATCAGATCAAAAAGGCTGCAGGAAAAAGTCCTTAGCATGTTGCTTCTCGGCGCAGATGAGGCTGGAAAGGGCCCGGTCATTGGTTCGATGTTTGTGGCCGGGCTGGTGATTGATGAGGAGAGGCTCTTTGACCTGGCGGGCTTCGGAGTCAAGGACTCCAAGCTCCTCTCTCCTGCGAGAAGAGAGGTGCTGGCCAAAAAGATAGCAGGCATTGCTACAGACCAGTTCATTCTGGAGGTCAAGCCCCAGATGATCGATGAGCTGCGAGAGGTCATGACAATGAACGAGATCATGGTCAGAAGCTTCTCTACAGTCGTTGCAAAGCTTCATGCCGACAGGGCAATGCTTGATGCTGCGGACGTGAATGCACAGAGGTTTGCCAATCGTGTGAAGGCAGCCAGCAAGACTGAAATGCTGGTCCAGGCTGAGCACAAAGCAGACCAGCATCATCAGGTCGTCTCCGCAGCCTCGATTCTGGCCAAGGTGCGGCGGGATGCCTCCATGCGTGAGCTGGAGGAGGTCATGCACTGCAAGATCGGCAGCGGCTATCCTCACGATCAGGATACATTGAACTTTTTGAGCCAATGGGTGAAGGAGAACCGGGATCTTCCCCCCTGCGCCAGGCATAGCTGGAAGACGGCCCAGCGTATAAAAGCTAGTTTTATATAGGCTGCCTGAAACTAGTTGGCGCAATAGAAGAAGGGATCTCATGGATATAGAGGATACTTTGCTCATGATTCCGGGACCCGTAAAGGTCGCGCCTCGCGTTTTACGTGCCCTTTCGCGTCCCATGATCAGCCACCGAAGCGGCGACTTCAGCGCAATTTACGGCGACTGCCTGGGGCTTCTCAAGCAGTTCTTCGAGACCAAGAACGATGTTGTTGTGATGACCGGCAGCGGCACTGTTGGCATGGATGCGGCTGTATCCGGGCTCATAGGCCGTGACGACAAGATTGTGACCATATCCAACGGCAAGTTCGGCGAGAGGTTCACCGAGATTGGCGAGAGATATGGCAAAGCAATTCCCGTGAAGTTTGAATGGGGCACACCCTTCGACCTGGACCGCGTTGAGGCTGCTCTCGAAGAGGGCGCTAAGGCCGTGGCTATGGTTCACAATGAGACCTCAGTCGGCCTCACAAATCCAGCAAAGGAAGTGGGCAAGCTCGCCAGAAAACACGATGCGGTCTTCATCGTAGACGGCATATCCTCGATAGGCGGAAACGAGTTTTTGACAGACGAGTGGGGCATAGACATCGCCATCACAGGCTCGCAGAAAGCTCTGGCAATTCCGCCTGGCCTCGCAGTGGTCTCCACATCGCCGAGAGCCGAAGAGAGATTGTTGCCAAAGAGCGGCAGCTATTACGCCGACCTCAAGGCTCACCTGAAGAGCATGAGAAAGAGCCAGCCACAGACGCCGTTCACCCCGGCAGTATCGTTGTTCTTTGCAATGCAGGAGTCGCTTCACATGGCAGCAGATGATGGATTTGCAGCCAGAAGAGCAAAGACTGCCAGGCAGGCTGAGTCGGTCCGCGCTGCTGCCAAGGCTCTTGGCATCGAGCTGTTCCCGCGCGTAAACGAGCACTCTCACTACTCAAACACTGTGACCGCCATGAAGATCCCGGCGGGCGTCACGGATGACCAGCTCCGGGGTGGTATGAAGAAGCAGGGCGTGATCGTCTCCGGCGGACAGGATGCGATCAAAGGAAAGATCTTTAGGATCGGAACTATGGGCGTATGCTCCACAGGTGACATTCTCCGGACCATCCAGACGCTCGAGCTGATCCTGGCCAAGCAGGGCAAGATCGCCTCCTGCGGCGCGGGAGTCGAGGCTGCAAGCCAGGTGCTGGGGATTTAACTTTTTTTTGTTTACATTAATTTAAATATTTCCTATAATTTTAGCCTAATTTTTGTGATCTTCATGAGAATTTGAGCAGCAAGCTCGGGCAAAAAGCCTTTATAATTGTGATAGGTGTAGAGTAACATTCGGTATTTAATGGGGGTTAAGGCTTTTGAGCAGAATTATAGCAGACATGATCGATAAAGTATCGGAATTATGTCCATCATTATTTAAGAGTTCCAGAAGAAATGGTTCTCGTCTCGCGTTATTCCTATTATTGATATCCACAATTTCTGCCTTGGCCCTTGCCCCGACATGTGCAGCCCAGAGCGGATATGAGATCCGAAATGCTATTGTAAGTCCGGAGTACGGCAACGAGGACTTCACCTACTCGGCTGAGGTATGGATGAGCGACCAGGCAGCCGCTGAGGTTGGTGCTCTTGCAGTAACTCAATTCAGTCTAAAGCTGAACATTTACAACGACGGCAAGCTCGTCCATTCTGACTCCTCAGATCAGAGGGGAATGGTAAAGAGCTCTTTTGTCTTCGGCCCCTACAACTTTAAAAATAGGTTCGGCATATCTGAGACTGAAAACGCCACATTCGAGTTCGTCTTCTATGCCGGTGGCCAGCAGATCGCAAAGACCAAGAGACTGCTGGGCCCAATTGTCAAGCCACCCAATATAACGGGCACTCCGCTGTTTGACAGAACGCCATATTTCTTCCAGGGCCTCTCAGTCTCAGCAGGCTTTCGGGATATGGACGGCCTCGACCCCAAGCCGACCTGCCACCTTGTAATCTCAGGCCCGATAGGAAAGAGCGAAAGCAGGATCTGGGAAACGGCAGATATCTCATGTCGCTCCTCAGGCAATAGCGCCTACACCTGCACACTCAACGAAGACCTCTCCCAATACAGAGACGGCGGAAACTTCAGCTTCAAGATTGTCTACAACAACCTCAAGGTACAGCCCCTCAGCTTTGGCCCTTACAATATCACCCTTCGCCCATACACTCCCACTGCAGACAGCTTAAAGATCGACAGGAATCTTGATTACACCAATTTCACCATTTCAGCCACCGTTAAAGATGCCTCTGCAAAGCTTGATGAGAGCCTTCCGCAAGGCCGGCTCATAATAAGCCGTCCGGGCAAGGCAGAAGTAGCTTATGTTTCAACCGAGCCGGAGATTCTCGGAGAGAAGACTGTCTTTAAATGGACAAATGAAAATGAACCCGCCCTCTTCAACAGGAGCGATGTAGATCTGAGCAAGGTTGAGCCGTTTTCTGCCAGATTGGAGTACACGAACGAAAGATGGAACCTCTCTGCCATGAGCCCGACTGCGAGCTTCAACGTCGTAGAGGAGGTTCCAAAGCTGATCAATCCATCGATTCCCGAAAACGTCTATGTCTCATCTGGAGAGATATCGGCTCAGGAGATGGCTGTGACAGTCGCCTACAGCAAGGGTCCGGGAGATCTCGATGTAAGGCTCGCCGGCCCCTCAATGGATTATGAGTCCACAAACGCTCCAACTCCGCTGGGAGGCAACAAGTATCAGTACCGCTGGCAGATCGAATTCGATGACAGCCACGTCAATAATAATTACACGCTGTCCATGTCTTTCGTCCATGATCAGGTTGAAGGCGGCAGGTATGATTTTGATGACAGAACCATACACGTCTCCCCGGTCTCAGTCCGGTTCCTGCAGGCCAGCGTCGATTCTCTTGCCGGATGGTGGAATGATAGCTACACTTACTCGCTTAAGATGGACACCACAGTTCCAGTCAAGGTTCAGCTCCAGGTCTATGACCCATGCAGCAGTGACTGGATCAAGAAGCAGACAAAGGACGTGGCGGCAGGGACTGCCAGCGCCATCAACTGGACCCTTCAGCCATTTGCATATGATTGTCAGGAGATGGCGGGTCAGAACGCAAAGTACAGGTTCAAGGCCATATTCTCGGGCGAGGAGATTGCATCATCTAGGGCTTATGATGGTCCCAGCTTCCTCGGAGCCAAGCCTGTTCTGGTGTCCATTTCACCTCAGAGCAATCCAATGGTTGTCTACGTATCAGACGAGGGTGCTTCCAGCAGTGTTTCTGCTATAGTCGAGTATGCAGCCGGACAGGGCCAGGCCGCTATTCGCCTGGAGGAGCCGGACGGAACACTGAAGGTGGATGAGCAGAGCCGCGGAGTTGCTCTTGGCGCGAACAGGTACAGATACGACTGGAGCCTGCCCTTCGATCTGGCAGATGCTGATAAGAGCTTCAATTTAAGCCTTTCCTACAGCCACGCCACGCTTTCAAGCGAGTATCCGCTAGCCGAAAGAACTGTAGTTGTCCAGCCCGTCTTCATTAAGTTTGGAGAGGAAGGTGCATCGGTTTCGCCAAACAAGGGAAGATGGAATGATACCTTTGTCTATTCAGTGCCTGTGGCATCCACCGTCGATGCGGCAGTCAAGCTGCAGGTCTATAACCCATGCAGCCACACCTGGGCAGAGAGGGCCTCAGGAAAGGCCATCGCAGGTGAGACGTTGCTCAACATGACTGCGAAGCCGTTCAAGAGCAAGTGCGCTGATTCGGAAGGGGATGTGGCCATCTATCGTTTCGTTGCCAGCTTCGAGGATAATGCCTTCGAGTCAGATGTTCATTACGGTCCGAGCATCAGCGGCGGAAAGCCTGAATTGATTTCAGTGGACTACAATCCGGTGTTGCATGTGTCCGTTAATTCGCCAGCCTATCAGTCTGTCAAGGCGATAGTTGACCTGCCGCAGGGACAGGATGCGATTGAGATCACAACAGTTGGTCCGAATAGGAGTCCCGTTACCGAAGAGATGAATGGTGTCTATCTGGGTGCAACTCGATACTTATTCACCTGGTCGAAAGAGTATGGCAAAGATGATGTCGGAAACTACACGCTCGACATCAAAAATGTCCATCCGCAAACCTCAGGAGGAGAAATAACGTTCTCCGGGACAATGGCGGTCGTCCTGGATGAAGCCAGTTCAGGACTGGAGCCAAAGGCCATCGGGGACGTGAGCTACCTGCCGGTGCTGTTCGTCACTGCCGAAAAAGGGGCCAGCCAGGCGTTTTTCGCTGAGGTCTACTCGCCCGGAGGCAAGGGAACAATGACATTGAATTTGACAGGTGTCGGCAAAAGCCGGGCGGTTGAGATGAGTGCTACCGAGATGGGTGCAAATCGGTATAGATATGATTATGCGGAGCCGTTTGATGCATCGAACGCAGGCAACAACTACATGTTCTCATTGGACTATCAATTGGACGGCAAGAGATATGCGTTATTTGACGACCATATTATGCAGGTGGCATTAGAGGGAACAGAGCCGGAGCCGATATGGGAGCCCAAGCTCATTTTGGAGTATGACACAACCCTGTATGTGCCAGCGGGTGGAAAAGCAGATCAGCTCATCCATGCTACCATCAACTACACCGAAAGCGGAGGCATTCTCAAGTTGAATCTGACAGGTCCGAGCAAGAATTTGACCGAAAGCTTGAGCGACAGAGCTATCGGAGTTGATAGGTATCTGTACGAGGCCGATATTCCATTTGATGAAAACGACATTGGCAATAGCTTTACAATATCTCTCGCATTCAATCACACGAGTCTCGCCGGTGGAGATTACAGGTTTGCCGATCATTACATGAGGGTTCTCAAGAAAGCTCCTCTGAGTCCGCAGGGCTCTTCCGGAGCCGGGGACAGTGGACAGGGCAATCGCGTCTTTGACAACAGCACGGTGACAGTAATTGGCAATGTAACGCCTGCGGTAGGAGTCATCCAGGCATGGGATGAGAAAGATCCTCTTCATGCATTGACGTATACTCTGCAGCTTCTTAACTGGAGCTCCAAACAGGTGCCCTGGATAGAGCTGTCTGTAAGGCCGTTCGGATCTGATTCGCCCTGGAAGATCGTAGGGGATAAGAAACGATATAATCCCACCACCGGAAGCGTGAGCTGGACCCTCAAGCCCTTCTGGGAGACGCCGTTCTTTGGATTAGCCGAGTACAGGTTCCTGATTGACGGAGCCGAGACGGAGGCATTTAAGGGGCCAGAAATCGTGGCAGTAGTATCCGACGCGGCTGATAGCATAAGCGGCAAGATACATTACTTCGAAGCAACGGTTAATGCTTCAGAGAACCTGACTGTATGCATGGTTGGTGGAGACAGCAGTCTTCCTGAGAACATCAAGGTCTGGACGACCGAGGGCCAATGCCAATATTATCAGGTGGATAGCGGTGATCAGACATACAAATGGCAAACGGCTGTGGCTCAAGCCCCTCCGTACTACGATTTCGATATACAGATTAGGGACGAGGAGAGCATAAAATGAATCGGAAATTGATCTGCATTCTGGTCATATTTGCCATTCTCTTATCAGTACAAAACGTGGTAGGCCCGGCCACAAAATCGTCGGGATCGACCAGCGGAGGTGGCGGTGGTGGGGGCAGCAAGCCGGTCGATATCGACAAATTGCTCAAGGCAGTGGAAGACGGAAAGAAGAACAAGCCGGATACGTTCGAAGAGCTGAAGACCATACTCTGGAAGGACCCGATTACAAGCGAAAACTACACTCTTCCCACTGTGCTGATGTACTACAATGGAAATAACACTACAGTCAGCCGGACAGAGCCGATAGATATCATCACCGTGGTCACAAACAACAATCCTCTTGAGATGCGGCGGATGCTCGATCTATATCTTGAGGTAAAGGACCCTGGGGAGAGCGTGTATCGGCGGGTCAACTCCTGGCCTGAGAAAATTCAGACCAATGAGTATAACGAAAAACACAATACCACTCAGAGGACTTGGACAATGCTGCCATCTTTTCTCTACCTTAAAAAGGTCGGAGAGGTGAGGCTGAGAGTTAATGTGAGCGATGGTGTCAATAAATGGAGCACAGCCAGCTATTCCAGGGTCAATCCGCCGTTTTACGGCGATCTGGTCTTCAATGTAACAAACAGCCTGCCCAACATGAGCTCCTTTGAGGTGACTCCATCGGGTCTCGTCAGATATAATGATCCCATTGAGTACAGGTCGATCATTGAAGACGCAGACGGAGATATGCTAAACGTAACCCTGCATATTCTTGATGAGAACGGCAATGAGTTCAAGAATGAAACTATCAACACCAAACCGGGTCCTTTGAGCTTCAAAGCCAATGAATATGGATTCTTTGCAGAAAGCGATTCGGGAAAGAACTTCACTTACTACTACAGCTATGATGATGGCATAGGCAACGTCAGCAAAGATCCAGAAGCGCCCTTGAAGGGTCCAAATATCAAAAAAGGCGCCAAGCTCTCTGTGGATCGTCTAGACTTTACCGGCAGTAGCGAAAATTACTACTGGTGGGATAAATATGGATTTTCCATAAGAGCAAAGAACCTGAACCCGGAGGAATACGAGGTCTCATTTGCCCTCAGCACCAGGACTGAAAACAGTGAATGGAATACGGTGGAGACCAAGACCGAAAAGATCGGATCTGAGCCTGTGGTTGTGCGCTTCAATAAGACCGAGCCTTTCAGGGTTACCGATGCCGGCAAGACCTTTTATTACCGGGTCAAATACTCGGAGTATGATCAGAGCGGCAAGGATTCTATGGAGACGAAAGGAGCGAGGATCAACAGCAAGATCGTGCCCTACAGCATCTACAATAGCGTCATGGTCCTGAATCTCTTTCCGATGTTGTTTATTGTCACGATGATCGGATTTTTCATGGAGAGATCTCTCAAGAAGGGAGTTGAGGCTCATGAGCGTTCATCAGGTGGAGCAGGCACCTCCAGGAAGGAAAGTCCAGCAAGAACCGGCAGGAACTTTGTGGATTCTATCGCCAAAATGCTTAGGAGGAGATAGGCATGGACCCGATTGTGCAATTTCTGATAGATAACCTGTTTGCTGCAGGCACGATTGCGTTGGTCCTTCTCCTCATTATCGCAGCGGCGTTGCACATCAATAACATAAAAAATGTATATAAATTGATGGGCATCCTGCAGAACAAGACTGTTGACAAGTCTCACTTTTATAAAGAGATGACAGTCTCCCAGGGCTCCAATTTTGCTGCACTTGCTTTTGCATCATGGATAATGCTCTTCGTGGCCATAGCATTTCTCTACTTTCTGGTCCCAACCGTCTATTCCGTGAGCTTTATGGACTTATCCGAACTGGCATCAAATCCTTTTGGGTTTGCCATATTCGGCATAACCGTGGGTCTGTTGGCAGCAGTTGTTATCTTCTTCCTGGACAAGCTTCCCGATGACCGGAGGGTGTTCAGGTTAACTGAACTCTACAGCTTTTATGCGATCTCCAAGGGCACAAAGAAGATGATTGGCCTCACATTAATTGCTCTTTACTGCTCGGTGGTTTTATCGGCTTATGTCGGCACGATTTATCCGGATAGATCTATGGATGCTCAGCTCATCAGCCTTGCCCTGTTGATTGTGTCGGCTGGCATCCTGGTAATGCCGATTTATAAAGAAGCCTGGGAGGCGAGAAGATGAAGCTATGCATTGTCGGAATTGGCGGAGCTGGGGGAAAGGTCACCCAGGAATTTTTGGGAAACGAGGATCTTGAGTTTCCTCTTCTATCCAGGATCACCGGAGCGGAATACGTCTCACCCGGCATGGTGCAGGGTATATGGCTTGAAGCCGACAAGAACGATGCCAGGAACGTCCAGTCCTTTTTTGGTGATATGAATGAGGGCTGCTACCCATGCTTTTATATTCCGCATGATGTTGTCCCCGACGGATGTGATGTTCACAGGCTGGTGCGGGAGAAATATGGCTATGACGTGAAGAAGCAGGGATTTGTCAGAGATGCTCAGTACCTGAAAGCCATATTCGAGATCTTCGATACCGATAAGCAGATACAGGAGACAGTAGCTCGTACAATGATTCAGGAGATGGTGGAAGCAAAAGGTGGCATTGCTGCTGCAAATGGTTCATCCACCTGCCAGGCACCAAATCCGATCTTCGACTGCGCCTGGAGGGCCATAAGGGGGTTCACAACTCTTGGAAAAGGAGAATGCGACGGCATCCTGTTCATAGTCTCCTTTGGCGGAGGAACTGGAACTGGTTTCATAAATCCGATAATAAACCACATCAGGAATGAAGGCAAAGCGGACTATCCCGTTTTCACTCTCGGAATATTGACCGAGCTGGGTGACTTTGCAGACAAGGCCCAGTTCTCCAAGGAGGGAAGAAGGAATCTGGCGGCAATAAGCGCCCTGTACGACCTGCTCACCAAGGGTGGTGGAGCCAACGGGGTAATCATCGTAGACAATGAGATACTGTTGAAACGATTCGGAAATGATTATGTCTCTGCCAACCGCTTTATTCATAAGATCATGCAGCCGGTAGTGGCCGCGCGTGACTATCCCGACGAGATTCCTCCGAGCCAGGCCATTGCCCAGCATTCTTCTGGCAGGGTCTCTCGGCCTCCCATATTTGTGCCACTCTACGCATCACTGCCCAGAGGCAAGGACCCTGAGGATGCTCTGGTTAAAGCAGCCTTGGGCGGAGGGGGAAGGCTCTTTGCCTGCACACCGGAAAAAGCAGACTTTGCCATGGTTTTTTGCAGGGGCTACATTGATTCGGATAAAGTCAGAGAGGCCCTGTCCAGGGAGACGGGCATCCCCCTCAACAATATCTGGCCGATGAGAAAGATGGGTGAAGGCGAGAACGAGATATTGATTCTGCTTCGAAATCCCTATGGAGGAGACAACAAGGCCTATCTTAGAGATGATACGTTCGAGAACAGGTTTTGCAAGGTGATATCGCTGGCCCTTCAGTACATCCGCCAGAGTCCTGAAGACCTCTTTTACGAGGGCAAAGAAATGAAAAAAGGAAAAGATGGCGAGTCGAACCAGGTGAGGCTCACCGATGCCTCCAAGTATGCTCTGAAGGCCTACTTCTTCGGGCCTGACGGATCCGGAGAAAAGAGCGGCTTTGTCTATGAGCTGAATGAGGCCAGAAAGAGGCTCCGGGACGGGAAGAAGCCCTTTTTCATCGATCCATTGCGCATCTTCCAAAAGGATGCAGTCGTCTCCGATGATGCAAAGAGATCAGGCGGCTCGATTAAGACTGATGAAGAAATTGCCAGGATCGTTGATGCCAGGATACAGGAGCTGATCAAGAAGGGTGTGATAAAGACGCCTTAGGGCGAGGGTCCGAGCAGGGCAGATTGCCCTTGCTCTTCTTCCGATATTTCCAATACCATCGCCCAAAACTAATAAATATAAAGCACCCCATCCTGATTTTCGTTAATGCTTCTAATGGACGCAATAGTCGGTGCCAGAAATGGCGCAATTTTTGGGGGTTAAAATCATGCTCAGTAGATTCCATAGCATCACACGATTGGCATTGGTGGCTCTGTCCATCTTTGCCGCAGCAGGAACTGCTCTCTCTCTGGACTTGGATGGCTACACTCCGGCGCACGCGGTCGGAACCGCGGACGACGAATGGTGGACTGCATATCCCGATCAACATGAAAACGCCGGCTCTTCCGTGGAGCACCTTGACTGGGTAATAGACGATCTCAAAGACAAGCCGGTGCTTCTTTTTGTGCATAGCAGCAACTGCAAGCCATGTCTGGCCCAGATGCCCAGAGTCCAATCGGCTGTAGACAGATTTGGCGATGATCTGCATTATTATGATATTCTGGCAGAAGATAGCGGCTATGAAAAGGCCCTTGGCATTTTGGATGTTTATGATCCGGACGGCGCGACTCAGTATGTTCCCACAACCATCTTCATCACCCTGGCCAAGAGCCCGGAGGGCGTTGTGGATGTGGTCTGGAACAGCCAAATTGATGCCATGAGCCAGGATGATATCGACTCTTATGTCGAGGATTCGATATACTACTATAAGGCCAATAGAGACTCCTGGAGCTGAGGGTGGCGGCAATACTGGCTTGCAGAAGGCCAAGCAAGTTGGAGCTGTTGCCGTCGTCTCCTGCAATGCCTTCAATCCTTTTGGCGGCGGCATTTCTATGCGTTCTCTCTGGCTACGCACTGGCCGATGAGGCCGTTGTCGCTCCTGCGTTTACTGCTACGGGAGCAGACGGCGAAAACTTCTCGCTTTCAGATTTCGCGGGCGCGCCCCTGATCCTGCACATCACCAACATCGAGATCCCGTTATGTGTTGAATGCGAAGAGTCCCTGAAGGGACAGGTGGAGGAGCTTGCTAGGCTCAGGGCCATGCACCCTGAGGTCCAGATAGCCACATTGAATCTCCGGAAGAATCCCTACTCACGGGACGGCAGGTCCCTGGCCGAGAAGTGGTGGAAGGTCAATGTCACCTGGCCCTGGGCTGAGGACATCGAGCCTTATGCTATCGGCAGCAAGTACCTCGACTACTGGAATGTGGATGGCGGATCATCCAATCCCACGCTCCTTCTGATTGACAAGAGCGGCAGCATCGCCGGGGTCTATCACGTCTACGGAGTAGGAAAGGGCGAGATTGATGGGGTTCAGAGCGCTGAGACGCTTTTCAGCAAGGTTAAAGACCTGGATGCCTCACGGTGGCAGGGCCTGGAGGGAGAGATATCCAGGCAGGATGTCTCGGCCTTTGGCATGTTCTTGCTGGGCATTGTGACGTCTCTTGCACCCTGCTCAATTGCTCTCATGATCGCCGTATTCTCCTATGTCATGACCATCAAGAGGAAGGACGAATACCTGAAGAAGAGCGTCTCCTCCTCCAAAGAGGGATTCATGATGGGAATAGCCTTCACATTAGGCATGGCCGCGGTATTCTTTGTTCTGGGGCTTTTCATCTCTCAGGTGGGCCTGTTCATCCGCGACTCCCGGCTATTCGATCTTCTGGCTGGCTTGATCATGATTAGTCTCGGCATCAGCAACATCAAGCCTATCGAGGAGATCCTGGAGCCCATCACCTCACGGCTTCGTCCAGCTGGCGGAGAGCATTGCGAGACCAAAAAGAGCCTGCTACAGAGATCCGTTGAGGCATCTGTTGCCCTTTTCAAGCACTCTGCCTTTGTCGGAGCGTTTACCCTCGGAATATTCTTTGCCCTTGGCTGGGCTCCCTGCGCCCTCTCAATGGTTTTGCCGGTATTGATCTGGCTCGCGTCGCAAGATGTCACTCCTCTGGCCGGAGGCGTGATGCTCTTCATCTTCGGAGTAGGACACGGCGTGCCCATTATCCCCATAGCCACATTTTCGAGAGCTGTGGGTGGAAGGATCGGAGAGAAGTATGTCTCCATCGGTGCCTGGACCACCAAATTCTTCGGAGTGCTGGTGATAGCTGTAGGCGTGGTTTATGCTGCGAGGTATGCAGGATTCCTGTTGTGGTGAGATAAGGCTTCGGTTCTTTTTTTGTCTTTCTTGTGCTTTGCGGCCCAAAAGCGCCCCGAAATCGCCAGGCCAGGTCTCCGTATCCCGTAACCTCTTTATAATCTTCACGATAACAGGCTGTCATGAAAAATCATTTAGCTCTTCTATTAATCTCACTCATCTTGCTCCTGTCAAACCAGGCAGGTGCATCCTACTGGTTCCAGGTGATCAATGTAACTCCCATAGAAATGATGCCCAACAGCGAGGCCAACTTCACTGTATCCGTCAAGGGCCTGGGAAGCGATAGGGCCTACGTGGAGCTGGTCTTCAAGAACATATCTGAAGGGCTGGACTTCACCTGTCCCAAGATGATTAAAAACGTCTATCCTGCCGGTGTTACCAAATACAACTGCTCTGTCAAGGTCGGAGATCTGCCCGAGGGCAACTACTCCTTTGAGGTGGATGTTGCTGCTCATAGCTCTCCATCCGGCAAGAAGGTCGCATTTGTCAATGTGGTAACGGATGCGGGACTGCCGGAGGCTCAGCCCGAAGATGAGACAAATCCATCCGGGCAGGCAAATCGCGAGGTTGAAGCAGATGAAAACCGTCAGACCCAATCCAGCATTCTCGCAGATAACCCTACAGACAACTCTGCCAATAGCCCTGCCGATCAGGAAGCACAGGAGTCGCCAGCGCCCGGAGCCGCTGCAGCAATTCTCGTCTTGATGCTTGTCATGAGACGGATGGGCAGATAGCTAGCAGAGATAGAGAACGATAGAGACATCCACTCTTTTTTATCCAAATTTCTTCTTAACGTGCTGTCCTGCAGGTTCATTTCAAGCCAAATTCACATAGTGGCGTTTATAGTCGCCCAAAACATTTTCATACTACTATTAAGTAATTACATAGCAATATGAATTCAATCGTTAAAGTGGTCATGGCTATATGGTTAAGCCTGATATCCGGGTCGGTTGGATTGCCATTGGCTGTGGCCCAGTCGATGCAGTCCGGCGACTTGGCTTCATCCTCATCGCCCCAAATCTATGGCTTCAATCTCTCGCCAGAAGAATTGATCCTGGGTGACACGCCCTTTGCTGTTGCCCTGCAAGCTCATGTTGCAGATGATGATGGCGATATCGATTCAATTGAGGCAATCTTTTCCAGCCCCTCAAAGAGCCAATTCAGGCGAGCCCTCATGAATCACACGAATCTCATATCCGGAGATGCCAAGAACGGATCTTATGCCACGAACATAGATTTTTCCCAGTCCTGTGAGGTTGGTCTCTGGACTCTTGATTATCTCATTGCCTGCGATAGAGCCGGGAACTGCAGGAGAATTGATGCAGCTCTTGCTGAGAAGCTAGGCTATCCAGCAAAGCTGCATATCTCAAAAATCTCCGATCCGGATTCTATCCTGGAGTCTGATGGGAGTTTCGCAGGCAACGACATCTTTCCAGATCCCAATGAGCTGCGGGGCTGGGCAGATTCTGAGAATAGGTTTTCTGCTCAAAAGAAGATCATCATCAATAGCATATTCAATAGGCCAGCCATCTGCTGGCCGTGAGTTTTACTCTTCTATCTCCCAGCCCAACCGCTCCTTGATGATCAGATAGCTCATCTCCGGGGGAATGGCACCAACCTCGGTGCAGATCAGGTCGATGTACTGGTGTGGTGTGACATCGAATGCCGGATTTCTCACTCTGACATGGCTGTACCGGGAATGGTCTGCCAGGACCTCTCCAGGCTCGCGCTCCTCTATTGTGACCAGCTCTCCAAGAATCGTCTGGGGACTGAACTTGTATGTCTCTGCAGCTACCATGAAGCTTGTCCTGGCCTCGTGGGCGAAGAGGGCGATCTGGGCCGTGCCGATCTTGTTGACCAGAGTCCCGCTGGCAGTTATCACATCTGCTCCCACAACCACCAGGTCCACCTCATTCATGACGCTCCTTGCAGCCGAATCAACTATCAACTCTGTCTCGACTCCCATTTGGTCCAGCATGCCGATAGTGGTGATACCCTGAAATCTCGGTCGCGACTCCGTGGCTATCACCTTGAAGCTCTTGCCGAATTTGTGGGCGGCACTGATGACGGACAATGCCGCCAGTGAGTTGCAGTGGGTGAGGATGACGTCTCCATCTCTGATCCTCTTGCTGCCTATCTGCCCGATCTTTTCCAGGGCCTTTTCAGAGTTCTCAATGAAGCGATTGGCATTAATGATCACAGACTCGCGGGCGGCTGCCAGGTCGTCTTTTCTGTACTTCATCACCATCCTTATGGCATTTGAGAGTGAAACCGCGGTGGGCCTGGTCTTGAGAAGGATATCGGCTGCCAACTCCATCCGTTGGTTGAAATCCTCAAGGCTCTTTGCCTCTTCTGTCTGGGAAAAGTCGCGCAAAGCTTTTGCTGCTGCTGTGGCAATTCTGCCGGCTCCTCTGATTTCCATGCTGCTGATCTTGGCAGAAATTTCCGTTACCCGATCAATAGGTTTCATCTGCGCCCTATCTTGCCGGGTTAGGATAAATCCATTTCCTTGACGCTGCACATGGCGCTGGACTGGCACCGCGCAATTTGCAGTCCCTTTCAGGCTGCAAGCGGCGTCTTCCCTCCGAGATATTGATATTTTTGTCCTTCAGGAGATCTTGGTCTGGCGGAGCATCCGTGTCTGCCAGAGCTGTGCTTTTCGGCCTCGACAAGATAATCGACAATCTTATTCAGGCTGAGCGTGATCACATACTCTCTCATAAGTCCGTCTTCCCGCTTCTTCTCGATCTCCTTAACCTCAATCCATCTCTTCTGCCAGAATAAAAACAGCATTCTGCTGGCCTCAGTCTCTTCCTGTCCATATCTTGCAGCTCTTTTTAAGGCTGCGTCCTCCTGGCCACAGAGCCTGGCGATCATTCTGGTGATGCTCTGCAGTTCGCCGAGTTTTTGCAGATATTCGATGAACTCCAGGTATCTACTATCAAGTACTCTTGCTCTTTCCCTCATTGCTGCTACCCCTAAATTATTTGTAATGTAATCTCTCTTCCTATAAATAATCTTTTCATAAAATTTAATTTTTGATTTTCTTCGTTAGGTATATTCTCTAAAACATTTATCGATTAATTGATCCTTATTTTTTCTTAAATACAGTTTCTTGTACATATTACCTGCAAAAGTTATTAATAGAATTGCGATCCAAATTAATTGGGGGTGTATGCATTGGAGGCGAACGATCAGGAGTTTTTGCGCGCCATTCATGAAGAGAAGATCAGGACGCAAAATGAGCGCACGGAGCTTATCACCATGAAGCTGGCATTTATCACCGTCCTCTTCGGAATCAGTTCAGTCAACGTGGGAATTGATTTGGAAGATATCTTCTGGTTGCTTTACTTCGTTCCTCTCGTGGCCATAAGCTACGATTTATACATCATGTCCGCCGACTCCAGGATCAAGCGGGTGGGAACCTTTTTGGGCAGAAATCCTGTCTCCTTGGCCGGAAAAGCAGAACGAGAATGGGAGCGCTTTTGTTCTAACTTCCGAGATGTAATGGCACCTTCTGCCAATATGTTCTTCTCTGCCATAGTCACAATCGGTGCGGCTTTCTTCATTCATGCTCAGGGGGGATGGACTGAAAGAATCATGCGACTGTGGTTTGCTGTCTGGCTGGTTGGATCTCTTGCTCTTATTATTATTCTCTGGATGAGGCATCAGTCACTCATTAAAAATATCGGGGACTATGAACAATTTTAGGTCATGTAATGGTCGTGCTGCTGACCTCACCAATTATCGTGATAAAGAAACCTTAATAAAAGCCTATGATCAAGATGGCAAGATACAATTTACAAGGATTATTCACGATCGGTGGGGTTTCTGATGACGATGAAGGAAAAAGAGATCAAGAGAGCTGTAAAAGAGGGATATGCTCGGATTGCAAAGCAGGCTACGTCTGACTATTCTTCCAAAATATGTGGTGAAGGCATCGAGATTCCCGAGGAGATCTGCAAGAGGATGGGCTACTCGGAAGAAGAGATATCGGCTGCCCCACCTGAGTCAAATCTGGGTTTAGGCTGCGGCAATCCCGTAGCCCTGGCGAGCCTCAATATTGGCGAGACTGTACTTGATATGGGGGCCGGGGCGGGATTTGACTGCTTCCTTGCCTCCTCACAGGTGGGACCCACTGGAAAGGTCATTGGCGTCGATATCACCTCAGAGATGGTAGATAAAGCCAGGGCCAATGCTCGGAAGGGCGGCTATGTGAATATCGATTTTCGCCAGGGAGATCTGGAGAACATGCCTGTTGCCGACAACTATGTGGATGTGGTCATCTCCAACTGCGTCATAAACCTAGTTCCCAACAAGAGGATGGTATTTCGGGAGGCCTTCAGGGTTCTCAAGCCTGGCGGAAGGCTGGCCATCTCCGACGTTGTTTTGACGAGGATGCTTCCTGAGTTTGTCAAGAATTCCACCAAGGCCTACATCGGCTGCCTTGCGGGAGCCATTATGAAGGAGGAGTACCTTCAGATCATCAAGAATGTGGGCTTCACCGAGGTCAATGTTGTGGCGGAGTCAAGCTTCCCGGTGGAGTCTCTGCTCTGCGAGACCACGGGATCAACGGCAGTAGAGATGCCAATGATCTCCATCACCCAGCAAAAGGAGGTAGCCGATTCGGTCATGAGCATTAAGGTCAGCGCCAGGAAGCCCGGCTGCCAAATGAATGCATAAGCCAGGAGACGTTCATATGAGATTTGGGCAGCTTTCGTCCATTTTAGCAATAGTTGTTGCAGCTTTGGCCACGATCCCCTTGGCAGAGGGCGGCTGTTCGGTGGGCGGATGCGGCAGCGGGGACGAATCCTGGACTGCATCGGCAGATAGCTTCATCAACTCGGATGTTCCTCTCGTCGGTGTAGTCGCAAGTGCGAATGCTGCCACGGACACTGCCTATTCTCGCAGCTTTCAGGCAGGGATAGAGGTCGGAAAGTCCCTTAACCAGACGGGCAGCGGCACAGTTCCCACGCTCACCGGCGCGTATGTGACTCCTGGCACCAGGTCTGAGCTGTTTCTTGCCCCTGAGATGCTCAAGTCTCTGGACGCGGTCTCCGAGGAGGATGTGGTGCTGGATGTCTCCAATGCTCGGTCTGCCGGACAGGCTCACCTGAGGGGTTCTGTCAATATCCCGGCCAGGAGCTTCTTTTATGAGAATGGGTCTCTTAAAAACGTCTCTGATCTGGCGACAGTTCTGGGAAGTGCCGGGATCTCCAGCCGCGATTCAGTGATGGTCTACAGCGATACATTTGCTTCCGGAGAGGCGACGGCAGTGCTTTTGGCACTTTCTTATCTGGGGCAGGAGGAGGCTCGGGCTCTGGACGGTGGCCTGGACAATTGGATTGGGGCGAGCCTGCCATTGGAGACGAAAGAGAACGTTCGCTCTCCTGTCGAGTACAAGCCAAGCCTGCAGCCGGAGCTTCTCGCAGACTATGATCTTGTCAAGTCCGGGGCTGTGCAGATGGTTGACGCCAGGAGCTTTCAGGATTATGGGGCGTCAAGGATCGGAAATGCTACTCTGATCAACATTGACAGCGTGCTCGATGAAGGAAGGCTCAAAGCGCGGCTGAACGACACATTCGCCAGGCTGAACGCGAGTCAGACTGTGGTGGTGTACTCGGATGATATCTATGGGGCATCTGTGGTCTGGTTCGGGCTCACGCTGATGGGATACGATGCAAGGATTTACTCCTGGAATGATTGGAAGGAGCACGAGATGGAAAAGGCCCGGCAAAAGTGAGGACGGACTGGGCGGAAGATACGGATTATTTCTTTTGAAATTGGTGAGCTTGCCGCATTTTATTTGATGCGTGGAAGAGTAGACAGAGTCATGTATCACTGATCAAGGAAAACAAGGACTGAACTGAATAGAAGTCAACGAAATAAGCAGTAGTCCTTGTGTACACCATTTTGCAATTCCGTTTTGCCTAAAAAGACCGAATCTATATTCACGCTACCACGTTTGCAGTACCATCACTGCACCAATCAAGGATTCAACAGAACCCGGCGAGAATAACTGGAATCGCCTATTCAAAGCAAGCATAAACCATAATAATCGATATCATCTCAACGACGGGAGGACAATTTTGCGATAGATTAATAAATGTCCTCCGGTCAGAGATTTATGCGTGAAAAGAAAACCATACAGAATTGAGATAGATTACCCAAAAAATAGGAGCCCTCAATACTACCTAGTGTTGCGTCAACTCTCTAATGTCGGATAAAGTCGGGAGAGCTTAACCCTGGCATCCTCGGTAGTGAATCTCCAATTAACTTTCGCATTTTTATTATTTCTAGACACTTGCCATGCTGCTACTTCGTTCCTAACAATTTCAATTTCTTCGATCCGCCTGTTCAGGCATTGGCTCGTGAGCACGTTTAATTCAATTTCAGCGATATTCAACCAACTGCCATGCTTCGGAG
>Ga0074195_1001431_pt1 | contig 33842 bp, 38 predicted proteins | sample EPASupsiteHSE623_FD_64525 | JGI IMG/M metagenome (GOLD analysis project Ga0074195, IMG submission 64525) | Bioremediated contaminated groundwater from EPA Superfund site, New Mexico - Sample HSE6-23 | ecosystem: Environmental > Aquatic > Deep subsurface > Groundwater > Contaminated ... | reverse complement strand
ATGAAGCAACTTGCTCAATATTTGGATCAAATGAGACTCGGGTTGGTTTACACAGGGGAAACAAAAGATAAAGGAAAGAAGAGCGCAGATTTTGTCATTGAAGACATGAATAAGAGCATGGCAAAAGTGTTCAGCAAGCTTCAACTTGAGCGATTCATACCGGCTTGAATTAATTTTTATTATACCCAGGAAGAATCATGTGGCTGAGGCGTATTTCTTAAGGATCTTATAAACTCCGGTCAGAGGTGGCGGCGGCAACTTCGGCGTCGCAACCCGGTTCCAGTTCCGGCTGCACGAGGTTGATACGGTGGTGGGAGGCATGCTCTTCCTGCCGGCCACACCCGATACGATTGCTTCATTCATCGCTGAGGCGGAGTCCGCGCCGGAAGAACTATCAACCATCGCGAATGTTATGCCCGCGCCACCCATGCCATTCATTCCCGCTGAACATCATGGCAAGTTAATCAATATGGCCATTATGGTTTACGCGGGTGACGTGGAGGAGGGTCAGCGCGTCATGGCGCGGTTCCGCTCGATTGCAACGCCCATTGCAGACATGATCCGGCCGATGAAATATCCGGAAATATATCAGCCCGAACAGGAAGGATACCATCCAGTCGCGGCCTTACGGACCATGTTCGTTGATCGGATTGATCGCGCCGTGGCTGAGACGATGCTCAAATACATCCAGGCTTCGACTGCATCAATGTCTGCGGCGCAGCTTCGAGTACTTGGTGGGGCGATGGCTCGTGTGCCTGTTGATGCCACCGCGTTCGCACACCGCAAGTCCAGGATCATGGTGAACCTTGCGGGGCTTTACGAAAAGCCTGAGGAGAAAATGACCCATGAGGCCTGGGTTACGGACTTCGCGGCAGCATTACAGCAAGGTGACAGCGGCGTCTATGTCAATTTCCTGGGCAACGAAGGCGAGACGCGCACCCGCGCTGCATATCCAAACGGGACCTGGGAGCGGCTCGCATCTATTAAAGCTCGTTACGACCCAACTAATCTCTTTCATCTCAACCAGAACATTACGCCACAGGCGTAGGCCGGATTAGCAATAGGTGTAAGCCGGATTGGCTATCCGACCCTACAGGCAATAAAACGATAGAAGGAGCAAGAATAGAACATGAAGCAATCAGCCAAAAAGTTGCCCCGCGGTAAAGGCACTGTGACTCCATACGTTGCCGTAAAAGGTGCTGCCGATTTTATCGACTTTTTGAAACGAGCGTTCGATGCGAAGGAATTTGGGCGTGTGGGGAATCCGGATGGCACTATCGGTCATGCCGAGGTGCAAATTGGCAATTCCACTCTTATGATATTTGACGCCAAAAAGGAGTGGCAGGATACACCAAGCTTCTTGAGCATCTATGTCGAAGATGCTGACGATGTATTCGCACAGGCTTTGAAGGCCGGTGCGACACAAGTGACCGAGATGACGACCTCCAATATTACTGGCGATCGTGGCGGTCGCGTCCGTGATCCATTCGGAAACATCTGGTGGATACAAACACATCTCAAGGACGTTACTCCAGAAGAAACTGCTAGATTACTCCAAGATCCTAAAGAGTTGAGCATCATGCAAAAAATGCAAGATACATTCGTGAAGGAGATGGATAAGCGCCAAAAAAGGAGAAAGTAATGGCTGATAAGCATCAAAAAGCCGATAACCTATCTGCAATTGCAGCTCAGCAGCGAGGTATTACTCCCGTAACATGGGCAGCGGCGCGCGAGCGCCTGGAGAAGGCAGAACGATAGCGGTGTATACGTCAACTTCCTTGGGATGAGGGGGAAGGCTCAGGTACGCGCGGCATATCCGGGATCCACGTGGAAGCGGCTTGTGGAGATCAAGAGTCGCTACGACCCGACCAACCTGTTCCGCCTAAACCAGAACATCCCGCCGGGGATCCAAAATGAACGCCTCAGAGATTCTCGAACTACGTCTTCATAACACCGGTTTAAGCCATTCTCAGTTTCAAAGCCCAGCCGATGCGGTTTCGCACCTGGGTGCGGTTCAGGCACAGGACTTTGCTGCAGCTAAATGGGCGCTCGGTCTTCGTATTAAAAATTCAACGGATAAGGACATTGAAAAGGCCTTCAACGAAGGCACAATCTTGCGCACTCACGTGATGCGTCCTACCTGGCATTTCGTCGTGCCGAAGGATATCCGCTGGATGCTTGAGTTGACGGCACCGCGAGTGAAAAAGCTCCTTGTGCATTACAATCGGAAACTCGAGCTCGATGATGAACTGTTCGCCAAAAGCAATGCGGCAATCGTCAAAGCATTGCAGGACCATACATATCTTACCCGGCAAGAGCTCAAGACGATATTGGCGAGTATAGGTATCAAGACCGACGTTCAGCGTCTGGCTCACATCATCACGTGGGCAGAGCTGGACGGATTGATTTGCAGCGGACCAAAGATCGGGAAACAATTTACCTATGCTCTTTTGGAAGAGCGCGTGGGGAAAGCAAAAAATATGAATCGAAAGCAAGCTATTGCTAAACTTGCGCTCAACTATTTTATGAGTCACGGACCAGCCCAGCCGAAGGACTTTTCCTGGTGGTCGGGACTTACCGCCAAAGACGCGAGAGAGGTCCTCGAATTAATCGAATCGAAGTTAGAGCAAGCAACGCTTAACGGCAAGACGTATTGGTTCTCTGCCCACACAAAAGTGGCAACATCGAAGGCGCTATCCGCATTTTTACTTTCAATTTATGATGAATACACGATTGCCTATAAAGACAGAAGTGATATCAGTGAAGCGCGAGACATTGAAAGAATGATCTCAATGGGTAACGCTTTGACCGCCGTCATTATTTTGAACGGCAAAGTGGCAGGCACCTGGAATAAGGCTTTTAAGAAAGATAAAGTTGAAATTAGGCTGAGTCCGTTCCGGAAATTCAACAAGGATGAGCAGGAGGCGCTAGAATCAGAAGCCGCTCGATACGCAGAGTTTATGGGAATCCCTGCAGTTCTTGTTAAATAATTATGATGACAATTATATATTCATTTTGCAACATTAATGCTAAAATATTACTGACATTTTTTATCAAGCTTGATTAAGCTCTCGTTACGATTTCATGTGTCATCGGTTAAGACGGAAATCAATGAGGATGTGACAAAATTGTCCTTCTTCCTGACGTTAGAATAATGGCGTGGCTCAGGTGACTCTCGGCTGTTCTCAAGAACCTAAATCATGAACGATCATCGGGATTCGCGTCTTTGCGCCTTCGCGTGAACCGGGGATCTCGCGCGAAGCCGCGAAGGGCGCGAAGCTGGGCAATTAACTACGATGCATGTAATTTTGGGTCATCATGCCATCAAGGTTCCGAATTATAATAATATTATTCTTCATTTAATTGCATTTTCCTTATTCGATGACCAATGGTTACGATTTACGAAGATACAGCAACCGGGCAGAATTGATATCCTCAGCGATCAGGGTCCGGATCCCCTTGATAGCACGCGAATCCTGCGACATGCAGACCGGCATCCAGCTTTGCAGGTTATCCAGGTGAACCCTGATCTGGCGCAGGCTCGCAGTCACCTGGATAACCCGCAAAATATGAATTCACTCCGGGATGCTTGGCGAGAATCGAACCGCGAAACCCGAGAGGTCACTTGGAATCGTCGAACCCGATCTTGATATGGGTGCCGTCGCAGAAAGGCTTGTTTCTCGAACCGCCGCATCTGCAGAGCGCAAAGGGTGCCTCCTTCACAGCCTCTTTGCCTTCCTCATCCAGAAGCCTGCAGCTTCCTTCCACCAGCAGAGGGCCGTTTTTCAAAACCTTGATCCGGGCAAACGGTCGCTCTGCGGCATCTGCAGCCTTGACTCTCCTGTAAGTTAAAGCTCCGGAAGGACAGCGATCGATAACCCGCATAATCTCCTCCGAGCTTGCACCCTCGATGCTCACCCAGGGCGTTTTTTCCCGGTTGAATACCTGCGGCAATCCCCTCACGCATTCCCTGGCATGGATGCACTTATCCGGGTCCCAGAAGACTACGATCTCTCCGTTGGTGTACTCTTTCATTGTTTAAACAGGATGCACTCATCCTACTAAGGATTATGGAACACAGGAAACACTAAGACTAATGAATTATGGATTATTCTAATGGTTCACACTTTGTACTATATTTCTCAGTATGTGCCATAAAGAACTTATATAAACCAAACATTATAATATGTACCTGGAAGGAAGATAAAGAAAGCCATTTCCTGAACTTTGAAATCTCCTTCGGAATTCCATTTGGTGGTGAAAATATGAAACATCGCAGCATTCTACTGTTAATAATGGTGCTTGCCTGCCTTGCGGCTCAGGCATACGCACAACCCGCATCGGATACGATGGGATCCAGCGAAGATTATATTAGCCCTAACTTCGGCCAACTGGCTGACAATACAAATCCAGATGAGGGGTTGGCTGGTATGCTACAATGGCTCGATCAGCCGGTTAATAGCTTCCCATGGTATAGTTCGAGCAGCAGAACCTTCTATAGCCAAGCATATAGCGACAGCATATTCTCGCCTTTCAGTGAATTTTATATAACCTCAGGGATGCCAGTAGTGGGCGGGATAATTAGCAACCCTGCAAAGTTCGATATAACGAGTAAAAATCCTCGAGTAATATATTACGGCACCGGCCAGGCTTTGCCGTACACCCAGTACACGTCCACATTGCCATCCAAGACCAACGATCTCTGGATCCAGGGAGCAACTAGCTGGTCTCAGTACGTGGTTAGCCCTGTTGGAACCTGGCTGCAACTGGTCGCCAATGTGCCGGTTGGTGGGCCTGGGGGCTTCTATGAGATAGTTCAGACCGACACAAACACTGTAAAATATAACACGTATCAGTTCTACCAGGGCTACAACACCATGAACATCAATGTCGGACAGGTTGGAAGACATATGCTCTATTTTGTAGTCAATAATCAGCCCAGCAACGTGGTCATCGTGGATGTGTTCGCCCAGACTTCACCAGGGTATTCAGGCTCGACTCCGTCTTATGGAGGGTCAACCCCCTATCAACAGTCGCCAGGTTACCAGCCATCAAGCTCGGGGCAATCCGGCTACCCGTCTTCGGGGGGTTATTAGCCCCCTCCTTTTATATCGAAAATTCTGAAATTTATTCCAAGACCGTCTTTTAATTCAATCTGGCTTAGACCTGGATATCCTTCCTCACCGTTCTCCTCATAATTTATTAAGCAATCGCGCCAATATGATAGGACTATGAGCAACAGCGCGAAAAGCAGCCATCCCTGCCACCCCAATCTTGAGTCTCCTTTGAACGAAGTTTTCAAGAACATCTTTGCCAGGCGTTCCATCCGAGATTTTCTGCCGGAGAGCGTGCCCGACCACGTGATCCGGGAGCTGATAGCCGCGGGAACCTATGCCCCCAGTGCCGTTAACAAGCAGCCCTGGCGCTTTTTGGTCATCAAAGACCGCGGGCTGATGAACAGGCTGTCGGACAAGGCCAGGGAACTGTGGATAGCTCTGGACGCAAGTGCCGCCAACCCGGAGATCATCAAGCTGGCCAATATGGTCTCCAGGCCCGACTTCAATATTTTCTACAACGCACCACTGCTGATAATGATATTTGCCCATCCGGATGCCTTCTCCCCGCAGATCGATTGCGCTCTGGCAGCAGAGAACATGATGCTGGCGGCGCGATCCCTGGGCATTGGGAGCTGCTGGATTGGGCTTGCCTCCCCGTTGGGCCAGGTCCCGGTCGTTATGAACGAACTCGGCGTGCCTGCAGAATGCAAGCTGGTAGGCAGCCTGATCTTCGGCCTTCCGGCCAAACTTGATCAGAAGGCACCGAAAAGAGATGGGAATGTAATCCTGAATTGGATCGATTGAATTTATATGAATAATATGAATAGCATGAAATGGATAGCATGAGCAAAATAAATCAAAAGAAGAACATCAGGGTTGAAATTGTCAAATCCTGGCAGGAGGAGCCGTTGGTGGAACTCTACCGGGCAGGAGGCTGGTGGAAGGAGGGCATGGACAGTAGCCGCCTGGGAGAGCTGATCCGGGGCAGCTTCCTCTTCGCAGTGGCGATCGATATTTCTACCAGAAAGTCTGTCGGAATGGGGCGTGTGATCTCCGATGGAATTTCCGATGCGTATATTCAGGACCTCGTGGTGCTCCCGGAGTGGAGGGGAATGGGCGTGGGCAGGATGATCTTATCCGTGCTGCTGGATGAATGTCGAAGGCGCAGGATATCCTGGACGGCTTTGATCGCAGAGCCCGGCACAAGCGGTTTTTACGGATCCCTGGGCTTTGCACCCATGACCGGATATGTTCCCATGCTGCTTTTCGGCGAGGCAAAGCCTTCCGGGTCGTCCGGAGATGATGAGTGATGCTCAGCGATTCGGATTTTCGTCCGGTCTCCCTCGAAGATCGGGAGTTCTTCGCCCGGCATTACGAGCGCTTTCCCCAGGTGCACAGCGACAATACTTTCACGAATATGGTCTGCTGGAATCCGTATGCTCACTACAGATACGCCATTGTCCACGACTGCATCGTCCTATCCAGCACCATCCAGGGCATGACGCGCTACCGGCCCCCTATCGGGCCTCATAATGCCGATCTGCTCCGGGATTTGCTGGAGCTTGCCGCCGGGAGCGAGGACGAGCACCCACTGGTGATCCTGGAACCGGGATTGAAGGATTGGATCTCGGAGCTTTATCCTGAGATGCCGCTCTTGCCGGAGCGAAAGTACTTCGATTATGTGTATCTTGCATCCGATCTGGCCGAGCTGCCCGGCAAAAAATATTTGACCATCAGGCACCAGCTGAACAAATTCCAGAAGACCTGCTCGCCGCAGATCGAGAACATCAGCCGGGAAAATGCAGAAGAGATTGGGGTTTTTCTGGATCTGTGGTGCGACTGGAAGGATTGCGATTCCGATCCCATGCTGATCAACGAGAAAGCGGCCGTTACCTTCGCCCTGGACCATTTCGAGGAGCTGGGCCTCTTTGGCCTCGCTATCCGGGCGAACGGCAAGATCGGGGCCATATCGCTCTTTGAAGGGCTCAATCAGGATACAGCTCTGGTTCACTTCGAAAAGGGGCTTCCCGATTGCAAAGGAATCTACCGGGCCATCAATAACGAGACGGCAAGGAATCTGGCGGGACAGTACAGCTACATCAACCGGGAGAGCGATATGGGTGTGGAGGGAATTCGCGAGGCAAAGACGCGCTATCATCCCCATCACATGGTAGAAGTGCATCTGGTGAGAAGGGATGAGCTGGAGAAGGTTGTTTGAGGATGAGAACTGCAGCCATCATGGTGACCCGCCAGCTATCATTCCTTTTCTCTTGTGCCCGGCCCGCATTCTGCCCGGGTCACAGTTGGCATGGGCAGGAATCCAGTCCATCCGATTCAGCTACAACCGTATTGGAGAGCCTGTTGAAAAACCTCTGCCCGCTGCCGCGAAAGGCTATCCAGCCGACGAGACAGTCCAGTGGAAGCAGGAATGCCTTCCCAAAGCTCTCTATGGCAGAGTCCCCAAATCCTATCTTCTCGCCTACAGGACCGGTTACCACTATGTTCATGAACATCTTTCCCAGCGATTGACCGCGATATCCTTCCAAAGCTGTCCAATAAACGAACAGCAGCGATGATAAAAGCCCCAAACCGCCTGGGCTGATGGCGTTGAAGGTCGAGATGGTTACGATGCTTGCCCAGAGGATGCCCACAAGCAGGACATCGATCAGCCAGGCCCACAACCTCTCTCCCCAGCTTGCCGAGCTAATACTTGTCATTGAGTCTCTCACTTCCCCGATTTATATTTTTTCAACTTCATTATGAATTTCAAGATAATAATGCTTTGTTCTTGTTGCATCAGGTTATAGTTCGATTCTAGCCGAACAATCAGAACATGCGAAAGGCACTTAAGGCTTGCGGTCTTAATTTTCTGCCGTGGATAATGACGAGAGACGAGCCGTAAGCAAACATATCATAGACGCGTGCATCCGAGCAGCCAACGCCAAGGGCTGGAAGGATGCGGTAGGAGTCCTGCACGGCACCCTCTTCCTGGCCTGCGAACCGTTGTCCCTGGATGAGCTTTCCCAAGAGACCGGCTACAGCAAGACCACCGTACGCCTTAACATGAACCTCCTCTCGGACCTTGGGCTCGTAAGGCGAGTGCTGGTGCCCAAAGAGAGACGATTTATGTACATTCTTGAGACAAACTCCTTTTCAATGAGATCTGCAATGATGGCCAACATGAAGAGCGAGGTGAAAGAGATGCTGGCAGCATTGGACTTTACCGAAAAGTATCTCGATCAAAGCATTTCATCGCTCGGAGTAGCCGATCAAGAGGCTACGCGCCGGAGGATCTCTGAGATAAGGCGCTTTTATGAACGGGAGAACAAACTGCTTGGCCTGCTCAGCGGGTACAGCACGGAAGATCTTATAGACCTCTTGGAGAGAGTGGGAGGGTAATCTGCAGTCAATTCTGCAGTCAATTATTGTGACGAACAGAAAAAACGTTGCAAAAACTGAAGTTATGCGGCCGGGCGAAATCAACTATCATATTCTCACATTCTTGATTTTTGCATTTTCCAATCTGCAGTCGCAATGCCATCTCAATGCTATCCCATTCACACCAAAGAAACGCCCATGAGCCCAGGCAGAGGCCCACACGTGACGGATGGGAAACAAGATCTATTGACGTTAAAATTCAGTTTCCCATGGGAAAACCTGCAGCTTATGAGCTTTTGATCCCATCGATTATATCGGCAGCCCCAGCCAATTAAAGACGCCGATCATCCGCAAACCGATGAATATCATGAGAATAATAAAAATATATCTTAGCTGTTCAGCCGGCAGCCTGTGCGCTATCTTCACGCCCAGCTGAGCCGTCACAACGCTCGTCCCGGCCAGCAGAACAAATTGCATCAGGTCGATATAGCCCAGAGAAAAAGGCGGAAGCCCGGCCACGCCCCAGCCGTTCACGATATACGCCAGGGTGCCGCCCACGGCATTGAAAGCAATTGCCACCGAGGACGTTCCCACTGCCTGGTACATATTGAAGCCCAGGGCAACGACCAACACCGGCACCAATATTACCCCGCCTCCGATGCCTGTCAATCCGGATATCACGCCCACCGCCAGCCCCCAGAGGAGGTAGGGCGTCATATCATCACGCGGCTTGACCTCGTGAATCTCTTTTGGCAAGATCCTTTCCGCCAGCAGCATCCTCAGGGCCCCTGCCATCACCACAACGCCGAAGATCATCTTGAGCAGGTCGCCGGGGGCATGAGCGGCCAATGTCCCTCCCAGGATGGCGCCCACCAATCCTGCTAACCCCAGAACCGTCCCCTGTCTCCAGAGGACCACGCCCAGGCAGCTATGGCCGTGGCAGCCGCTCAGTGATGTGGGCAAAATTACCGCCAGGGAGGTTCCAAAGGCAATTCTGGTGGCGAGGGTCGGGTCGATGCCTGTGGATGTCAGAGCCCAGATCTGCACAGGAACCATGATGAAGCCGCCGCCCACGCCGAGCAAGCCGCAGGCAAAGCCTACGAAGATGCCCGCTGCCAGCAGCACCAGCACGTAAATGAGCTGTGGTTCGAGGATCGCGGTCATCAATAGCAGAATCCAATGCCGGTCACAATGAATCAACCTTTTGGCCGTCTATAAATTGGAGATATCGATTCGGGAATATCGATTCAGGAATATCGATTCAAGAATATTGATTTATAATATCGATACTTCAGAATCGTGCATCATTGCTGCGATCGGCTCAATCGTATTTTGTCCAACTTTTCCTTAGCCGGCTGGTGAATTATAGAGCTATAGAAGCCGCTTAACAATTCACATTTTTCGTAATCGCTGCAATCCGCGCAGGTGGAAAAGTTCTTTTCCCGGCTGCATTGACGTATCGGACAGCTCATACATCCCTTAAAGTGAACGCCGTCCGACTTGCAGCCTCTGCAATTCATGTCTTCCGGCTTCAGGGCATCGAGGCCCATCCCGGAGAGAATCTCTCCATAGAGCCTGGACCATTCCTGGAACGTTTTCTGCCTCAACTCATTATCATCGTTGGCTGTGCTGACGTACACAGGACATGCTCCACAGTTCAGTCCGCAATAGGCTAGCTCTTGCTCCTTTATCATTTTACTCCCTCATTCATCGGCTCTGTCCATCTGATTCAATTCTCAGGTTCCCTGAGGCATTTCGTGAGATGATTTCTTGATCTATCTGAATTCGATTAATCAATTCTGCAAAAAAAAGCCGGGATACAATATTTTATCCTTAAGCGATCTTCAGCTCCCGGTGTTTGGCTAAAATCTCATCCGCCAACCGATCCAGCGACCGGAAATCAGCCTCTTTGGGATGACCCTTTGCGACCACAGGGTCGAGGAATTGCAGCTTGAGACTCGGCAAGGCCAGGGTGATCTGCTCAAGCATCTTGCCTCCCCAGCCAAAGGAGCCGATGATGGACGCATAGCGTGTCTTGGGACGCAAGGCATTGGCCAGGATGGCGGCGTAAAGGGCCAGCGGATGCGCTCCGGTGAGGATGGTGGGCGTGCCTATGACGACCGTGGCCGCATCCACCAGCGCCTCGGCCAGCTCTCCCACATCGTAGCTGGTGAGATCAAACCGCTTCACGGTGATGCCGCGGACGATCAGGGCGTCCACGAAATAGTCCGTCATGACCCTGGTGGCTCCATGCATGGAGACATAAGGCAAGACCACCTCGTTCTTGACCCGGTCTGAGGACCAGTCACGGTACGCGCTCAGGATGAACTCCGGGCGGTCGTAGAGCGGTCCGTGGCTGACGGCAATGATATCGATTTGCAGATCCTTGATCTTTCCGAGATGCTTCTGGACGATCTGGCGGAAGGGCATCATGATCTCGGCGTAGTACCTCTTGGCGGAATCGTAGACGGTGGCCTCATCATGAGCATAAAGGTCGCTCGTGGCCAGATGGGAGCCGAGAAAATCGCAGGTGAAGAGGACCCGATCCTCGGGCAGATAGGTGAACATCGTATCCGGCCAGTGCACCCAGGGCGCATGGATGAACTGCAGCGTCTTGCCGCCCAGGGCGATGGAGTCGCCGTCCTTCACTTCCTGTCCTTTTTCTCCGGAGATCAGCCCAAACTCCCTGAGCAGGTCCAAACATTTGCCGGTGCCGAGCAGCGTGGCATCCGGGAAGAGTTTTACGAGCTCCTGGACCGTTCCGGAATGGTCCTGCTCGGCATGCTGACATATGATGTAGTCGATCTTTTCGATCCCCAAAGCCCGGAGGTTGGCGATCAAAACTCCGGCCATGGTTGCATCCACGGCGTCGATGAGGGCCGTCTTCTCGCTGCCCCGTATCAGATAGGAGTTATAGCTGGTTCCCCTGGGCAGCGGGATCAAAGCATCAAACAGCCTGCGATCCCAGTCGATAGCTCCTACCCACAGTACGCCGGGCTTGATCTCCCTGGTGAGCGTCATTGATTATCCTCCAAATACTCTTCTAATTTCCTGGCTATCTTTCTCTTCGGTATTTCCTTATCAAAAATTATCTTTGTGAGATTTCTTGTGGATTTCAATTTGCCGGATTAGCCGTTAACTTTGTGCTATGAAACATCCTGCCTATCCTTCCCGGTCCCATTGGCTACTGCATCTCTTTGAAATCTTCTTTTGCAGCGCCGCACTGCGGACACCGCCAATCGGAAGGAAGCTCTTCAAACGTCGTTCCTGCGGCAATTCCGGAGTCGGAGTCTCCTTTTTCCGGATCATAAATATATCCGCAGATTGTACACTGGTATTTCTTTGCCATGCCAACCACTTCCCGAATGCTTTCCCGCTAATCTTCCAGTAATATTTAGTGATCTGCAAAGTATTTTAATTGAACGCAACAGGCAGCAAAAATAAAATCCAAAAGACGCTTTGGGGACTATCAGGCAGTCGCAACTGATCCTTTCTTGCTCTATGATTTGGCAGCCCAGCAAATTCGAAAGTTGAACGAAAAACAAAAATATGATGAATAATATGAGATGACAACGATTCGAGGTGTTGTAATGGGAAGCACCGGGTCCAAACGAGATGGGAAGTTCAAATGCAGACTCTGTCGTATGGCCTTCGATTCTAAAGAAGAATTAAAATTGCACATTCAGGAGGATCATAACGAAGATGGCAGCCGATAGAGCCTGATCATGCTATTTATTAGATATTTTCCATAGATATTTCCAGGGCGCTTTGCTTCCAAAATGAGTGACGCGATCTTCTGGAACATGTCGCTGCTAACGGCTTTTGGCCAGCATCTTGAGCCAGGGCGACATGTCTCCTGTATTTTCCAACTATTATCCCAAAGTTCGATCTTCAAACCTCTTAGATTCGCGGCAGTTGGCCGTCCTCCTGCCCTTCAATCTTAATTGCTTTAAGCCGAGCTGGCGGTAAAGTGATGGACATCTACCCATTTTTGCCATTGGACAAGGAGATGCAGCCGGGCAATTAGCCGCCTTGTCGTTGCCAAAGAATGCTCTCCCTTAGAAAAGCTATTATTCATGCAAGATCATACAGTAACAAGAAAGTTATAACACGAGCATGGGGAACATTATGAAAAAAGCAATGTTACTGACAGCTATTTTTGTTCTTATACTAGTAGCTGCAATAGGCCCAGTTTGCGCAGTAAGCACCTTCAACGACGACCCAGCGGTCTCCTCCTGGGGAGATAACCGGCTCGACGTCTTCGTGAGGGGTACCGACAGCGCACTCTGGCACAAGTGGTGGGATGGCTCATCATGGAGCTCGGGCTGGGAGAATCTGGGCGGAGTCTTGACATCCTCTCCCGCGGCGGTCTCCTGGGGTTACAACCGCATCGATGTCTTCGTGAAGGGCACCGACAACGCCCTCTGGCACAAGTGGTGGGACGGCTCATCGTGGAGCGGCTGGGAGTCTCTGGGCGGCGTCCTGACATCCGCACCGACTGTATCCTCCTGGGGAGGCAACCGGCTGGATGTCTTCGTGAAGGGCACCGATAATGCACTCTGGCACAAGTGGTGGGACGGCTCATCATGGAGCGGCTGGGAGTCCCTGGGCGGCGTCCTGACATCTGCACCGACCGTATCCTCCTGGGGAGACAACCGGCTGGATGTCTTCGTGAAGGGCACCGACAACGCCCTCTGGCACAAGTGGTGGGACGGCTCATCGTGGAGCGGCTGGGAGTCCCTGGGCGGCGTCCTGACATCTGCACCGACCGTATCCTCCTGGGGAGACAACCGGCTGGATGTCTTCGTGAAGGGCACCGACAACGCGCTCTGGCACAAGTGGTGGGACGGCTCATCATGGAGCGGCTGGGAGTCCCTGGGCGGCGTCCTGACATCGGCACCAGGTGCGGTCTCCTGGGGTTACAACCGCATCGATGTCTTCGTGAAGGGCACTGATAACGCCCTCTGGCACAAGTGGTGGGACGGCTCATCGTGGAGCGGCTGGGAGTCTTTGGGAGCGGAAAGCGTAGGCACTCCCACTCCTCCCGGCGGACCTGCAGCCTCTCTGACCGGCGTGTGGAATTGCGACGATGGCGGGAAGTACTACCTGCGACAGCTGGGCGACACACTCTGGTGGTATGGAGAATTGGACCCCATGAGTCCGAACTGGTCGAATGTCGCCAGAGGCACTGTCAGTGGGGACACCATCCAGATGGAATGGGCTGATGTGCCGAAGGGCAGCATTATGCAAAGTGGCATTCTGAAGCTGAAGCTCTTATCCAGCAATGAGATACAGGCCGAGCAAAAGACGGGAGGATTTGGCGGATCGATGTGGACCAGATAGCCTGAAGGCGGAAGGGCGGGTGGGGAACGTACCTTGAATCCCTGCCCAAATAACTTTCTTTTAATTTTTGCCTTTCAATTCATATTTTTGCGATTTCCTTAGCGAAACTCTTTGCATACATACGTTAATTATTTTGACTATTAATGATAATAACTGATAGCAGCGATCCGCAAAAGAGCGGCCAATTTTCGGGCGAGTTCTTCGAAGAGCCTGGCTAATCCTTTCTTTCCACTTCATTCTGAGGATAAGGATGTTCCAGTTCCGAGAACGCCCGCACCAGCACCTCATTGAGGGTAGGGTGAATCACCTGCGATCTTATCACCGGCATGAGATCCTGATACTCGGTATTCATGAGATAGACTACCTGCTGCACCAGCTCTGCGGCCTGCGGTCCTACCACTGATGCCCCCAGGATGCGGCCTGTCTCCTCCTCCAGCACCACCTTTGCAAAGCCGTGCTCCTCGCCCATGGCCATGCCCATGGTCACCTCCAGGTACCTGGCCCGTCCTACCAGAATCTTCAGGCCAGCAGCAAGAGCATCGGCCTCCTGCATTCCCACGCCTGCCACCTGCGGATGCGTGAAGACGGCATGAGGAACCGCATGGAAGTCGACAGCCTCCCGATCTTCCCCCTTCTTGGCGCGGAGCAGGTTATGGAGTACCACCTCTGATTCGTAGTTGGCCGTATGCCGGAACATGTGTTTGCCTGTGGCGTCTCCCAGGGCCCAGATATCTTTCTTGCTGGTCTCCAGGTACTCGTTTACTTTGATCCAGCCGCGATCGTCCGTCTCCACTCCCGAGTTCTCCGGATGGAGGAGATCCGAGTTCGATCTTCTTCCGGCGGCGACCAGGATCTCATCGGCCTCGAACTGGCTGACCTTGCCGTCCTCCAGGCTTCTGGCATAGACGATCTTCTTGCCGCTGCTATCACCTTTCTGGTCTTTCTTTTCGACCTTGATCGCATCGTGGCTGATGATCAGCCGCAGGTAACGGGAGAGAACGCCCTTGACGATCATGCAAACCTCCGGATCTTCGTTGTCCAGGATGCGAGATCCCCTGCCAATAATGGTTACGTCGGTCCCGATGGCGGAGAAGAAGTGCCCGAACTCGCAGCCGATGAAGCCCGCTCCGATGATGATCAGGCTTTTGGGCGGTTCCTTCAGCTCCAGAAGCGAGACATTATCCAGAAAGCCTGCCTCCTGCAGACCTGGGATGGGCGGCACAAAAGACCTGGCCCCGCTGGCGATTACGATCTTGGGTGCGGTTATGTTCCTGTCTCGCACCTTTAAGATATAGTCGCCGATAAACTCCGCCCGCTCCTGGTAGTAAGTAAGATTCTCCATGCCCATTAGAGCCTCTTCAAGATCCGTGCGTGTCTTCTCCCTGACCGCACGCATTCGGCTCATTATCCCCTGGAAATCGACCTCGTCAATCTCGGCGCGCACCCCCACCGCTCCAGCATCCTGGATGGTCCTGATGACGTCTGCAGGATATATGAGCATCTTGGACGGGACGCAGCCGCTGTTCAGGCAGGTGCCGCCCGTGGGCCCCTGATCCACCAGCGCTACGCGCAGGCCCGCGTGCCCGGCCTGCGAGGCCACGTGCGCTCCTGCGCCCGAGCCTATGACGATGAGATCGAATTTATCCATGGTATCACTTGCACTGTACAATTTCCATATTTCTGATATAAATGAAGTCTCCTAGATTATAAACCGCCTCTGCAATTCAGACGTATCAACGATTTAACCGATCTCTTTAAAATCTTTGAAGACTGATATTGGTCTAATCGGATAATATCATTGGCATTTCTAAGAGGTGAATGACAATTGGCGAGAAAATCTGAAGAGATCAACCCATCCAGGGCCGTTCCCCGCGAATCGGACAATCCGATCGTCGAGGATTACAAGGAAGAGCTTCTCAGGAGGCCGAGTTTTGGTGCAGTTCCCGCTGTCGGTATTGATGAGAATAACAGGCTCTGTCGCCTGGAAGGTCTGATGGACGAAATGAGCGAGAAGGTTGAGGATTTGCAAAGACGGCTCAGGGCTTTGGAGAGAGGAAAATAAAGAATAAAACAAAGAGATAAATAGGAATGGAATAAAAAAAGGCTTAGCGGCAGCCGCATCCACAGCCCTTGGGAGCGGCATTGCCCAGGTATTTTGCCGGATTCTCATCGAAAGCCTCCTTGCAGCCCGGCGCGCAGAAGTAGTAGGTCTTGCCCTTGTAGTCGCTCTTGAGCCGGGCCGTTTTCTCGTCGACGGTCATCTTGCATACCGGATCTATTGCCATTTTATTTAGCCTCCAATAACACTTCTATTAAGTTTGGCCGGTGGTATATACCTTTTGAGCAGCAGCGAGAGCGAGACGACGGTCACGGAGCTCAAGGCCATGGCGAGGCCCGCCAGCTCAGGCCGGAAGGTGATGCCGAAGATGGGATATAGCACTCCAGCAGCCACGGGAACGAGCGCCGCATTGTAGGCAAAGGCCCAGAAGATGTTCAGCTTGATCCTGGAGATCACCTTGCGGCTGAGCTGGATGGCTGCCACTGCATCCAGCAGATCATCCTTCATCAGGACGATCTCGCCCGTCTCGATGGCCACATCCGTCCCGCTGCCGATGGCGATTCCTACATCCGCCTGGGCCATTGCCGGTGCGTCGTTGATTCCGTCTCCCACGAACGCCACGTTCTCTCCGCTCTGCTGCAGCCTCTTGATCTCATTTGCCTTCTCCTCGGGCAGAACCTCGGATAAAACCTGCTCGATGCCAAGCCTTCCTGCCACGGCTGCAGCGCTGCGGGCGTTGTCGCCGGTGATCATCACCACGCCGAGGTTCATCCTCTTCAGTTCAGCCACGGCAGCAGGAGCGGAATCCTTGAGTTTATCGGCAATGGCAAGAACGCCGCAGGCTCTTTTGTCGATCGCAATCAGCATGGCCGTCTTTCCCTGCTCCTCGAAGTCTGCCGCCCTGGCCTGCAGGCCTTGCGGCATCTCGATGCCAAGCTCCCGGAAGAGCATTCTGTTTCCGGCAATGACGCTTCTTCCTTCTGTTTGGGCCAGCACGCCTTTCCCAGCCAGGGCCTCAAATTCAGTGGCCTCAATCATAGCGATCCCCTCAGCCTCAGCCTTTCGCACCACGGCTTCGGCCAGGGGATGCTCCGAGCCCTTCTCGGCTGAAGCCGCCAGCCTGAGAAGATCCTTTTCCGCCACGCCAAAGGCCGCCATATCCGTAACGTCCGGCCTGCCCACCGTCAGGGTGCCTGTCTTGTCAAAGGCCACGGCGCTGAGCTTCTCGGATGCCTCCAGTGCCTCGCCGCTCTTGATGAGAATGCCAAGCTCCGCACCCCTGCCGATGCCGACGGTGACGGCCGTCGGTGTGGCCAGGCCCAGTGCACATGGGCAGGCGACGACCAGGACGGATATGAGCGCCGTCAGGGAGAAGAGCAGTGTCTCCTGAGCGAAGAAATACCAGTAGAGGAACGCAACAAGGGCGATGCTGAGGATGGTGGGAATGAAGTAGCTCACCGCCCGGTCAGCGATCCTCTGGATAGGCGGCCTTGAACCCTGCGCCTCTTCCACGAGAGAGATGATCTGCGCCAGAACGGTGTCCCTGCCCACCTTGGTGGCACGGAATTTCAGGACTCCGTTCTTGTTTATGGTGCCGCCAACAACGTTTTGCCCCTCGTTTTTCAGGACGGGGATCGGCTCGCCGGAGATCATGGACTCATCCACGTAGCTCTGGCCCTCTTCCACGCGCCCGTCCACGGGAATCTTCTCTCCCGGCTTGACCAAAATCAGATCGCCGACCTCAACTTCCTCCACAGCCACCTCGACTTCGCTTCCGTCCCTCAGGACCGTGGCCTTCTTGGGCTGCAGGCCCACCAGCTTCTTGATGGCTTCCGAGGTGCGGCCCTTGGCTTTCGTCTCCAGATAGCGGCCCAAAGTCAGGAAAGAAGCGAGCATGACCGCCGTCTCATAGAACATGAAGTCCGGCGTGAGCACAATCCCGAAGGTGCCGAGGATGCTGGAGCCGTAAGCCACGCCGATGCCCATGGCGTACATGACGTCCATATCCAGACTCTTGTTTTTCAGAGCCCGTCCGGCGGCGCGGAATATGGGAAGACTGACGTAAACGAAGACCGGAGCCGATACTACCAGCATGAACAGGTTCATGGAATTGGGGACCGCCATCATGATTTCCATGGGAATTAAGTCATGAACGGGCAGGTACATGAGAGCCATGAGAAAAAGGCTGACCGCAAAGCCGATGATGATGCGCCGCTTTTTATCGGCCAAATCTCTCTCCAGCGCCGCCCTTTCCAGATCTGCTGATGCCTCCTCGCCGGCCACCCCCAGGAACTGGTAGCCTGTATCCGCTACCACCTTCTTGAGATCTTCCAGGCCGACCATTCTCGGGTTGTAGGTGATGTGCGCCTTCTCTGCTGCCAGGTTCACGCGAACGTCGACGACGCCGTCCAATTTCTTGAGGCCGATCTCAAGAGCACCAACGCACATGGCGCAGACCATGCCGCCGATCTTGAGCACAACCTTCTCATCGATTACATCGTAACCTGCGTTTCTGATCACCTTTTCCAGATCAACCAGTTTGAGCTTTTGAGGATCGTATTCAACCAAAACCAATTCCGTAGCGAGGTTCACCTGGGCACGGGAAACGCCTTCCAGCCCCTGGAGTCCTTTCTCTACGGCTGCGCTGCAAGCGGCGCAGACCATTCCCGTGACTTTCAGATCCGCTCTCTTATTATCCGGCATGATTCGCTCTTTCCCTATCGATTTGCTGCTACAATGCAGCATCTTTCCCGCTTGTCTCATCACAAATACTCAATCACAAATTGTCAAAAAAATGTTTACAGACTCAGGAGATTTTAATGGAATATTTGTGCTGATGCTAGATGAATCTCTCGAATCTCTCCTTGCCTGCTTTGCATATGGGACAGACATCTGGCGGCCCGTCTCTTCCGCAGAGGTAGCCGCAGACAAGACACCTCCAAACCGGCACGGAGAGCTTCAGGGGCCCGGCATTGAGGCTCGCAGCGGACTCTTCGGGTTTTGCTTTCCGTTTCTCGATGGGCGGCCTTCTCTCCGGAATTGATCCGAGCGCTTGCTCGCCCTTCAGGACGGCTTTGGAGACGTAGAGCGCACAGTAGCAAGCGCCATATTCCACCACATCCGCATCCCGGTAGTAGCAGGGGCAGATGATGTCCAGGTCCTGGCTTTTATCGTCCGCAGCCAGCCGGCAGGGACAGGCCCGATAGCCATAGCGCCTCTCGTTTACCAGAAGCCCTCTCACCAGGGCCCTCACGAAATCCGCATCCTGATTGAGATGGTATCCGCCCTGCTTTGCCTCTTTCTCCAGGCGGAGATACAGCTTTTCCACTTCCTGGGCTGTCGGCTCCACGAATTCCGCAGCCATTAACCAAGTGCCTCCTTAATCTCTTTTTCTCTGAAGCCTGCGATGCCCTTCTCTCCGATCACGGTCGTCGGAAAAGAAGTACTGGGATTGTATTTCTTAACCTGCTCGATGGCCTTGGATCTATCGTCTCCCTTCAGGAGATCGACGTAGATGTAGTCGAAGGCGACGCCCATAGAAGATAGAAATTCCTTGGTCTTTTTGCACCAAATGCATGTGCTCAATGCATAGAGTGTGATCTTGCCCATATCCTTTCCGGCTACATGCTCAAAATTCATAAGACCTCCAATCCTCAGATGATACGCTGTCTACGGATAAATAATCCTCGGAACGAGAAAGATATTGGAGCCGATCAACAAGTTAAAATTAGAAAGCTATGAAAATTGTGGAATTTTCAGAAGATTATAGAAAGAGATAAATAATATAAAATTGTTCGCTGATCATCAAGATCGGAAGAGAGAAAATAGTCGCCTCACATCTCTCACTATTTATTCGCCTCTCGGTAAGATGCGAATTGGGATTCAATGGCAAGAGGTATTGACGAACAAGATGTAAGACGGATGTGAGACGATATTTTCAATTCGCCGGGATTTTTCAAAGGCCGCTTAATCCGGTTTTATGATCCTCGTAGCAACTTTGCTTTCGATCTTCTCTTCCTTCAGCGTGCACCGCCTTTCGGCATTTCTGACATAAAACCACCAGTGGACAAAGATCAACGATCCCCAACCGATGAGGGGATAAAGCATGATCCATCGATATCTGGATGGTACAAAGAGCAAATTCAGCATAACCCACAGGCCGTTTACTATCACATAGATCAGCACATGGATGCCCCATAATGTTTCTTCCGCCTCTACGTGCAAATCCCGGAACATTTTCTTATAATCCTCAAAGTTAGTTGACATTTAGAGCCACCTCTGCCCGTTTCCAATCCAAATTGCTCAAAAACTCAGTATATTAACCTCAGTATATTCATTCTACAGGAGCATTTCTTGCCACCTTGGATATGGCCCGCTCTTCCCTGAGCCTGCACAACCTGTCTGCATTGCGAACATAGAACCACCAGTGCACAAAGATCAGAGCGCCCCAGCCAAGGATGGGATAGAACATGAGAGCGCGGTACCGTGATGGCACGAGTATGGCATTAAGCATCACCCAAATGGCATTTACCAGAGCGTAGATGAGTATATGAATGCCCAGGAGTGTCTGCTGATCTTCAACATGAGCTTCGCGGAACATCTTAAGGTATTGATCCATATTTCCAGCCATTGAAAAACACATCCATACAAAAGTCTGATCTCTAAAAGATATATCTTCAAAATATATCAAGCTTATGGATATATTCATGCCAGTCAAAATCTGCTATCGATTTCGATTTTACCGATTGTTAACCCAATAAACTGTAAAAAAGAATTGAGTTATTGTCCGTCTCAAGCCTATCATACCAAGCATGAGTATGCATGAGTATAATTGTATTCCCAATATTCATAATTTTTGCAGATGTTTTCAAATGATGCAGGCGATACCTTTTTAGCTCTGCCGGGGTCCAAGACCAATTCATGATCCGCAGACTTGCGCTATTATCCATCATGGTCATTTCGGCTCTCGTTTTCAGCGGGACGGCGTCTCCTGATGAAGCATCCGGCATCGTATCGAGGGTCGTGGACGGAGATACCTTTGAAGTGGCGGGCTTTGGCCTGGTAAGCCTCGCCGATGTACTGAGCCCGGTCATGGGAACCTTTGCGGGCTCGTATGCCAGGGATTTTACGGACATACATCTGTTGAATGCTCAGGTCTTCCTGGACAAGGATGACACAGGAGCCGGGAGAGATGATGGATCCATCCCCTGCCTGGTGTATCTTTCGGGATCCAGCGGCAAGCCAAATTTGAACAAAAGCTTTAACAGGATGATTGTAGAGGCCGGATACGCGGTGATAAACAAAGATCCGAAGAGCGAATTTGATCCGGACAAATGGTAGCCGGTCCAGAAGGCTTAAAATATATACGCTTATGAATGAATAGCATTAATGAGGCGAGTTTCCGATGTTCGCCGCGGGACTGTCTTCCGCCGCCTGGCCTCGATGTCATCAGGTTAGGCCTGAAAAAGTTTTCGTGAATCGATGGCATTTGCAGGAAATAAGGTAAGGGAGACTGTAGCCTCCCTCTCCGCATCATTACTTTGCTGTTTGATCCATCTCCCAGATACCAAAGGCATTGTTCTCAGTATCCATACAGATTACGAAATAACCCATTCCAGGAACGGCCTTCTTTGGGACAATGATTTTGCCGCCTAGCTTTGCTACTTTTGCTGCGTATTCGTCCACCGAAGGCACTCCGATGTATTCCGTAATTTGTTGGTCTGGATGCATTCTCATCATCATGCCTCCTCCCGGAGCGCCAAAAACGTCGATCATCATGTAATCCATGCCTTGAATGCCTTCAATCTTCCATCCAAAAAGGTTGGAATAAAATGCCTTTGCCCTTTGGATATCATCAGCCGGTATCTCAAAATGAACTATGCTTGACATTTCCTTCATTTCCTCCTTACGGCGTTCTATCATTCTTGATTCTGTTTTGATTTTTTTGTTGCTACATCTTTTGGTTTTTTTGCTTAATCAAACTATGTGATCGAAGGAGAAAAGGCCGATCCGTGCGGGGCGAAAGTAATCCCTTTCTATAACATCTTCGTAGCTTTGATAAAATGCCATAGGGCAGCAGCATGGAGAGTCAAGCTCCCATATTCGCAGCGTTCTCGCCCATGTGATCACTTTCGCCACGCGAATTTGAATTCAACTGAGCTTGGCGAAGGAGATTCATTACTTAATTTATCTTATCCCACATCCGGCTTTTGCTATTTTCCCTTGCCAGGCCCTCCAAAGTCTAAAAAATTTTAATGCGGCCAAGATCATAGCTGCGCATGCCTTCTCCGCCGGCGTAAGCTCCTCAAAGCCAGCGTACCGCGCCCTATAAAGCTCGACCCATTCTTTTAGTAGATCCTGCCCGGGGTTGTTGTCAATCTATCCTCATCTAAGGCTGGCGGTGAGGCCTGTCGCTCTTGGAAACGGAGGCCAGACGATCAACCCCGCCAGTCCTCATAATCAGAGAAGCCACTGGCTCCGGCACCAGGCTTGTCCAATCGCCACCCTTTCGCATCAGATTGCGAATGGAAGTTCCTGAGAAGAGATCCCGCTGGCACATGGGCGGCATTCTAACCTCTACACTTGCCTCAGAGAAGAGCCTGACCACCAGCGGATTACTGGAATAGACCACATCAAAACGGGGAACCATGGACTGCAGGTGCGAGACCCAGACGGAATTGCGGTTGATATCCTGCACCGGGATGACATAACACCTGCTCATCAAATTGCTGCCTCGGAGGGCCGCGTAGATCATCTCCGTCCGCTCTCCGGCAGTGAAAGGATTTTTCAAGGTATGGCTCTCCTGGGCGCTTCCGATAGCTATTACTATCTCATCCATCTCCTGGGAGATCTCTTCCAAAACTGCCTCATGGCCGAGGTGATAGGGCTGGAAGCGCCCGATATAGAGCCCACGCATGATGATTTGCTTCTCCGGAACAGCTGTATTGAGGCTTACTTGCCTATGACCTGCTTGCCGATCAGCTTGATGGCGCTCTCTTTATTCGGTCCGATGGGCGAGCCAACCACGATCTGGGTGACGCCGGTCTTGATAAGCTCATCCACCCTTGCCCGGCAGTCCTGGGGCGTGCCGGATACTGAGAATGCCTCGCTCATCCTGGGCGATACGGCGGCCATGGCAGTCTTGAAGTCGTACTTGGCCAGTGCATCAGATATGGCCCTGGCCTCGTCCATGCCGATGCCGTGCCTCTCCAGGACATTCTGGGGCGAGCCGGCCACGATGAAGGCAACCACGATCTTGGAGGCGTTAACGGCCTTGGCCTGATCCTTGTCGGCACTGAAGCTGGCGTAAGCACAGACCTGCACATCCTCGGGCTTGCGGCCTGCCTTCTCCGCACCCTGACGGATCATGGGGACGGCGAATTTGAAGTCGTCCGGATGAGAGGCGTTGATGAGCACCCCGTCGGCGATTTCCCCCGCGAGCTCCAGCATCTTCGGCCCCTGTGCGCCGATGTATACGGGAATCTTGCTCGGGCCGAAGGCCATCTGTGCGCCTTTGAAGCCTGCCTGGTTTACCTGTTCCTTGGCCAGAAACGCCCTGATGGCCAGGACGGATTCCTTAACCCGTGTGAGAGGTTTGTCCCAGTCGATTCCCATCTTGTCGAATGTGGCCTTGTCGCCTGGACCGATGCCGAGGATGGCGCGGCCTCCGGAGAGCTCGTTGATGGAAGCGATGCTGGAGGCGGTGATGGCCGCATTCCTGGTGTAGGGATTGGTGACTCCGGTTCCCAGTTTGATCCTGTTGGTCATGAGGGAAAGGACGGCCAGAGTGGACCAAACATCCCTATTATTATAATGATCTGTGATCCAAATATTCTGGAAACCTGCATCCTCGGCCAGCTTTGCCATGTAGCCGATCTTCAAGACGGATTCGTCGGGAACGAACTCAATGCCAAACAACTTAAATCTCCTCCAGTTCTATGCGGTCTCCGGCCTTGAGCCGGAACGCCTCGGCGGCGTTTCCCTGGTTGACCGCAATTTCTGCAAAGCCATGGCTCCCAATGGTTATAAGCGGTTCGATCCTGCGGCCTTCCGCGTAGGTCCGAACGAGCCTGAGTTTCACACCCTTCAAGGATACATCGAATTTAGGGAGCTTCTGCATATTCAGAATGAGGTTGCCGAATCGATCGACGTAAATGACGCTCGCTTCGATGCCGCGATCGGTCTTCTTCGTCTCACCGAAGCTGAGGGCTTTAGGCGAGACTCGCGGTCCCAGGCTGGAGGGGCTCTGGCCCAGAGCCAGCAGGGCGGCCACCGGCGCGAAGACGTCGCGACCGTGGAAGGTGCCGGATGCTGATGCTTCGAATTTGCAGGCGATCTTGTGGGCTGCAGGCAGCCCTAAGGATCGGGCCGCAGGCAGGAGCAGGCCGTTGTCGGGGCCTACGAAGAGCTGTCCACCGCTCTCGACCACCAGTCCGAGCCGATCAGTGCCGACGCCGGGATCGACCACTGCGATATGAATAGTGCCTGCGGGAAAGTAGCGGGCCGAGGAGAGAAGGGCAAAGGCACCCGCGCGCACATCCTGGGGCGGGATGTCATGGGCGATGTCCACGAAGGTGATATCATCCGCAGGTTTGTCTTTTAATTTACTGAGAATCACGCCCTTCATCTGCGCGGGATAGAAAGAGCCGAAGTCGGTGAGGAGGGTGACTATCTTCATATTTCGTCAGACCTTCCGGATGTCTGACGCGCGGGAGACTTTCAACTCTTTTTCTCCCTGATAATCGGAGATCGATCCTTTAACCTGTATTTTATCGCCCGGCTGAATCTTCTTCTCAATCTCTTCCGCTCCGGCGTTTGCGGGAACGAATATCGGCAGGGTGGTTGAGTCCAGCCGCAGGATAAGATTGCCGCCGCTCTTTGTGGTCTTAATCTCCAGTACCTGACCCTGTAGCGTCTCGTCTGTGGATGAATAATCTGTGCTCGCGCCGGCATTGGATGAGCTGGAAAGAGCCGACGATGCGCCTTCATCAGCACCAAACGCCCAGAAGGCCACAGCCAGAGATCCCAGGGCCATGAGGAGCAGGACCACGACAATCTTCTCTTCCTTTTGCATTCTCATGTTGCCACGACCCTCTGCCTCGCAAAGCTTCGCTGATCTTGCGGGATCGATCTCAAATCGATCGCATAACTAAAAAAGATTTTGACACATCCAGCAATTATTGCTGAATATCTTACTTCTTGGCCTCAGGCTTTGGACCGAAGCGCTCCTGCCAGCCCTTCTCCAGATGGTCGAGGCAGATATCGCATACTCCCTTGTATGCGCCTTCCGGATAAGTCAGGTTGTGAACAGGGGCTTTTATGGGAAAGAGCAGCGGTCTTGCGCGGGCGCATAATTCGCAATCAGCCATTGTGAAATCATCTCCACTCATCTGGTTTGCCTTCTCTACGTTTAAACTTTCTGTTCAATCTCATTTTGCGGTAGAGTCTGCAGTCTCAGATTGGCCAATGGATTCACGCGAGAACGAAAAGGTGGATTGAACCACGGAGTAAATTATTGAGATTATCTCGGGTTTTATCACTGGCCTAGGTATGGCAGACCCGCCCTGGCATTGGACATGATGGAGGAGTTCCGGCCTCTTATTGCCCACTCCGTGGCTATCATGCGGTTCAACAATGAGGAACTCTCGAAAAGAGAGATTTCATCGAAGCGGATTAGGGGTTCTTAGCCCCTAAGGCAAGAAGGCTGTAATCGGAGGCTACGAACGCCGCTTGTAGGCTGAGATAACCCGTCCCATCTTCGGCTACAAAGTTAGCTATCGCAGAGTGCTTGAAGTCCCTCATTCTTGACGTAGGGGGAGAGCTGCAGCAGCACGCCGCCCAAAAGGCCAGCCTCGGCCAGGGGCTTCAAGCAGGTCTTCTCGAAAGAGGTAGCCCAGAAGATGGCCCTCTCCGGATCCTCCTCCACGAGCGCCTTGTGATTGACGAGCTGGGGAACCTTAACCGAGTACTCGAAGCCCTTCAAGTCCTTGGCCTTCTTTATCCAGGACTGGACCTGGAGCTCGTCCGGTGGCCGGTAGAAGGTGCTGTTGATCTCCACGGTATTGAAGAATTGGGCATAGGAGAACCATTCGCCCTTCTTCTTGGCCAGCTCCATTGGGTAGAATTTCCCCACCCAATCATCGTAGGACCAGCCGCTACAGCCCACGAGAATTGTCATCGTATATCTATTAAATCGAGATAGTTGAACCTGCATTTATCACTATTCAGGCTGTCTCCTCTTAGCCGTTGATGTCGCCCATATTCTTGATGGCCACCGGGTTCCTGGGATCGGCAGCCAGAGGACGCACGACGTACTCCTTCATCCGCGGAAGGTCGCCCGCTCGCTGGTGGTAGCTGAGCGCCTGGACTATGCGGAACAGGGCGCGAGCTGGAAGGCTTCGGTAGATATCACAAAAATTGGTCGCGTACGTGAGCTACTGAAAAGCGATAACAAATGACGTAATGGATGCATACTGCCGAAATGAATCCCATGCATTCGATTCCCGTGATGATTTTCAGTAACCTTCACCCACGACCCAAAAATTGAGATTTTGGATAATTGATCTGATATGGTTAAATACATTTAGCACAAATTAATTAAGTTAGCGGGGAGGGAAAACGCAAAACATGAAGAAAATTGAGAGCGGCCTTCGTATGATTTTAATCGTGCTTTTCTTGTGGCCTTTTCTCGGAAATGCCATAGAGCATGACAGTGTTCAGCTTTTCACCAACGGATCAATTTATATTGATGATGAAAAAAAAGCAGATAATCTTCTAGCGGTAAACGGCGTGGTCAAAGCAATAAATGTCAATACACAACAGCATAAAGATGCTTCAATCATTGATCTAAATGGGTCCGCTGCATATCCTGGATTTATTGACAGCCATGCGCACTTGATGGAATCTGGGTACTTCTTCTATGTCGGAGCAAACCTGATCGGCTGCAATAATTCGGATTCTATAGCAAGTGTCTTGGCGGATAAAGTCAAATCTATCCCGGAAAACGGAACGATCCTTGGAGCTGGCTTCTCTCTCCGAGACTACGATAATTGGTCGCTTGATGATCTTGCTAAAATAGATAAAGTGACCGGCAATCGACCAGCATTTTTAGGTGATAAACTCGGGCATAACGCGGTCATAAATACTGCTGCGATGAACTTGATCGGGCTCACTCCGGCTACCAGCGTGCCAATTGGAGGAAAGATGGGTGTGGAAGATGGAAAGCTTACAGGCATGCTACGGGAATCTGCCATGACACTGCCGGGAAATAAAATGTTTGCCATTTTCGACAGTGCAGACATAAAAACTGGCACGCTTCTTATGCTAAAACGCTGGGCATCCTTTGGCTACACGGGTGCAGTAGATCTGATGGGAGGGCCTGGCGTGCGGTTCATGAGACCTGAGATTTTTTATGAACTGGAAAAAGAAGGAACTCTGCCTTTGAGGATAAATTATTGCTATACGATATTTAACCTGAGCGATGTGGATGAGGCCGTAAAATATCGAGGTCACGATACCGATATGGTCCGGTTCCTCGGCTGCAAGATCTTTGTGGACGGAGCCTTTGCCGGAGGCCAAGCCTGGACCAGTTGGCAAAATCTTCAGGGCAACCACGGCCTTCAGGAAATCTATACCAACGATACAGGCGGACCAGAGAAAAACCTCACCCGCATAGTCGAGAGAGTTGAAGAGTACGGGATGAACATGCACTACCATGTGCAGGGAGATCTGGCCATCAAAGCAGTGCTTGATGCCCTCGATAATGTGGAAGCCAAAAAAGGAGAGCTCACAGGAGTTCATACCCTGATACATATGGCATTCCCGAATGATGAGTTGATTGAAAAAATCAAAAAATTCGACGGCCATGTTGTTACTACGGTCCAACCGGCTTTTTGGTCTGTTGAAGACGATACTGCCTATTATTACGGAAAACACAATGCTCAAGCGTATCCCATCAAAAAGCTTATCGACAGCGGATTATCCGTTGGAATCAGCACCGACTTCAGCGTTTCTCCTCCAGAATATTCTCCAGCCACTATGGTGATCGGCGTTGCTGTAACTGGCGAAGGTGATCCGAAAATGCACTTGCTCCTCAGTGTCAAAGAGGTCGTTCACGGCTTCACTGTGGGCAGCACGGCTACCACATCGAGAAACGATACCGGCGTTCTATATCCTGGCTATAAAGCCGATATAGTTGTCTACGACCAGGATCTTTACTCTGTGCCATTGGATAAATTTTCCAAAGACAATCCTAAGGTTCTGGCAACATATGTTGGCGGAAGGCAGGTTTATAGGGCTTAGAATCGTAAAATTAGTTTGATGGATATTGATGCGCCAGCGATGAGCTGGCCCTCTTTATCGTATTATTGAACAAGATAACTCACATCGTCTCGTTCACTTTCGCCCCGCTCCCTTGCCTCGCCCTCATATCCCCGCAGCCACCTATCCTCTCTTATGGAAATCGAACTCCATCCCGCCGTCTCCCTGGCTCCCGAGACCTTCAGCGTCCTCATCGCCCCCGTGGAGCTGCTGGCCGAGGCCCTCAACAGCCACCAAAGCCTGCAGCGCTACAAGATCCTCTACATCTGCGGCAACTACTCTCGCATCCTCAGCCGCCTGGACCGCAACATCACGGAGCTGGAGGTGCGCCGCGCCTTCACATCCTTCCAGCTCATGACCATCCTGGAGGAGAACCACCACAGCTTCCTGATCGTGGAGCATGATCCCATGCTCTACGAGGATGCCGGGCACATGGTGGAGTACGTGGCCCGGGCCCTGAAGCAGACCTCCAGAGAGGCCACCATCCTGCTCTACGCGCCGGCACTGGACCCGCACCTGCAGAAGATGACGGAGCTGGCCGACCGGGTGTTCTGCATCTATGGGGTGCAGGCAGCTCCGGCCAAAGCCCGGAAGGCCGAGGCGAGGATGCCGGGGGCGCAGGCCACGCTGGAGGCGTACTCATGAGGTGGCCCTGGAGGCGGGAGGCAAGGCTGATCGAGCCCAAGAGAGCGGCAGATCTCAAGGTCATCGAGCTGCAGACCGCCAAGGGGATACTGGCGGAGGTCTTCAGTGCCCGGCCCGGCGAGGTGGAGGAGATGATACAGATGCGGCTGGAGGAGAAGAGCTGGCAGGAAGAGAAGGAAAATTGGCAGGAGGAGAGCGGGGAAAAACTATGGCCAGCGACGTTCTGTGTGGGTGATTAGCCGTGGGCCGAAGTTTCGAGAGCGTGAGAATGGGCGTGAAGGATGTCGCGGCCAGGTGGCTGAAGGCCAGCCGGGCACTGAAGAAGGAAGACCAGGTTTACGGGCAAAAGGTGGCGGAGATGGCAAAGAAGCACTCCAGCGAGGCGTTCTATGCGCTGGACGATCCGCTGGAGGCGGCGGTGTTTTCGGTGCTGGTGGAGATTATGAAGGAGATGGAGGATAAAAGAGAATAATCTATAACTCGGGTAAACCTCCACCTCATGCGTAGGCCAGACAGCTCAAAGTACTCTCAAGCTTTCTGTTTAGACTTCCATGCACACCAGACAATCAGTGTCGAAGCCGCAACTGCTGAGAGCGTCATTAGTGCCTCCCCCCAATATGCAGACAGTGCCGCACTAACTACACCAACGAACCAAAGGGCAGCAAAGACTGCGCCCACTATGATGTTTACCAAGCGATTCATCGAATCCTTCAAAGTCAGTGACAGGAAAGCCATCACCAATGGAACCAACATTAAGATTGCAAAGAACAGTATCAGTTCAGGTCCTATTTTCAGACCTTCTGCTTCTCCCGCCGTTAGCTGCGCTATTATACCTGGCTCCATAAGCACCAATATCTGATGAGCCAAAAAGGCAACTGATGCAAAAAGCCAAAGCACTGAAATCTTTATCTTCCAATCTTCCAAAACCTTCTGCCTCCTTATTGTAATGTCTTGAATATCTGCAATTATTGCAATATATATACTACACCTACGGTATTTCTGTTGCAAAGTCGGCCGTCTGTTGCAAAAATAGTCGAGAAAACGGGGTATGCAACAAAGCCATGTGATGTCGAATTCATATCCCTGCCAACCTCGCAGCCCGGACTCTAGACCACCAATCACATTCGCCCCGCTCCTGCCTCGTCCTTATCCCCTCCGCCCGCAAAAGATCGCCTGGGGAGAAGCTGGCTCCGTCCAGAGCCTTGGGGAGAGGTGCCGTATGTGGATCTTCGACTCTTACTACAAAGGCTGCGTGGAGCTGTGGGGCCGCGAAAGAGGCCTCACCAAAGCCAGCGCCGCCTATCTGCCCTCATTCTACATGCACCTCAAGGACACCGCAGGCCACAGCGAGATGATCGAGGCCCTGGAGAGCCGTTTCAAAGCAGAGGAATGCAGCTTCAGAACCATCTTCGGCACCTTCCAGGGCCACAGGATCTACGCAAGCCGCAAAGTGGCCGAGAAGATCGAGATCCAAACCCGCCATCAGGCCGAACTTTTCAACGTCGATGTCCGCCAGGATCAGCGCTACATGGCCGAGCATGACATCTTCCCCTGCGGTGATAGAGACGAGTCCCGGTTCTCGCCGGACTTCGAGGTGCCCCTGACCAGCCTGGAGCTGCAGGTGGCCGGAGATCCTTCCATGCCCGGGGAGATCTCCCGGATCGAGATCCTCAATGGCCGCAAGCGGAGGCTGGAAGGAGCAGAGAGACAGGTCCTCTCCGATCTCATGGAGCTGATCAAAGCCCACGACCCCGACTTGATTCTCTGCCCTCATGCCGATACCTGGATTCCTCTCATGGTCCGCAAGGCCAGAAGATACGGCCTGGAGCCGACCATCAGCCGCACCGGCTTCTTCAAGCCGATGGCCTCCAAATCCTACTGGAGCTACGGCAAGGTCAATCACAAGGACGGTGCCCTCATCCCCGAAGGCCGCGTGCTCATAGACACCGCCAAGAGCTTTGTCTATGCCGAGAGCGGCCTGAAAGGAGTCCTCATGGCCTCCCGGCTCTCCGGCCTCTCCCCGAATCTCACCTCCCGCTTCACGCCCGGCACGCTCATCTCCAGCTATGAGGTCTTCGAGGCACTGCGCCGGGGAGTGGCCGTGCCCTTCCGAAAGCGAGATGCAGAGGGCCTGAGAAACATCTCAGAGCTGAGGGCCTGCGACAAGGGCGGCATGATGTTCCAGCCGGAGCCGGGCGTGTACGAGAGGGTTCACCAGATCGACTTCACATCTCTCTACCCCTCGATCATCGTGAAGTACAACCTCTCCCCTGAGACCATCGAACACCCTGAGCTGAAGGGCTTCTTGAGCACCGTGCTCTCCTCGCTGCTCAATTTGCGAATCGAGACCAAGCGGCTGAAGAAAACCAACCCGGACTATGCTGGCATTGACTCTGTCCTGAAGTGGATGCTCGTAACCTGTTTCGGGTACACCGGCTACAGGAACGCCAAGTTCGGCCAGATCCAGGTCCACGAAAGGATCACGGGCATCTCCAGGGAGCTGCTCATGCAGGTCAAGGAGCTGGCCGAGAGCATGGACTTCGAGGTCCTTCACGGCATTGTGGACTGCCTCTGGGTGATCGGTGAGCCCATATTGAGCTTCAAGGAGGCGGTGGAGAGGGTGACAGGCATCTTCACGGAGGTGGCCTCCTACGACTGGATCGTCTTCCTGCCCATGGCGGACGGCTCGGGGGCCTACAACCGCTACTTTGGGCGGCTGGACACTGGAAAGATGAAGATCCGGGGCGTGATGGCCCGCAAGGGAGACACGCCCGAGTATGTACGCCGGATGCAGCAGGAGCTGTTCGAGGTCCTGGCCGGGGCGAGAAGCCGGGAGGAGCTGCAAAGGATCGAGCCCAAGGCCCAGGAGGTGCACAGGCGGTACAGGGACGAGCTGGGGGAGGCGGACGTGCGGGAGCTAGCCATCCATCGCAGGGTGAGCAGGATGAACTATTCGCGAAGGTGCGCGGAGGCTTCGGCGGTGCAGGCTTATGTGAAGCAGGGAATGCCTCTGGCTCTGGGGATGGAGATCGGCTATGTTGTGAGGGATGCCGGAAAGTGGGAGGTGGAGCCGGAGAGGACGGCGGCGGAGTTCGATGCCGGGTATTACGGGAAGCTGCTGGAGAAGGCGTGGGAGGAGGCGGGATTTGTGTTTAGATAGAACATCCTCGAGGCCGAAATCCCAGGCACACGGTCAATCCCAAGCACATGGAGCTTCAGACTGCCAAAGGAGATACTTGCGGAGGTGTTCCATGCCCGGCCCGGCGAGGAGATGATACAGAGGAGGCTGGAGAAGAAGAGCGGCAGAAGGGGTGCGAACATGTTATGCATGAATGTGAGCGGCAAAAGTATTTCATTAGGTCTATCGTCCACACTAAAATTGATAGATATGAAAAACTGGAATGTGCTAATTTTAGTAATCTCGCTGTTGACTGCGACGGGTTTCTTCATGCATTTGGCGTTGGCAAAAGAAGAATCGATGGGCTTGGCAAATGAATCACATATCACCTCATCCAACAAGACAGAACTCGTCTCATTTGTTGAATCCGCTTTGGCCTATGCCCAAGAGAACGGCAAAGATAAAGCACTCGAAGAGTTCAGCAATAAGACCGGCTCATTCGTCCGCGGAGACCTCTACATCTATGCTTACGATTTCAATGGAACTTGCCTTGCACATCCATTCAAACCCGATTGGATCGGTAAAAACAAGCTGGATGTAACAGATTCCAATGGCGTCCCATCTCTCAGGAACACGCTCAATGTTGCCAAGGAAGGGAAAGGATTTACTTACTTCATATTCCCGAACCCTGCTCATGGTAACAGAGATGAGTTCAAGATCGCTTATGCTATGAAAGTGGATGACAATTGGTTTCTAGGCTCTGGAATCTACATATCATGTTCGTGATAGGTAGCTATTCCTTTTTGATAGGCGAGAAAGGGCATAATACGAATCTGCCCGCATCTGCCTCTCCTTGCAGCCTATCTCTGCCTCCCGGCGAGCTGCGGGTGCACGGGCGGCCTCCTCTGCAGGGAGCAGGCATCGCGGGATTGCTCGCTGGCGGTTCTTTAAGGGACGGGGCAGAACTTGCAGGTTATATATACTGCCTTATGCGGCACGATCAAATTGGCCTAAATCCGCTTTTGCCTGAGTAGCCATTCTTGGATACTATGGAATGGTTTATCGACAATTGCCCGATACCGGATTTTCGCAATCAGTGAGATCAGAAAACCGCTGTATATGCCGGAGCGCAACATCAGGGAGTTGTAGCTCGGAAGTATGTTTATAAACCTTAACTCCGCTTTTTAGGGAATAAATTAAGTCCCAATTTTTCGTCTAGCTTCTCCAATTTTCTGGGTATTTCCGAAATCAGATTGCAGTCATTTAGCTCAACTAAAATATACCTTGCTCAGCTCAAGCAGGATGTCTATTGGAGACTGCTTGCTTAACAGATCTGCTTTTTTAGTGCCATTTCAATCTTTGTATATGCATATAATGATAAAAACGAAATAAAGATATGCCCGAAGACACTTTCATTATCCTGCAAATAGAGCTTATCTGCTTGAAGAACGTTTTTGTAGATATCGAAAAGTTTTTCGATTCTATCCCTGCTTTTATATTGCATAAAGATAGATTTCTCTTCCAGGTCAAGGTTTGATACTATTAGGATCTTTCCAGCACGCTTTTGTGCTTCGGTGAGTCTATCTGCATCGATTTTCCCCCCTATCTAGCTTTTGATAGAGTGTGATATTTTCTTCGAGCATTAATTGCTGATCTTCATATAAATAAAGAAACATCTCATCTATTTTTGTTTTCCCACATTTTATCAATCTTTTATGATAAAATAGAGGATTATTCAAATCAATTCCTGTCTCATAGAGGCGACTGTTTCTTCTGGCAGGCAGAGTCAAAAACTGCGCATCCCGCCGCAAGCAGCGGGGCATGTTCGCGCCGTTTGTAATCAGCGGAAATCCAGTAAATTCATCTGCGTATAGCCTTCTTTCTCTTCAGGGGTTCCCTGTGTTTCAACGTAATTTCGTATCGT
>Ga0074195_1001430_pt1 | contig 33868 bp, 20 predicted proteins | sample EPASupsiteHSE623_FD_64525 | JGI IMG/M metagenome (GOLD analysis project Ga0074195, IMG submission 64525) | Bioremediated contaminated groundwater from EPA Superfund site, New Mexico - Sample HSE6-23 | ecosystem: Environmental > Aquatic > Deep subsurface > Groundwater > Contaminated ... | reverse complement strand
GGTGGCAGGGTGCAAAACTGATTGGATTAAATGCCAGAAGAGCATGGTCTTGGTGAAAAAAATTGCCGGTGAATGATCATGGGGATTAATGAGTTAAATTTCAAGATTCCCTTAAGAAAGGACCTGTTGCTGAAACCAGATAATTCTTTTTCCAACTGCTCTATTCCTTGAATATGAAAATACTTATCATCGAGGCTTATTCTGCTGCCAATATTGGTTCCGGGGCGTTGGTGGAAAACAGCGTCCGCCTCTTACAGAAAAATTTCCCGGATGCGGAAATCGAGATCCTTGCCCAGACTCCGGAATCGATCCACAAGTTGACCGGGCTGCCATGCTATCACGAGTTGATCACTCTGCCTTTGGGCCAAGCACGTCTTAAACAGATGTTCTGGTTGGTTGGCACAGTTTCTTGGATGATTGTCCATTTGCTGGCCGTTCAATTCGGGCGGATTGGCATTCGGATTCCGCCATCGTTCTACACGTTCAGCTCCCAGACCGTCGTTGCGATACAAAAGGTTCAGGGAGCCGACATGGTGGTGAGCGTCGGTGCCGAGCGGATCAATGACAACTTTTACAAGGCCATTCTCTTTTCGCTCTATATGCTGTGGATGGTGAAAACCTATGGCAAATTTCTGGTGCTTTTTCCCCAAACTATCGGTCCGTTCCATTTCAAAACGACCAGATTCCTCGCAGCCGCAGTGTTAAGCCGATGTGATGTGCTCTTTCTCCGCGATCAAAAATCAAGTGCGATTGTCAAGGAAATCGGTGTGCAATGCCCCGTCGTGATCGACACCTGCGATGTGGCAGTGCTGCAACCCGCAGTGGATGCAGGCAAAGCCATGGAGCTTTTACGGCAGGCCGGAGTGCCGGCCGACGACAAATCCCTGATCGGCATGTCGGTGATGCGCTGGAGCTATATTAAAGCCGAGGGAGCGAGCGGCTACGAGGAATATAAGCGGGCTATCGCGACCGTAGCGGACGAATGCATTGAGCAGAAAGGCGCGCGGGTGCTGTTCATTGCCACCAATGTGCTCACCGAAGGATGCCGGGAGGACGACGTTTCAGCCGCCCAGGAGATAATGGCGCTCATGCGGCATGGTGACAGGGCGACAGTTTTAAACACCGTCTACTCTCCGGCAGAAATGAAAGGTATCATGGGGCTGCTCGACCTTTGCCTGGTCACACGCATGCACGCCTGCATCTTCTCCACCGGCATTTTCACCCCGACCCTATCCATCAACTACCAGTTTAAACTCAGGGAATACATGAGCCTCATGGGGCTTGGCGAATACACCGTGGATATCGACCATGTCACTACCGACAACCTGCGCGTTCTCTTGGAGCGCGCCTGGGAGGATAGGGCCGAAAATCGGGAAGTTCTTGAACGGCACATAACAGCCCAAGGCTTGGCTCTTGAGACTGCGATGGCCAAGCTTCCGGAATACTATGCAGGGAAAAGCCGTTGATCGCTGTTCCTAATCGTGTGGATAGAATGATTGAGGGCGCATGAACCGTCGTGAATTTATAGAAGCTTCTGCCTTGATTCTTGGCGGCGCCACTTTGCCATGGCCGGTTTCCTCGGCCGAAAGCGATGCCGATGCGTCCCGCCGTTGGCATCGCCTTCCCCTCACGACAAAGCGGATGCGTCAATTCGGAATAGCCGGGGGGGACGGTTTTCAGTATGTGCAAGCTCTCGTGTATTCCCCGAGTAACCCCGCATTCGCGTATTTGAGCGTCGACCAGTCGGGTGTATGGCGTTCCGATGACGGCGGTCTGAGCTGGGAGCCTAAATTCAAAGGTTTCCATGCCTATGGCGCCAGATCGATTGCCGTTGACCCCCTGAATCCGCTTGTCGTCGTCGCGGCCGGATTCCTTGGATTCAACGCCGAAAACGCCGCCATATATCCCGCCCGGTGCCAGGGTATATTCCTGACCGTCGATGGCGGCGAATCCTGGCGTATGGTGCGGGCAACAGATTTCTACAAACAGGCTGCAAATGGTTCTTTGTTCGCCTTCGGTCCAGCGTCTGCCGATGGCAAACAGGAGCGAAGCAACCTCATCTGGTGCGCCTCTGCCAGCGAAGGACTTTTGCACAGCCAAAATGGTGGGGAATCCTGGACTCTAACGGATTTCCGGGAAAGTGGCGTTCACGACCTCGCGCAACTTCCGGATGGTTCCGGAAGACTCTTGCTAGCCTCGCCTCAAGGATTGTGGAGATACTCTTCTGGCAGCATTGAAAAAGTTGGCCATGGTCTTCCCTGTTATCCTCGCTCCATCGCCGTGAGCAAGGCCCGTCCGGGCACGGTGCATGTGGCGCTGGGGCTTGAGGGTATAGCAACCTCAAGCGATGGAGGCAGGAATTTTTTTCCGTCCACGAAACAACCGGGACGTCTCTTTGCGCCGATGGATGTTACCGATATCGCGGTCAGTCCCATGGACGGCAAACGACTCTATCTGCGGGCAAACCTCAACAGTCAACCACCGTATGCAAGCGCTGACGGCGGCAAGACTTGGCAGAGCCCCCGATCGATTGACCCTGAAGAGGTGTTGGGCAAACCCGGCTTTTACTTTTGCAGTCCTTTTGCCCCGCACCCGACCGACCCAAAAACCTGCCTGCACGTGACCAACGGCCGGGCCCGGATCATTCGCACCAGCGACGGCGGCGAGACTTGGCGTTTCTCCGGTAGTGGCTTCAGCGGAGCGCGGATGGTTGACATCCTGTTTCTTGCGCCTGGGAAAATGATTTTTTGCCTCACGGATCATGGCCTTTGGCTGACGGAGGATAACGGACAAACATTTACCGAAATAGAGACTATGCGCTTGCATGGTGCGAAAAGCGTTTCAGCGGCAGCGGCAAGTGGCGAACATATTGTCGCTGGATTCGGCTCCTGGGAGGAAAAAGGCCTGTTGGTCAGCCACAATGGCGGAAAGAGCTTCCAAGCTTTTCAGGATTTGCAGGATCGGTATTCTTTCGTGGCCTTTCACCATGCAACCCCTGGATTGGTCTATGCTGGCCCTTTTGCTAGCGATGATTTTGGCCACAACTGGCGGCGTCTTCCCGAAACCGTGCTGGCCATGTCACCGGACGGCGCTGTGTTGTATGCGATAACTTCCGTCAACGAACAGTCGTCAATCCTCATGGCTTCGATGGATGGCGGACGCAGCTTTGTACCGAAATTCGACCTTGATTTTCCAGCCAAGGCTATCAATCAGGTGGTGGCAACTCCCATGCACTCGTTATTTCTCGCCACGACACGCGGTATCCTTCGCATCGAAAACAACCGGTCGGAACTGCTCGATTATCGCCATGGGCTTGCCAAGGACCATTTCGGCACCATGTTCATCAACACGGTCGCCTATGACCCACACGACCCTAATAGGGTTTTCGCTGGACGCCGGGCCTTGGGCTACGGAAATGGCAACGGCGTGTTCGTATCCCTCGACAACGGCCGTTCCTGGCAAGATATGAACTTCAACTTGGCGCCTGGTATCACTATTTTCGCGGTTAAAATTTGCCCGTTCGAGGGCGCCGTATACCTTGGCACCTCCTTTGGGACCTTCCGGCTCGAGGGGACAAGCCCCCGCCTGCTTCAAATCCTCCATCGGTCCTGAACTGTTTCATCGATGAAAATATTGTTAGCCAATAAATTCTTTCACCTCAATGGTGGTTCCGAGCGGGTTTTTTTCCAGGAACGGGACTTCCTGATCGGCAAGGGGCTTGAGGTGATCGATTTCTCAATGCAGGACCCGCGCAACCTGGAATCTCCCTGTTCGGAGTATTTCGTCGGCCATGTCGACTACGACGCCCGGACCACCCTGGCCGGCAAGCTCAAAACCGGACTCTCCTTCATCCACTCGAAAGAGGCCGTGCGGCAGCTTGAGCGACTCATTGCTCGCGCGCAGCCCGACATCGCCCACCTCCACAACATTTACCACCAACTGACGCCCTCGATCATTCCCGTTCTCAAACAGCATGGCGTCAAGGTGGTGCTGACCCTGCACGACTATAAACTGATCTGCCCCTCCTACCTTGCCCTGCATGGCGATACGATCTGCACCGCCTGCGACGGCCGCCATTTCTGGAAACCGCTTGTCCGCAACTGCCAGAACAGTCGAGCCAAAGAAATCCTCCTGGCCCTGGAGGCCTACTTTCACAAATGGCGTGGCAGTTACAAGGCAGTGGATCTGTTCCTGGCTCCCAGTCAATTTCTGGCCGATCTGGCCAGCCGGAGGGTTTCCGGGGAGAAGATCCGGGTGCTGCGCAACGGTATCGATACGGACGATTTTCAGCCCAACTATGCTGACCAGGGCTATGCACTCTACTTCGGAAGGATTTCCAGGGAAAAAGGCATTGAAACCCTGCTGGCCGCCCACAGTGGCATCGACTCGAAGTTGCCCCTTAAAATCGCCGGCACCGGCCCGCTATTCGAATCGCTCAGCACACGGTTTCCCAAGGCGGAATTCCTTGGCTACAAGACTGGGGAAGAGCTGAAGACCTCGATCGCCAATGCAGCCTTTGTGGTGGTTCCTTCGGAATGGTACGAGAACTGCTCAATGACGGTCCTTGAAGCCATGGCCTTCGGCAAACCGGTAATCGGCAGCCGGATCGGGGGTATTCCCGAACAGGTTGAAGACAACCAAACCGGTTTGCTTTTTAAGATGGGAAACCGCGCAGAACTTGCAGAAAAAATGGAGCATCTAGCTGCACGTCCAGAGTTGAGAACGGCCATGGGCGCGGCAGCGCGACTGAAACTTGAAGAACAGTATTCTCTTGTTCGCCACAATGAGGAACTGTTGAAAATGTATAATCATCTTCTCGGGTAACAAATCGAAATCATGGAAGCCTGCCTGATCGTCACCTACCGCTGCAATGCCAAGTGCTATATGTGCAACACCTGGCAGTATCCGAGCAGCAAGAACGAGGAATTCCCACCCACCCTGGTGGATAAGTTGCCGGAGGGGCTCGGCTTCATCAATATCACCGGCGGCGAACCGTTTCTGCGTTCCGATATTGAAGAGATTGTCGACAAGGCGCTGACCAAGACCAAACGGTTGGTGATCAGTTCCAATGGGTATTTCACCGACAGGATCGTCCGTCTATTTGAGCGGTTCGGCAACCGGGTGGGTGTCCGCATTTCCATTGAGGGGCTGCCGGCGGCCAACGATGAACTGCGTGGCATCAAGGATGGCTTTGACCGCGGATTGCGCTCGTTGACCACCTTGCACGGCATGGGCATCAAGGATATCGGTTTTGGTATGACCGTTTCCGACCGCAATGCAGGCGACCTGATGGAACTCTATCGTCTGGCTAATGCCATGGGGCTGGAGTTCGCCACCGCCACCACCCACAACTCCTTTTATTTTCACACCACCGAGAACCGCACTGCGGAGCCGGACAGGGTGGCGCAGGCCTTTGAGGCGGTTGCCCTGGAACTGCTCAAAACCAACAAACCGAAAAACTGGTTCCGCGCTTATTTCAACATGGGCTTGGCCCGAAAGGTGCGGGGGCAAAAACGGGTGCTGCCCTGTGAGGTGGGCACGGACATGTTTTTCCTCGATCCTGCCGGCAACATCCTGCCCTGCAACGGTTCCGCCGATCCCATGATCATGGGCAATCTGCACCAGCAGGATTTCGCGCAGATCTGGAACAGTCCAAAAGCCGAGGAAGTGCGCCGGCAGGTGAGGGCCTGCACCAAGGAGTGCTGGATGATTGGTTCGGCCGCTCCGGCCATGAAGAAACGCCTTGCCCGGCCGGTCTTGTGGGTGCTGAAAAACAAGATTCGCCTGCTGGCAAAGAGAAATGAGCATTGCTGTCTCGGCCCCATCGGCCGATGAACGGACCACCAGCCCCCTTGATCGTCCTGATCCGATGAAGATTTTTGTGACCGGCACCAGGGGCATTCCCGATATCCCCGGCGGGGTGGAAAAACACTGTCAGGAACTGTATCCACTGATCGCCGCCATGGGGCATGAGGTGTATCTCGCCACTCGGCGGCCTTATGTTGCCGAACCCCGGAACGAATGGCGCGGTGTGCGTCTGATCCATACCTATTGTCCGCGCTGCAAGAGCCTTGAGGCGATCGTGCACACCTTCGTGGCCGTTCTCAAGGCGAGATGGATTTGCGCCGACATCGTCCACGTCCATGCAGTGGGTCCGGGCCTGATGGTGCCGCTGGCCAGGTTGCTGGGTTTAAGGGTGGTGGTCACTAATCACGGTCCCGATTATGATCGGCAGAAATGGGGCTTGGCGGCCAAATCGATGCTCCGCCTTGGCGAATATCTTGGTGGTAAATTTGCCCACGAGGTGATTGTTATCTCCAAGGTGATTGGCGATATCGTCGCGATGCGATGCGGGCGCTTTTCCCATTTGATTCACAATGGCGTCCATTTGCCGGAAACATCGACCTCGACGCATCGCCTCGAATGTTTTGGCATCGATGCCGCGAGCGGATATATCCTTGCCGTCGCCAGATTTGTTCCGGAAAAAGGATTGCATGACCTGATCGAGGCCTTTGCACAATTGCCAGGGGACATGCAACTCGTCATTGCCGGAGATGCCGATCACCCATCCGATTACAGCAACTCTCTGAAAAAACGGGCACAGCGCGACAAACGCATTGTGCTGACCGGATATATCACCGGTGACCCGCTGCACCAGTTGTACTCCCACGCCAACCTCTTTGTCCTTCCTTCCTACCACGAAGGCTTGCCCATTGCCTTGTTGGAGGCCATGAGCTATGGCCTGCCGGTCTTGGTGTCCGATATTCCCGCGAACAGGGAGGTCGGATTGGCGTCAAACCGATACTTTCCACCTGGAAATATCGAGGCCTTGCGCGAGAAACTGCTGAAATTTGGGAACAGGGGAATATCGAGCGACGAACAAGAGCAGTATCGAAACAAGATTATTGGCGAGTACAACTGGTCCGTAATCGCCCGCCAGATTCTCGCTGTTTACAAGAAGGCGCTCGGCATATCCCTAAATTCAAACCGCGAAATCTGAAAATGTCACTGCCGACTTGATCCAACAAGAGCGATTGAATGACGAATGCCCAAGACAAGCACGAGCGCCGAGAGAATTGACAGGGTTTTAATATAATCTGAATATTGACCGGTTAAATATCGCTATGTTTATCGTCCGTTACAAAGGATGCAACAGCGAAATCAAGAGAGAATGCCCATCAATGATAGAGAACAGCCTTCTTGTCAATCGTCAGCTTGATACAAAAAAGGCGGCGCCGCTGTATAGTTACGGTGTACTGCTGTCATTGATGTGTAGTTTTGTCATCGGGTTCTGGCCACTGCTCGAAAAACTCTTCATGCGCTGGAACTCGGACGACAGCAACTACTGCTACCTCGTTGTCCCGCTCTTTCTGTATCTTTGCTGGGAAAAGAGCAGGCATTTCAAATTCTTTGAGTTCAGTTGGAGTCCATGGGGCCTGGCAGGTTATGCCCTGGCGATGTTTCTTATCGTTGTCGGCGAATTAGGTTCCACCGAAACCCTGGCCTATATCGGACTCTGGTTCGTCTGGCTGTCCACCGGGATCTGGCTGTACGGATTCCGGCTGCGCAAACTGTGGTTTGAGTTCTTGATCTTGGCATTCGCGGTCCCGCTGCCGCCTTTTCTCATCAACACCCTGACCGCCCATCTCAAACTCCTGGCCACCTCCTTTTCCGTCAAAATGCTCCGCCTCGTCGATATTAGCGTCCTTCAGGAGGGCAACATCATCGATCTTGGCATGCAGCAACTGCAAGTTGTCGACGCTTGCAGCGGGCTGAGATACATCCTCTCCATGTTTCTCCTCGCCCTGCTTCTGGGTCACTTTTATGCAAAGGGCCGGATTCGCCATGCCCTGTTGATGCTATTCGTTCTGCCGGTCGCCATTGTTGTCAACAGCTTCCGGATTTTCGCCACAGGCGTGTTGTCCGTGAACGGTCACCCGGAGCTTGCCGAAAATTTTTTCCATGATTTTGCCGGATTTGCCCTCTTTCTTTGTGCGGGACTGCTGCTGCTGGGCATTATTCTTGTGCTGAACAAGATGGGACCCAAGGCCGTGGAGTCCCAACCATGGATCGACCGGGGCAAGGATAGTCGCAGATCGACATTCGCCGGAGCCTCACTCGCCCTGTATTGCCTCCTCTTGCTGGGGAGCGGCTGGGGCCTGCACAAACTTCCGACAACCCAAACCATCCCCGACCGGCTATCGTTTCACAACTTTCCTTTGGAAATAGATGGATGGCAAGGCAGAAGAGAATACCTCTCGAAAGATATTCTCGATGAACTGTGGTCCGACGATTATGTGAAGATCACCTTTTCGCGTCCGGACCGGCCTGGACAAAACATTTTTTTGTTTATCCCCTACTATGGATACCAAGCCACCCGCCACACCGCCCACGCACCGCAATCCTGCCTCCTTGGCAGCGGCTGGATGCTCTCCGAGACGCAAGATCGGGGTGTGAAGATTAACGACGCGAAGACAATCAACATGCGGACCATGCTGTTGCAGAAAGGCAAAAGCAATCTGGTTGCCGGGTATTTCTTCATGGGAAGGGGACGGGTCGTCGTCAGTCCCTGGCTCAACAAATTCTACCTGCTCTGGGACGCCATGAGCCAGCGACGGACCGACGGTGCGCTCGTTCGCGTCGAAATGGTGGTTGCGGACAACCGTATCGATCAAGCCAAGTACCAAGACCTGGACAATTTTATCGTGAAGCTTTGGACCATTCTTCCTCCTTACATTCCCGCATGAACACAGGAAGGCGAAACGCTCGGCGCACTGCTGGCGATCACGTCGTGCAGAGCCTGGCGCGATAGAACCGACACGTCTCCCGTCTTTTGTATAAAATTTTAAACCAATGGCGACGTTAAATTAACAATGACTAACAACAATAAAATAAAACGGGAGTATATGGAGCATGCAGACTCCTCCGAGTCGACAAGGGGTGGCGCGCGCATTTCCAGAACGAGCGCTTTGAATACTTATACGAGAGCAAAGAAGAGCAGTGAAAAAAACAGTTCCTCCACCAACTGATCAAACTGCTTCTTTATGCAAGAACAAGAAAGAATCGCAGTATGATAAATTTCTACGGCTCTGCGAGTATATCGAGGCGATCAGGCAAAGTGGCCTGACCGGCCATATCAAAGTGAACTTCAATCAGGGCAACATCTGCAAAATAGAAAAATATGAAGAGATACTGCGAGACTGACCTCATGAAAACCAACATCTCGAATCATTGGATGGGGAAGATGAAACGCAACGCTTGGAATCTGTTCGTATTGACCACGTCACTCTTTATTCTTACCGCAAATGCTATGGCTGCAGCGGTTGCAAACGAATCGGCGTATGTCTGGAATTATCAAGGTGCTTTCCTGTCGTTAAATTATGAATATTTAAACCCGTACAACAGTGGCAACAACTCACTTTATATCGCAAACAAGGATGCGTCCGAATCACTGTTGCTCTTTGATAAAAATGTGGGGTTGAAAACAGTTACAATAAGCGAGACGAATGGTTTGTATTCCGTGTCGGACGGTCTTGAAACGGTCCAATTGGGCAATCTTCCGGAATTTACATTTGCATTCTCCGACGACGGCATCCATTTTTCCTCGCTGTACAGCTTGTTTCAAATCGATCCATCGGGACAGATATACACCATACGCAACAGTACGACAGGCACCGCGGTTGGGTTGAATTTCTATAACGGCCAACCTGGCGTCAGCGCTGTCCCGGTTCCCGCAACGGCTCTCCTGTTTGGCTCCGGTCTCTTGGGCTTGCTCGGGATTCGCGGCAGGCGGCGGAGAGCGTCGGCGCAAGGGGAGGGCTTGCTCCCTTGAACCCAGCCGCATGGAGTATACGGCGGTTCGTTGCCGGAGCAGACGATGCCTTGCAACCGGAATTCTGTGAATTAGACTAACTATCCTTCGACCATGCCGACATTTCTTCAAAAAAAACTGAATATCCGCTCCGCCTCCGGTATTGGCCTTGTCGCCGGCTTCATGCTTGTCGCCGCCGTTGTTCCAATACCGGGAACAAGTCAAGCGTCACCCATGCCTGAGAGAGGCAATCCGGTCATCGTGTGTGAGGATGAACAGTTGACCGTCAAAGCCACGTCGGTGCCCTTGGAGCAACTACTCGATGCCATTTCCAAGACGTGCAATTTACGCATCTTCACACCGTCAAAGGAAAAAACAACCAAGCCGATCGATGTGGACATCGATGGTCAGCGATTGGAGCAGGCGCTCGCGAACCTGCTCAAAGGCTGCAATTATTTGATCGTCTACAATGAAGGCTCGGAGAATGCGGGGCTCGTGGCCTCGTATTCGAAAAGCACCTCAATAGAGAAACTTTCTCAGGCAACCAATTCCTCGCATGACGAAGCGCCCTACGTTGTGCGCAGCGAAGCGGAGGAGCAGGTCGAATTTATCCGCCAAGAGATCGCGACCCTCAGGGACCGGATAGACAGCGGTGCCTCGGACAGGATGTATGAAATTGCCATCAAGACCAAACCAGCGGAGTTTGTCCAGAATGATCGCCAGCTTCTTGCCAGTTACGAGGAGCGGTTGGCCGACCTGTCGCAATAGCACAAAATATAAGTCAAGCCATGCGGCATATCGGTCCTGCAGATCCTGCCGCTGGACAGCGTCATAATATTGTGCAATCGAAATTCTGCCGCAGAGCTAACACCAATCTCATATTGGTGTTCTACAGTACTACATGTCTGCAAACGAACTGGCACCATCATGGGAGAGAGCTTCTCCCCTTGTTATTCCAGAATGTGCAGACCGGCCCGATAATCATCAAACGGTTTTCAATCGGAAATCTGGCTATTCGTTAACACAAACCTAAAACACAAGCTGTAGGATACGCCCTCGTAAAGGCCAGAAGCAGGACCGAACGTCCGCCACGGTCTTTACGCATTACATAGCGCACAAGGTACTTTGCTGGCTACCGAAGGTAGCACCAGAAAGCCCGGATGAGACGACAGAATTGCTCTGCGTCATATCCGGGCTTTTTTTTTGGGGAATAACGGCAGCAGCGGCTTTTGCTCATCAGCAATAGCTTGGGATCAACACGAGAAAAAGGAGGGGACAACACAGGAAGCACGTCGTTGTAAGGAGGGAATGATTTTTCACACTACACTCAACTTTTCACACAGAAGTTTGCATACGCGTTTCGACGCAATCAATCACTACAAAAAATGGAGAGTACAATGAAAAAGGTAGTAGCTTTAGGCGTAGGTTTGCTGATGATGGGCACCGCTTCCCAGGCCATGGCATCTTTCGAGAGAGGCCACTTGTCCATGACAATTTATGACACTGCCAACAACTACGAGATGGGACTCGACCTCGGCAGCTATGCTAGTCTGACCGGATCCAACGTTACCCTCTATTCTGGGCTCAGCTTCACCGGTTGGAATTTTGCTTACATGACTACTGGCGTTGGCGTCTTCATGGATTCTTCCGATACTAATGAGGGCATTTACTCAGGTGTTGTTGGCACCAACAGGTCAACAGGTCTTGCTCTGAATACTTATTATGCAGGTGGTGATAGTTTTAACGATTTTTCTGAAAAAGTCAGACGTTATTATTCAACCGCTGATACAGATGGCGATGGGATTGTTCTTGGCACGGCAACTTTCGCGTCCTCTTATGTTGTAAACATGCAAAACGGAAAGAATGGTGAGGCTGGAACCCCAGGGTTTTATACTGGCATAAACCAGCAACCCACCGCCGAGGTCGAATTCCCTGTTTCGAATCCCTACGTCGATATCTATCTCTATCAGTGGGACACCAACATGGATACCGGTGAACTTTATGTGGTGGGAGGAACTTCCTACACAGCCATTATCCGCCTGACCGCTACCGGCGATGTCATTTTCAACCCCACCCAGGCCAGCGAAGTGCCGGTTCCGGGCGCTGTTTGGCTGCTGGGCTCCGGCCTGATGGGCTTGGCTGGCCTCCGCCGCAGAAACAACGGCTAATTTCAATATGCATTCGAAATGACACTTTGGACCTGTCATTCCGACCGCAGGGAGGAATCTCGAGATTCCTCGCCTTCGTTCGGAATGACAAGGAAAGGAGAATAGTTAACCGAAGCATGTAAGAGAAAAAAGCATGAATGCATAGGCGAATATTCGCACTTTGCACGCACACTCCTCACCCCGCCTTGCGGGGTGAGTTCACTGAGCATCGATCCCTAAAGGAGGGGACATGAAAAAAGTACTGAAAGCAGCCGCTCTCGGCGCATCCGTCGTCGCCTTGGCCTCCGCCGCCTCCGCCGCCGACCTGAACATGAATATCTACGGCGCTTCCGCCCAGGGTAAATTCTGGAAAACTGAAGCCAAAACCTTTCTTGAAGCCACCGTTGCAACCGGCGGTGGCGGTTGCACCGGAACCACCGTCGTCGGCACTGCGCCCAGCAACAGCAAGCTGGGAATCACCGTGGGGCAGAACTGCGAACTGGCCGGCGGGGGCAAAATTTTCATTCGCTACACCGAAAACAAGTCGGTTGAAGGGCCCCGCGCGGTCATGAACCTCGATCCGCAAGATGTCGACAACTGCATCACCGGTCAACCCACCAACGATGGTCAACGCTGGCAGGCCCACTGGGACGGGTCAGCCTTTTCCGCCCAGTGTCTTGACGTCAACGTTGGCGCATCGGACGTTTCCTCCGAGTCCTTCACCCAGGAGTCCCATGGCTGGTTGAATGGCCGCTATGATCAAACCCAGTTTGACGAAGTCCTTAGCGGCCAGGTTATTCCCGGTGCCAGTCAGATCGGCAGGGCAGAGCAGCCGATCATCGTTCCGTTCAGCTTTTTTGCCAACACCAAGCTGCCTGTGGATGGCATCAACCGGCAGCAGGCCCTGTTGCTCTTCAGCGGTAACGTCAATAACTGGAACCAGTTCGGCTCCGCTTATGTGCCTTCTGGATTTACCAACTCGCGGGTTGTGCTTTGCATGCGCCATGCCGGTTCGGGCACCCATGCCACTTTGGATAAGGCAATCATGCGTGGCGATCGGCAACTCAAAACCACCCAAGTTACCACTGGCGTTGCCCTTGGTACTGCAAAGGTTATGTTCCATGAATCTTCTTCGGATCTGATGAAGTGTGTCAATGAAAACGGGCAATATTCGCCCACCAGTACTGTGGAAGTTGCCGCCATTGGCTATGCCGATACGGACAAACCGGTCAGCTCGATCGATGCCAGCGGCAACGAGGTGTTCTCCTCCAGCTACCCCAATGTCAAACGCCTGAAATACAACGGCGGCGGCGAGGGAATGACACCTGCCAACATGACTGCCTTCGGCTACTCCGGCCAGAAGAACGAGATCATCAACGGCATCAACGAGTTCTGGTCTTCGCAGTGGATGTACATCAGAGCTAGCCAAGAAGATGCTGCCACCGTAGGCTTGTTCGACAAGATGATGACTTATGCCTCCAGCAAGGTGCTGCCCTGCTCCACGTCAAGCTCAACCGGTTGCTACTGGCTGACCAAGGGACAACTGAAAGTAACGAAAGAGACTGATACCACTGTACCGCATTTTTAAACGACAGGCGCAATAAGTCGTCTTTCATTCCTTTTCACTGGTTGCTCGCAGGGGGGTTTCGCAAGAGACTCCCCTGTTTTGTTGCTCCTCCTTTCCTCAATCAGCCCCTCGGCTGGCATCGCACACCACGCATATCAATCTGTAACCTTTTTCTAACTAAACCCTTCTAATATTACAATATTTTCAAGGTAATAATTGCGGCTCAACATCAACCGTCACCTTTTCCGCAACAAGGACGTCTCCATGAAAGGCCGTTTCCGCAGCAACACGTTTGTTGCCTTGCACCTGCTCCTGCTCTGCAGTTGCGACACCGCGACCAAGCTCGCCCAGCCCGGCGATCATATTCAGGCCGACTTCATCTGCCGCTTGGCCGATGGCGGTCTCGTCGAAACCACGCGGGCGCAGGTGGCCGGCGATGAAACCATCGCCAAATCGACAATTTTCGCGTTGCGCGACACCTATCGGCCCTTCAGATTCCAGGTGTCCGAGAAACCTGAAAGCGTTTCCTTCATGCCGTTCGATCCCCTTGAACAAAAAATCGCGACACTCATCGCACGGCAAATTGGCCAAGTGCCCTTGGAACAAACCACGCCCATGCAGTTGCCCAGCACCCAGATCGAAGACTATCCCGCCAAGGACCGGTTTGTCGAAATGGCCATGCATTTCACTTTGCCCCGGACCAGGGAAATCTCGGTTCGAGAGTTCGATGCCCTGTATGGAACGGCTCCACGAGAGATCGGCGCCGAGGTGGGCAAAGGCAGCGATAATCCCGGTGTCGTTCGAGCGGTCAACGACCAAGAAATAACCGTTTATTACTCCTGCCCGAAGAAGAGCAAAATCGATTTTGCTTGGGGTTCCGGCTTTCTTCAAGAGAAGGATGCCGAGAATTTCGAGGTGACGATGGATGTGCGACCAGGCCAGCTTGTGCAGCGTGTCGGTGGCCTGCCCGGCAGGATCGCAAGCGTCGACAAGGACACCTTCACCATCGATTTCGCGCAGCTGTTCGCCGGAGAAACGCTGAACTGCGAGGTCACGGCCAACAAAATCGATCCGGAGCAAAAGGCGGAGCGGCCTGCGATTGCTTGGGTTGAAGATTACGACCAGGGGCTCCAGCTGGCAAGGCAGCAGGGCAAGCCCGTACTGCTCTTCTTGTATTCCAAAGACTGCCCCTATTGTCAGGAAATGGCCAACAGGATCTTTCCCGATCCCGCCCTCGACCCCATCAAGGGCAAGTTCATTTGGGTGAAGATCGACTCCAAACAACACGAACAATACGCCGACAAATTCGAACAGCAAGGCTATCCGTTGACCTTGGTCCTCAACGGTGTCGGCGGAGAAATCGAACGATTTTCCGGCCGACAGCACATCGCCACGCTGGCCTATAAACTCGACCGGATTCTGGCCAAGGGCAGAAAAGGCTGAGCAAGCAATGAGCAGGCGCTGCATGCACCCACCCAGCATCATTCCACCCATCTCGCGCAAGGGGCTCTTGCCAGCCGCCCTGGTTGCCCTGAGCGCCATCCTGCTCGGCTCGACGTTCCCTGCATGTGCCGAAGAAGAACCCGCCATGCAGTTCGAGATTCAGGGTTTCATCGTCGAGGGCAACACCCTGTTGCCCGACAAGCCGCTGGACGACGATCCCAAGTCGCCGCTCAAGGGGATGCCGACCATTCAAACCGAGCTGGAAGGGTTCATCGGAGCCGAGAGAACCGTCGACGATATCGAGAAGGCGCGGGCATCCCTGGAGCAGACCTATCATAAGCAGGGCTATCCCACGGTTATCGTCAACATCCCCGAACAGACCCTGGAAGACGGCATGGTCCGCCTTGAGGTCATCGAGAGCACGATCCGCCGGGTGCGCGTCACGGGGAACAACTATTACACCATGGAGAATATCCGCGCCGATCTCCCCACCCTGCGCGAAGGCGAAGTCTTGAACCTGCCACATCTGCAGGAAGAGTTGATGCTCGCCAACCGCAACCCGGACCTGCGGGTCGAACCGCTTCTCACCCCGGGCAAGCAGATGGGCACGGTGGACGTGGAGTTGAAGGTCACCGACAAGATGCCGCTGCACGGCAGCCTGGAGTTGAACAACCGCAACTCCACCGATACCAGCGATCTGCGGCTCAACGGCGTGCTCCGCTACGAGAACCTGTGGCAGATGGAACACTCAGCCTCGCTCCAGTACCAGACCTCGCCCCAGGATACCGACGAGGTCCAGGTGATTGCCGGTTCCTATGTCCTCCCCACCCCTTGGCACGACGACCACCGGCTGGCCTTTTTCTCAGTGTGGTCGGACAGCAACACCGCCTTTGGCGAGGGTTTCCAGATGGTGGGCTCGGGTTTCATCTTCGGCGCGCGCTATGTCCTGCCGCTGGCTCCTTACGAGCAGTTCTCCCACAATTTTTCGGCCGGGATCGATTACAAGGACTTCAACGAAACCTCGACGTTTTACGACGAAGACCTGAAAACACCGATCACCTACCTGCCCCTTACCCTCGCCTACAACGGCCTGTTGCTCGGCGAAGAGAACACCACCCGGTTCAGCGCCGGGGTCAACATGGCCTTTCGCGGTCTGGTCTCGGATCAGCGAGAGTTCGAAGTCAAACGGTACCATGCCAGGGCCAACTACATCTATCTCACCGCCGGGGTGGAGCATGACCATACACTGCCCTGGAACACGAGTTTGTTTGTCAAGGTCGATGGCCAACTCGCCGATCAGCCGTTGATCTCCAACGAACAGTACAGCACCGGCGGCATGGAGAGCGTGCGCGGCTACAAGGAAAGCTCCAGCGCGGGCGACGATGCGATCCATTCCACGGTCGAGCTTCGGGGGCCGGACCTGGGCGGCCAAATTCCCTGGCTTGCCTCCATCCCGCTCGATGCCCGGCCCTTTGCCTTTTACGACATCGCCTGCTTGTCGGTGATCGATCCGCTGCGCAGCCAAGAGGCCAGCATCAATATTCAGGGCGCCGGGTTCGGTCTGCGCGGCTCGGCAACCAGCTATCTGGATTACGAAACCGATGTGGCCTGGGCTTTACGGAGTCGCGAGCAGGTGGAGAGCGGCGATGTGATGGTGTACTTCAAGTTGAAATCGAAATTTTAGCTCCACGGCAAGCAAGCAGGACCAGAACAACATGGCCAAAACCGGGGCAACCCGGTGACGGAAAGCCACAGGCCCGTTCTCCGGGTGGCTGGGCTGCATCAGGAAGGACAGATCCTTCCTTTTCTCGGAGGTGGAACCGGGAAGAGGTGATCAGGGTGATACTGAAGCGGCAACGCTTGGCGCAATCGGACAATGGAGAACGGTGATGAAAAAGACCTTTCCGAGTTTGACCAGACAGTTGGAAATCCTAGGCATGCAGGTGCTCCTCGGCTGTTGCGCGCAACCCGCGCTGCATGCGGGTCAACCGTACATTCCCGGCTACTACGGCAATGCGTCGTCGATTCTCCCCCCCGCCGCCACTGCCTTGCCCACGGGTGCCACGGTGATCAGCGGCATCGGCGGCATCGAAACCTCCGGCAACGCGATGACCGTGCATCAGGATGCATCGAGAGCGGTCATCCATTGGGGCTCCTTTGACATCGGCAGCGACGTCTCGGTCCGGTTCGACCAGCCGGACACCGGCTCCAAGGTGCTCAACCGGGTCACCGGCGACAGTCCGAGTCAAATCTACGGCAGTCTCACCGCCAACGGCCAGGTCTATATCATCAACCAAAACGGCATCCTGTTCGGCCAGGGATCGCAAATCAACGTCCATAGTCTCACCGCCTCGGCCCTGAACATCAAATTCGACAGGGATTTGGCCCAATACGCGAATATCGGGGAATACGACAAGCAATTCGCCACGCTCCCTTCGTTTTACGACGGGGGGACGGAAACCTATCAACTCGACACCCGGCTTTCGTACACCTCCAACGCGGCGGTGGCCAATCACGGGTCGATCGCCACCGGCAATCTCGGCACAGCCTTTTTCATCGGTCCCCAGGTGGAGAACAACGGGTCCATAATCGCCGAGGGCGGCGATGTCGGATTGTTGGCTGGCGACCAGATCTCCATCTACCAGAATAGCGTCTCGGTGGATTTCAATATCAATGCGACCAGCAGCCGGAGCGATACCGCCGGAACAGCCACGAACTATGCCGCCGGAACGATCGTCACCGACAAAGGCTTTACCGGCATGTATGGCAAGGTGGTCAACCAGGAGGGGTTGATCCGCGCCACCACCGCCCTGGAAAAAAACGGCCGGATCAAGCTGGTCGGCACGGAAAAGGTTCGGACCGGAGCGACGAGCATCACCGAAGCCCCGGTATCGAACTCGGGCGAACGAAAAATCGTCGATGCTTCGGCGTTCGACAAGAGCGACATTACCATCATGTCTCCCGAAGGCTCCGTGGAACACTACGGACGGATCGTCGCCCCCGGCGGCAATGTCAACATCAGCGCCAGGGATCGCATCTACCTCGAATCGGGCAGTTCCATCGATGTCAGCGGCACCTGGGTCGCCCTGACCGCCGGCGACAGGACGGTCGAGGTCCAACTCAACAGCGAAGAACTCCGCGACGCCTTTGCCTATAAGAATGGCCCGCTCAAGGGGGAAAAGATCCTGGTCGATATCGTCACCGGACTCGATATTGCCGATATTTCGGGCTACCTTGCGTCCACTGCCAAATCGGCGGCGGAACTGACCACCGAAGGCGGCTCCATCTATCTCAGGGCAACCGGGGAGAACGGCGAAGTCATCGTCAAGCAGGGCGCCACCCTGGATTTTTCCGGCGGCGGGGTGATTTATGGCGACGGGTTGATCGCTTCCACCAAGGTGCGCATCGGCAACAAGCTCTATGACCTGCAGGATATTCCCGCAGGCGTGCCCATCGACGAAGTCCTGGGAAGTTACTCGGTGAAGCACGATCGCTACGGCCTTACCGATTCGTGGAGCGGCCTGTATTATGGCGGGTCTTCCCCCTATCTCAGTTATCTCTCTTCATTCGTCCAAGGTTCGGATGCCGGCAGTCTTTCGCTGTACGGCCGTAAAATCGTCCTCGACGGTTCCATGAACGCGTCGGTGGTCCGCGGCATCTACCAGACACTCGAAAATGAGGATCTCGACAAGAACGGCAATCTCAAGACCATCGGCCGCAGGGTGCCCCGGGCGGGAACGCTGCAGATCGGCGAGGCGCCAAGTCTCGACACCTCCATCCAATCGGACTTGCGCACCGATGCCATTGTGGTGCAATCCGACATCGCCCCTACCACGGTTACTGCGGAAGGACTGCTTCAGGATAACGAGGAATCGATCCGCACCAGCGAGATATCGGCCGCAATCCTCAACAATGCGGGTCTAGGCGCCTTGAAGCTCTATGCAAACGACCGCATAACCATTGACAATACTGCCGATCTCACGCTCGCCGAACTGGGGAGCGCGGTCCTCGCTTCCAAGTTTGTCGAGCATCGGGGAAGCATCCGCATTCCTTCGGGAACGGTCGACATGACCATCCGCAAGACACTTGGCAGCAGTCTTGACCAGGATGAGAGAATTTTTCTCGCCTCCGGCAGTGTCATCGACGTGAGCGGCTTGCAGCTCGACAACTCGACCGCCTCCTCCACCGGCGACATTCGGTTCGGCTTCACCCATGGCGGCTCGGTTACCCTGCTTGACAACAACGATGCCGAAACCGGGGAAATCCTCCTCGCCAACGGCAGTTCGATAAGCGTCAATGGCGGCTACATCGTCAACAGCGACCACTCGACAGACGGAGCAGATGCGGGAAGCATTGTCTTGAAGGGCAGCACCGTGCAACCGAGCGGCACGCTGACCGGGTTGGCGCTGGAGGGATACGAAGGCGGCTCCCTATCCATCCATAGCAATGAGTTGACCCTGACCGGCAATTTCTCCAGCACCCTCCCCGACGGCTTTTCCGCAGACGATATCCTGCCTGCCTCTTTGCGGTATCGGCTCTCTCTCGCTTCGGATCGTTTCGCCGATTCCGGTTTTACCCACCTGACTTGTATGAGCGAAGGCGATCTGCTCGTTGAGCAAGGCGTCCAGCTCGCGCCGTCCAGCAGCCGATTGGCCGAACCGGTATGGACACGATACGGCTATCGTCTGGGCGGCCTGGATACTGCCCTGCCTGAATACTTTGGCCCCAGTTCCATTGCCCTTGCGGCGGGACAGACGATTTACACGGATCGAGCAGGCTCCGTGACTATCGAGGAAGGAGCACAGCTCACTGTCGCCCCCGCCGAAGGGACAATCGCCGTTACTGGAGACAGCGTTACCCTCAACGGCACCCTCACCGCCTTGGGTGGGGACATCAGTATCAAAGCCCTGAATGGGGATGTGAAATTATCGGCAACTGCAAAAATCGACGCATCCGGAACTTTCCTGCCCGACTGGGCCAACTCGCTTTTCCGGGTAGGTTTGAACTACACACTTGTCGACGCCGGCGCTGTTTCGCTGACCGCCAGCAACAACCTTATCCTCGGAACCGGCAGCCTGGTGGATGTCTCCGGCTCCGGAGCAGTCACCAACAAAACGATCGACCAGAGGGGCAGAATCGTCGGAACCACCACCGCCTCGGCGGCCGGCAGCGTCGGCCTGACCTATGGCGGCACCTTCACCGGCGACGGCCAATTGTCCGGCGCATCGGCCTTCGACTGGCTGCCCGGAGGTTCGTTGACCATCGCCAAGACGACGAACACCAAACTCACCGTCAACGAAGACCAGGTCGCGAAATGGCTCGGCAGCGGCTTCGACGACCTCACCTTTTCCTCCCGCCGTGAAATCGGCTTTCTTGAGTCGACGCAAGACAACGACGACATTGTCACCATCGCCGCCGGCCGGGCCTTGACCCTGAACGGTTCCGCCCTGATCGGCACCGGCAATCAGGATATCCGTTTGAGCGCCCCTTGGATTCGCTTGACCAACATCGTCGAAGACACGGACGCCGATCTCAAACAGCAACGCACCTTCGGGACCATCGCGCAGGGCGCCGCACGGCTTTCTCTCAATGGCGAGTTCATCGACATCCAGGGCAACGTGGCCCTTTCCGGATTCGATCAAGCCGGCCTGTACGCCTCCCAAGATCTGCGGCTGTACGATTACTATTACAGCACGCCGCAAAGAGGCTGGTCCGGCGCCCTGCGCACGGCCGGCGACCTGACGCTCCAAGCCGCGGCCATCTATCCGGCCATGCACCACACGGTAAACGATCTCGACAACACCCATACCGTCTATCCCTCCTCCTTCACCATCAGTGCGGGTCTGACCGACAGCCAAGGCAAGATCGCCACCGGCAAGGGACGGACGATCACTGTTTTGCCTGCCGCAGGCAGCGGCGACCATGCCATCTCCTCCGCCGGCGGCCGGCTGGCCCTGCAGGCTGGGGCGATAGAACAGTACGGTGTCTTGGCCGCGCCCATGGGCACCATTTCCCTGACCGCGGAAAACGGTATCCATCTCTATCCTGGCAGCATGCTCACAACCCGGGGGCAGGGGATGACGCTCTATGGCAAACTGGAGGACGAACAATGGACCGTGGGCGGGTATCTCGATGCAGACGCCGTCACAAACGGCCTGGCCACGCTCATCGCCGTCGATGCGGCACCCGACAAATCCATTACGCTCTCCGCCAAGGAAATCACCCAGGCCGACGGTTCGACCATCGACGTGGGTGGCGGCGGTTCGATCTTTGCCTATCAGTTTCTCCCCGGTTTCGACGGCAGCGTCAACCCGCTGGGCAAAAGCAACCGTTACGTCATCCTCCCCGACAACTCCGTCGTCCTTCCGGGCAAGACCGTGTATCTTGACGGAACGAGCGGCTTGCCCGCCGGCACCTATTCGCTGCTGCCCATCGAATACGCCTTCCTTCCCGGTGCCCTGGTGATCGAGGCCACCGGCGATGCCATGCTTCCTGGGCAAACATGGCAAACAGCGCTCGGCTACACGGTGGTCGCCGGCTACGAAAGCGACCGTTCGATCGCCGCCGCTACGCCTTCGCGCACAGGCTACATCGTCCGCAGCGCCAGCGACGTCTTGGCCGAGGGAAACTTCGCCACCTCCTCCTATACGGCCGGCAACGCGGGATCGGTCGTCGTCAACGCCGGATCCGGCAACTCGGTGCTTTCCGGATCGATACTGGGAGATGCCTTGACCGGTTACAGCGGCGGTTCGCTGACCCTGGGCGCCGAGGATCTGTTTATCGGCCGGATCGCCTCACTGACCGCAGATGCGATCGACGACTACAACCTGGTCTTCGACATCGATAAACTCCGCAACCGGGGACTGCGGCAACTCACCTTGGGCGGCAGCACCACCAAGACCATCACCATCGGTTCCGACAGCTCCCTTCAGGACGTCGCCCAGGTGAACATGGACGCGGACGAACGCATTACCCTTGAGCAGGGCGCACAGATCCATGCGATGGGCAACGGCAGTCAACCGGGGACGCTTTACCTGGACACCAAGGCATTGTACGGCGCCTCCGGCACCTTGCTCCATGCCTCGGATGCCCTGACCTTATCCGTCGACACTTTTTCCGCCGATACCTTCGCCGGTTCCTTCCAGGTCGACCACGGCTCGTTCCAACTCAACAGCCAAAACATCTTTTTGGAGCCCATTGCCTATGCGGGCGCTCGCGGGACCGGTGGCGCCTATCTCTCCTCGGCCATGCTCGCGACCTTCAACGCCATCGATACCGTCGTTTTGAACAGTACCGCCAATATAACCTTCCTTGGCGATGTCAACCTGGCCGCCAAAGGGGACCTGACCCTGGACGGCGCGCGCATCGCGGTGGCGGCCGCCACTCCTGCCGCGATCGACATCTCTGCCGGAGGCACCCTCCAACTGTCGAACGACGGCTCGGCCTCCAGTCAGAACGAAGCGACCAGTGGCAGCAGTCTGCATCTCAATGCGGGAAGCATCGTTTTCGACGGATCCAAGGAAGTCTTTCTCGACACCTTCAACGATATCCGCTTCGCAAGCCAGAACGAGACGATCTTCAAGGGAACCGGAACACTGAAAACCGATCTGACGGCAGGCGGCAACCTCGCTTTCAATGCTTCCCGCTACATTGCCAAGGTTACCCAGTCCATGGCGGCCAACGCCGACGGCGACGAATCGCTCTCCCTGTCCTTGAGCGATTTCACCATCGATGCCGGAGCCGGCGACGTGAGCATGAGCGGCAATGGCGCCACCGGCACCGGCACCATGGCCATGCCCGGCGCCCTGACGGTCAAGGGAACGAACATTACGCTCCAAGACGCCACGTTCGACATGCCGGGCGGCGAGATCATCTTCGAGGCGAGCGGCGACATCTCCGCGGTGCGTTCCACGCTCCTGGCGAGAGGCGGTGCCCTCAATTTCCCCATTACCATCGGCGACACCGTCCATGCCAACAGCTTCTCGCTCGAAGGCGGTCAAATTGTCATGAAGTCGACCAACGGCCGTGTCGCCATCGACGAAGCCAGCACGCTCGACACCTCGGCCACATCGGGATTGGACGGTGGAGCGATCGACCTGATCGCAACCCAGGGAGGAGTGATTCTCGATGGAACGGTTCGCGGCGACGAACTGTCCATGGACACCAATGCCATCGCCGATTTCAGCGCCCTGGCAACGAAAATCGCCGGAGGCGGCTTCGATCGGCTGGTCGAGCTGCGGGCCCGGACCGGCAACGTCACCATTGGGCAAAACGATGCCATCGCCACCAGCCAGTTCGTCCTCACCGCCGACCAGGGCGCCATCGACATCGCCGGCACCATCGATGCCTCGGGCAACGACGGCGGATCGGTTGAAATCTCGGCCAACAACACCCTCACGCTCCGGTCCGATGCGCGGATTCTCGCCTCGGCGCACGCTACCGAAGGCGAGGGCGGCAACGTCTCCCTCGCCAGCGCCACCGGCGGGGTGGTGACCGAATCCGGATCCCTGATCGATGTGTCCGGCTCCACCTCCGATACCGGCGGATCGGTTTCGTTCCGTGCTCTGCGCGACGTCATCGAGAGTGGCGGCATGCGGCTGCAGGGAACAATCCAGGGGGCAAGCGAAACCATTGCCCGCGCCTTTCGCGTCTACCCCAATCCGGTTCCCGCCGGCAATACGGTCGTCTCCAGCATCGCCTCCTACCTCTCCAATATCACCGGCAACTGGACGGCATTGACAACCGCCTGGAACACCGCCGGCAACTCCGCCGCCATAACCCTGGTTCCGGAAATCGAGGTGCGCAGCAACGGCAACATGACCATTTCCGGTGGCTTAACCAACCTGGCCTCGTTGAGCGTTCCCAACGGCATTCCCGGCGTGCTCACCTTCCGGGCGGCAGGCAACCTGGACGTGACCGCAAATATTATCGACGCACCGCAATCTTCCTCGATCTATAACGAGTTGACCGGGAGCGACGTGTACGCACCTCTTGCCAACAATGTCCGCGACTCCTGGGATCTCAACTTCATTGCCGGCGCGGACTTTTCGAGCGCCCGTCTGCTGGCCGTTCGCGATGGCATCGGCAACTTCACCGTCGGCGCAGCCGGCAACGGCAAGGTCGTGTACACCGAAAGTGGCAATATTACCTTTGCCTCGGGCAAGGATACCACCATCTACCAGAACACTTCGAGCATTCTCAACTACATGCCCGGAACAAGCAGCTACAACCTCGCCTCCTTTGACGGTGCGATCCGCGGCTTTGTGGGCAACAACCTTGTCCTCAACGGCGGCATTATCCAGACAGGGGTTTCGGATATAGCGCTCCGGGTGGGCGGCGATGTCACTCTCTCCTATATCAGAAACGGCATTCGCTCATATGGCGCCATCCGCACCATTGGGCGAGCGCCTACGGTTGAGGAGATCCCGGTTTATGCCCTGCTCCTCGACGATCCCGACTATGCCTCGCTCTTGCAAGGCTCCGCCCTGGAGCGTTTTTGGGACTATCGGGATGGTGGCGATATCACGTTGACAGTGGCGGGCGACATCTCGGGCGATATTGTCAAGTCAACAAACGGTACAGGTTGGGGGTATGCCTATAATGATTATTTAACTGCCTATGCCCTTGGACAAGACCAAGTGCAAGCGTTTGGCGCGGATTATGGCGTGTCCGATTCCTGGGGAGCTTCGACATCCAATCAAGCCGCCCATGGCATCGTCACCATGGCCGGAGGCGATATCAGCGTCAAGGGCGATGCCATTAGAGTCCAGATCGGCGTATTCGGCGAAGGGGACCTCGATGTGTATGCACGCGGCAACCTCGACGGCCGTTTCTTGGCAACCGATGGCGACATACAGCTCACCTCCCTGACCAACTTCGGCAACACCACCGGTGCCATCGACACCTTGGTCGAATTGGGTGCGGGCAACCTGATGGTTCAAGCCTTGGGCAATGTATCGCTCGGTACTGTCGTCAATCCCACCTTGACGACTCTGAGGGATTCCTGGTTGCTTTCCTATTCGCAAGATTCCTCCGTCACTTTGCAGTCCTCCCTGGGCGATGTCATCCTGAGCGGCGAGTACAGTTTTGTCAGTGACGACAACAATTTTCGCTATCACCTTCTCCCAGGAACCCTCCGGATCGGAGCGGCCAGAGATATCCGGATCGACAGTCTCGACGATATGTATCTGGCCCCCTCTGCCGACAGCCAATTCTCTCTTGTCGCCGGCCGGGATATCGACGGCAAGGCAACGTACGCATCCGGCACGGCCAACTACCAGAACTCTTCCTTGTACATTTCCGCCGCCGATCCCAACCTGATCTATGGCCAGCAGACAATGAATTCGAGCGATTCGCAGATTGTCAAGATGCTCCGCTTCGGCAACGTCTATCCGCAACCGCTCCATGTCGACAGTTACACCCCGGCTCTCGTCACTGCGGGTCGGGATATCGCCAACCTTACCGTTGCCATTCCGAAACAGGCCGAGATTACGGCGCAACGCGACATTCGGGAACTCAACTATTGGGGACAAAATCTCCACGAAACGGACGTGTCCCTCATCAGTGCCGGAAGGGATATCGTCCAACAGCCGTATAAAGGGAAAAACGACGACTCCTTGGGTATTTGGCAGGCAGGGCACGGCTTTCTTCTTGTTCGCGCCGGCAATAGCATCGACTTGGGCAGCACCAACGGCATTCAATCGACGGGCAACGTCATCGGCCCGGACAGCACAACCAACATCAATACCGCGCTTTTCGACGAGAGCGACAAGGACGAATACGGCCTCTACAAGGGCGCCGACATCGCCGTGCTCTCCGGGTATGCCCTGGAGGCGAGCAATGCCGAATTGGCCGATTTTTTCGCGGCCCTCGCCCAATACGGCAAACAGTTCAGCAAGCTGATGTCCACCGGCGACGAGGAGGATGCGAACAAAGCGGCCCGCCTGAAAACAACCATGCTCGAGGAAGCGATCGATCCCTTGCTGGCCGGGAAAAAAAGCGGCAGCGGCGACATCAAGATGACCCAATCGGTGATCAAGACCACGTCCGGCCAGGATGCCCTGTATGTCCTGGCAGCCGGGAACATCGATGTGGGCACGACGATCGCCGTCGACTTCAATGCCTTGAAAGCGGCAGGAAAAACGGAAGAACTTAAAAGACTCCTGAGTTTGGGTATCCTCACCCAGGGGGGCGGCGACATCAACGTGTTTGCCGAGGGCGACATCAACGTCAACGAGTCGCGCGTGGTCACCTCCTTCGGTGGCGACATCTTCATGCTCAGCAACCACGGCGACATCAATGCCGGCCGAGGTTCGACCACCACCATCACCTATCCCGAAGAAAAAACAACCCAGGTTGGCGGAAAAAGGGTCGATAAAATCGTGCCACCCGTCCCCGGCAGCGGCATCCGCACCGACACCGCCGATGCCGATGGCTCGGGACCTCTGGGCGAACCTCCCCAGGGCGAAGCGACCCTCATCGCCTGGGAAGGGGTGATCGACGCCGGCGAGGCCGGCATCGCCGCCTCCAACGTCACCCTGGCGGCCACCAAGATTCTCAACTCGGAAAACATCAGCTTCTCCGAAGCCGGGGTCGGCGTGCCGACAACGGCCGATTCCGGGCCGAGCATCGGCGCCCTGGCCGGATCGACCACCGTGACCGATACCCAGAGCGCCACCCAAGCCATCGGTCAGCAGATGGCCGAAAGCAGCAAGCAACTGGCGGAAACGGTGAACAAGATGGCCGAGAGTCTCAACATCAAAATGATGATCTTCAAGTTCGAAGGTTTCGGCAATGAATGATGGACTCGTAAAACGGGAAACCTTTCTGTTCCGTCATTTCGAGCGCAGCGAGAACTCACTGAAATCATGACGGGATTTCTCCTCGCTGTGCTCGTCGAAATGACGGAACGTGGCTTTTTACGGAATCGTTAATGAATCAAAGTTCGGATAATCAACAACGTTGCAACAAGGGGTCGTATTGATGGAACCATCTCGTTTTCTCGAAAAGAACGGTTTGCCGTTCAAACCGTTCGTCATCTTGGGCCTGTCGGTCTTCTGGGTTTTCTTGCTCGCCGCGACGACCGTGCATGCCTGGTGGCAGCAAGACTGGCCCCTGCGCCGCCAGATCGATCTCAACACCACAGCGCAAGGCGCGAACATCCAAGAGGCCGTGACCAACATTCCCATCCTGTTGCGGCTGCATTCCGGCAACTTCGATTTCAAAAAAGCCAAACCCGACGGCAGCGACATCCGCTTTGTCGCCGCCGACGACCAAACGCCGCTGAAATACGAGATCGACACCTTCGACGTCATCAACGAAATCGCGCTCATCTGGGTCAAGGTGCCGGAGATCAGGGCCAATGCGGCCGACAACCGCATCTTCCTCTATTACGGCAACGAGAAGGCGGCGGATAGCCAGGACAAGGTGGGCGTCTTTGCCCACGGTCAAGTTATGGTCTATCATCTGGGCGAAACGCAGGGCAATCCGCAGGATGCCACCCAGCATAAAAATCATGCCGGCCGTTTTTCCGGGGGCCAGGCGTTACCCTCTGTGGTCGGCAACGGCATCTCGCTCTTCGGTGGGCAAGACAGCATCGTCGTGCCGGCAACCCCGTCGATCAACCTGACCGACGGTTTCTCGCTTTCCACCTGGATCAAACTCGCTCAGCCCAGCACGGACGGATACCTCTTCTCCCAAATCGAGCAGGACAAGGCCATTCTCGTCGGCATCAACGACGACAAGGCCTATGCGCGGATTTCCATGGGTGGCGCCACGATACAAACCGAAGGCGATGCGACACTCGGCCTGGGCAACTGGCATCATCTCGCGGTCACGGCCAAGGCCGGCGGCAAGCTCAGCCTGTTTCTCGATGGCAAGGAGGTGGCGAGCGCTTCCCTGACAGGTCCACTGCCCGCCCTCAAAACCGAGCTTTTCCTCGGATCGTCGCAGGCGGCCGATCATCCCCTCGCCGCCGAGCTTGACGAAATCGAGCTCAGCACCGTGCCGCGTTCGCCAGCCTATATCGCCGCGCTCTTCGCTTCCCAGGGCATCGAATCCAAGCTCGTCGGCTACGGCGCGGAAATGAGCGATGCGGGCGGCGGTTCGCTTCCCACCTATTACCTGAAAAGCATCGCCAAGAACATCACCATCGACGGTTGGCTGATTATCGGTTTTCTGGTCATTCTCGGTGGTGCGGCCATGTTTGTCTTGGCGAACAAATCGTACTCGTTTCACATCAACCAAAAAGACAATGCAGGCTTCCAGGAAACCTTTTCCCGGCTTGAGACCCTCTTCAGCCCGGATAACGATCTCGATGCATACAGTAATGCCCCCTTATGCCGCATTTATCATGCCGGCAAGGAGGCCGTGGCTCGGCTTATCAAAAACAAGGACGACAAATCGACCTCGCATCTCAGCGAGAGAGAGCTGGACTACTTCAAGACCACCCTGGAAAAGGGCTACATTCAAGAGACAAAAAAACTCAACAATTTCATTCTTTACCTCACGTTGGCCATTTCCGGCGGGCCCTTCCTCGGCCTGCTCGGCACGGTCTGGGGGGTCATGAACACCTTCGCCGCGATGGCCGAGGCCGGGGAGGCCAATATCACCGCCATTGCCCCCGGTATCGCCTCGGCGCTCACCACCACCGTTTTTGGCCTGATCGTCGCCATCCCCGCACTGTTCGGCTACAACTACCTTGCCGGTAAAATCAAGGATCAAACCGCCGATCTCGGCATTTTCATCGACGAATTCATTTTGCTCGTCGAACGGGAACACGGAGCCGAAAAATGAGACGCTCGATCTATTCCGATGTAGAGGCCTACGACGAAATCAACGTCACCTCCATGCTCGACCTTGCCTGGACCCTGCTGGTGGTGTTCATGATCGCCATCACCGCTGCGGTGCAGGGCATCAAGGTCAATCTCCCCAAGGCGAGCAGTACGCCGAGCCTTGAGAAGCCGCATACCAAGGCGATCACCATCATGGCCGACGGGACCCTCTATCTCGATGCCTATCCGGTGAGCATGGATTTGCTCGAAAGCACTCTGCGGCAGTACAAGGCCGCGGACCCCGACCTGCCGGTCATCGTCAAGGGGGATGCCGCGGTGCAGTATCAGTCGGTTGTTTCGGTGCTGGACATCTTGCAACGCCTCGAAATCCACCAGCTCGGCCTGGTCACCAGCCGGATTGTGAAATAACCCACTCTGGCAGTTGGTATCCGGATGACCTCCCCAAAACCACCGCAATCGAAAAAACGGTTTTTCTTCATTGCCGCCGGCGTTGTCGTCGTCCTGGGAGCCGTTTTCGCCTTGCTCCTCGGCTTTCTCCTGAGAAACGACGAGGGCGGCCGCAAGAAGCAGATTCAGATGGTGACGCTCCTTACCCCGCCGCCGCCACCCAAGATCGAAGAGAAGCCGCCGGAGCCGGAGAAAAAGGAGGAAAAAATCGAGGAGCCTCCCGAGGAAAAACCGGTCGAAAAACCGGAGCCGGCCAAGGAACCGCCCCCGGCCCAGAACCTCGGCCTCGACGCCGACGCCGGACTGGGAGGAGACGCGTTTGGATTGGAAGCACGAAGAGGCGGCAGCAATCTTATTGGAGGCGGAGGGACCGGTTCACCCTATGCGTGGTACGCGGGACAGATCGGCAACAATCTGCAGAAAACGGCCAATGAGATCATTCAGCGGGAGGGCGGCATCCCGCCAGGGAAGTGGGAGAAGGTCTCCTTGGAGGTCACGATGGATATGTTCGGCAAAATCGCCAAATTTTCCATCCTGAAATCCTCGGGCAACCCAAAAATCGACGATGCGGTCAAAAAGGCGCTGCAAACGGCGCAATCCTTTGAACCGCCTCCCCCCGGAATGCCCAAAGTATTGCGATTTGCAGTTTCACTCCAAGGATAATCAATTCACGAAGGAATATTCAATGAGCGTATTGTTTAAAAAGACCAGCATGGGGCAGCTCGGCCTGTGCACCCTGGCCAGCGTGCTGATGGTAGGGCTCCAGGCCTCGGCCGGTTGCGCGGACACCACCGAGGAAATCATCGACCTGCTTAAGGCCAAGAATATCATCACCGCCGAAGAGGCTTCCAAGATCCTGGAGCGGCATAAAGGGGAAGCCGCGCAGGCCTTGCCGCAAACCGGTGCCAAGCCCGTGACCATCGTCATGCCCAAGGGGCAGCGGTATCCCAAGGCCACGACCGACCCTGTCGCCAAGGATATCAGGGAGGAGGTCGCCCGCCAGGTCAAGCAGGAACTAAAGGATGAGATCGCCAAGGAGGTCAAGCGGGAAGCCTCGGCCGCCTCGGCGCTTGACTGGTCCAAACGCATCCGCTTCGGCGGCGACATCCGTCTGCGCTATCAGGACGACTTTTTCGACGACAACAACTCACAGCCGTTTAGTCCGGCCGACCCCACCGAACTGGTCAACCGCAATATCGATCGCGACCGGCTGGTGTATCAGGCCCGACTTTCAGCCAATGCCCAAGTGAACGATCAAACCGAAGTGGGGCTGCGGTTGTCGACCGGCAGCGAGAAGAATCCGGTCTCCACCAATGACATCCTGGGCGATTACATGAACAAGGACACGGTGACCTTCGATCAGGCCTACCTGAAATGGACACCGCTAACCGATGTGGCGGTCATGCCCGGCAAACTCGATCTCTGGGGTGGCCGTATCCCCAATCCCTTCACCCATACCGATCTGGTCTGGGATAGCGACCTGAACTTCGAAGGCGTGGCGACCAACTGGGAGATGTCGATCAATCCGTTGCTGAAAGGCTTTGTCAATGCCGGCGCCTTCCCCCTGCAGGAAGAAGACTTTTCCAGCCGCGACAAATGGCTGCTGGGCGGCCAAGTGGGTGTGCAATATACCCGCTCGAACGTTACCTATACGCTGGCTGCTGCCTACTACGATTATCAGAATGTCCAAGGTCAGCGCAATCCCTACAGCATCGGCGGCGAAGGGCCGAACGACTACACCGCGCCGTTGTATCAGCAGATGGGCAACGTCGTTTATGACCTGAACCAGTACAATTCCGGCTCCACCCTGTTCGGTCTTGCCTCCGACTACAACGAGATCAACCTTACCGGCAAGATCGATATCGCAACCTTCGATCCCATCCATGTTATCCTGCTGGGCGATTATGTGCAGAACATCGGTTTCGACAGCGACGAGGTGAACCCTCTCACCGGCGAAAATGTCCCAGAGGACGATACCGGTTACATGGTCGGACTCACCGTTGGCCATCCCAAGATGGAGAAGTTGTGGGATTGGCAGACCTCGCTCTCCTACAAGTATCTAGAGGCGGATGCGGTGCTCGATGCCTTTACCGATTCCGATTTCCATTTGGGCGGCACCAATGCCAAGGGCTGGATATTGGGCGGTCAACTCGGCTTGGCCAAGAACCTGTGGCTGCGGGCACGCTGGCTCAGCTCGGATGCCATCTCGGGTCCACCCAGCGCTATCGACACCCTGCAACTTGATATCAACGCCCGTTTCTAGCACTGGTCCGCAACAGAGTATCTCATGAATCCAACAATAAAAAAATGGCTGGGTAGAATCCTGGTGGCCTTGCTCGTTCTCGGTTTGCTCGCAAGCGTGTATGGTTTGTATCGTTTGGATACGGAGCGGAAAGCCTTGCGCAAGGAAGTGGAGTCTCTGACCAATCGCTCGGAGCTGTTGCAAAAGAAATACAACGAGCAAAAAGCCATGACCGACACCATGCGCCGCACGGCGCAAGAAATCGAAAGCCGCTTCCGTGCAGCCTCCGCCAACCTCGCCAAATTGGAAAAGGAAAAACAACAAATCGAAAGTACCGTGGCGGAGCACGAAAAACAGATAGGCGAGCTACGCACCGCCTGCGAGGAAACCATTGCCGGCCATGAAAAACGCTACGATGCCCTGCAAACCGGCTATCAGCAGCTGCGAGATGAAAGCACTCGCATCATTACCGAGAAAAACCAGCTCATCGTCCAGTTGACCCATGAGCGCGATACCCTTGACACCTCCCTGAAACAGGAGACCTTTCAGCGCAAACGCTGCGTCGAGCACAACGCCCGGTTCGCCCAGCTTTCCGAAGAGTTGGTGAAACAGTACGAAAACAAGGGCCTCTTGGGAACGCTCGGCCAAATCGAACCGTTCACCCAACTCAAAAAAGTCGAGTTGGAGAAGATGTGCCAGGAATATCGAGATAAAATCGACGACGACACGCTACCCAAAAAATAACCGCACCGTGCGGAGGGAGTGGCTCTCACTGTTTACGCCCGACGCCATGTCCCATGAGGTGAATCATGAAGACGATCGATACTTGCATCAAAACCATTTTGTCAGCGCTTGCAGTTCTCTTTTTCTGTACGGCCTGTACCGGTATCAATGAAAAGCAGCTTGCCCTTGATCCGGTCGTCTCCACCACAGGCAACATGCGGCAATTCGTGACGCAGCAGAGGCGGGAATTCTTTCAACTCAAAGATGCGTACCTCAAAACAAAACAGCCGGCGCACCTCGCGAGAATGAGTGAAATCATGGAACTGATGCGCGACGAACTCGAACGCGCCGAATATTTCCAGAAAAACAATCGTTATTATCGCTCCGGGCTGGACCATGAGCGCTGGAAAAGTGCGGAACGTATATACGAACTCTGCCGGAAATCCCTCTGCGAAATGATGATTGTCGCCGGTGAGTTGCACATGAATAACGGCGATTCACAATACGCTGCCGCTCTATTCCGGGCAGTTGTCGACGGATTTGAACCAGGAGAAGATATAGCGGTGTATGTCGAACAGGCTAATCTTTTCGTTCAGAAATTAAACAAGTCCGATCTTTATGCAAAATCGACAGTTACGAACAATCAAGAGTCGAATAAATAAATAGAAAAATTCAAGTTTGACGCAATGGAGAATGTAGATATTTTTATAATAGAAAAAATAAATGAGCTCATTCAAAATAATAAGAAAAAACAAGCTTATGAAATGCTTAAGAAGTATATAGACGAAAACGTTGCAACTAAAGAAGTATATTTAAAAATCGGAGAAATCGCTCAAGGATTGGATATATTAGAAGCTATACATTACTATAAAGAAGGCGTTGCGCTTTATCCAGATGACAATAAACTCAACATTGCTTTAGGATTTTTATATTTCAACAATAAAGAATATTATAGGGCAGAAAAATATTTACTCAAAATTTGGGTCGAAGATCCGACTAACACCAGACTTTTGACAACATTGGGTAAAATTTACAAGTCATTTAAGCAATTTGAAAAAGCAATGAAATATTTCAAATTGTGCGAGTTGTTGGAACCGGCCAATTCGTTTGCTCTGTATGGCATTGCCGACACGTACCGCGGAATTGGAGACAACAACAACGCATTGCAATACTGGTTGAAATTCAATGCAATAGAGCCCAACAACAAACTGGCGATTACACGAATTGGCGACTGTTACGCAAGATTAAACGAAAAAGAGAACGCCTTGCTGTTTTACCGGAGAGCACTGGAAATCGATTATGATTTTTTTGCGCACCTTGGTTTGGCAAAAATACATTTATCAAATAACGAACCCAAAAAAGCTCTTGAAATATTAGAAAGAATTTTCCAGATCGAACAAAAAAACAGCAGGTATTATTGCGAGTATATCGACCTGTGCCTGGCGATAGGTTTGAAGAATAAGGCTCTCGAACTGTACAACATGGCCTGCAACCGCTTTCCCGACAATGCCCACCTCAAATCTCTTGCCTCGAAATTGTTCAAGAATCCATAACGCCTCTGTTAAAAAAATATCTGATTACCACTGAAACTCAGCCGATTTTTTTGGTGGTGGGTCGCTATTTGACCTACCACCTATGTCATAGTGCTCCAAACATTCACCACACAAGGAGCGCTCCATGGCCAAAAACAACATT
>Ga0074195_1001429_pt1 | contig 33894 bp, 31 predicted proteins | sample EPASupsiteHSE623_FD_64525 | JGI IMG/M metagenome (GOLD analysis project Ga0074195, IMG submission 64525) | Bioremediated contaminated groundwater from EPA Superfund site, New Mexico - Sample HSE6-23 | ecosystem: Environmental > Aquatic > Deep subsurface > Groundwater > Contaminated ... | reverse complement strand
TTTTTCTTCAAGACTTAATCAAATTGCATATATAAAAAGTATTATTACAAAATCAGTACAAAATGGTGTAAATCCTTCGAATATTGCTTTGGTTTTACCAGATGAAAGTTTTGCAGTTAGTTTGCAACTTTTTGATGATGAAAAATATTTTAACTACGCAATGGGAAAAACTATAAAAAATACAAATTTATATCAAGTTGCATATTCAATCTATGCATATTTGAATGAAGATGAAATAAAACATCTACAGTTTTTAAACTTTTTTAAAATTGATAAGTTATTTATAGATAAAAGTATAAAAAGTTTATGGAATAAAAAAGCTACTAAAGAGAGTTTTTTAATTATCACAGATTTTATAAAATCCTTTGAAACGAATATTGAACTACTTGAAAAATATGAAGAGTTGCTTTACAAAATTAATATCATTTTATTTTCATCTAATCACAATATTCTGTTAAAAGATGTGTATAAAATCTTTTTACAAAGATTAGTTTCAATCACTTTAAATGATGTAAATTCAGGAAAAATTACAGTTTTAGGACTTCTTGAAACAAGAGCTGTAAATTTTGAAACGGTTATTATTTGTGATTTTAATGAATCTTTTATTCCAAAAATTTCTGTTAAAGATAAGTTCTTATCAACAAAATTAAAACAGCTTTCAAATCTTCCAACACAGTTTGATAGAGAATCTTTACAAAAGTATTATTACAAAAGATTGATTGGCTCGTCAAAAAATGTATTTATATCTTATGTTAATTCAGATACAAATCAAATCTCAAGATTTGCAAATGAACTGTTTAACACACATATAAAAACAGATACAAATGACAATAGTTATAAACACATACTTTACGATAATCATAAGATAAATCATTTTGATGAGGAAATTATCGCAAAAATAGATTTAACGGCTATTACATGGTCTGCTACTTCATTTAGAACATATTTACAATGCAAAAGAAAGTTTTATTTACAAAATATTTTAAAAATAAAAGAACATACAATTTCACTAAAACCAAAAGCCTATGAATTGGGAGACATAATTCACTCTATTTTGGAAGATTATTACAAAGATTTTACAAATGATGACTTTTCAAAAATTGAAGAGTTATTTAATAAATACAAAAGTTCAAATCCATTTTTGATTTTAGATTTAGAGATTTGGAAAAAGAAACTTTATGATTTTTATTTGTATGATAAAGAGAGATTAAAAAATAGAAAAATAATTGCTTTAGAAAAAAACTTTGAATGTGAATTTGAAGGAATAAAAATAAGAGGTGTTATTGATAGAATCGATAAATATGAAGATATTTATGAAGTGATTGATTATAAAACTTCTTCATCTTTAAGCGTAGATACTCTAAAAAACTATGAAAAAACAAATGATTTTCAATTGGAATTTTATTATTTAGCTATGAATGAACTTTATAAAACAGATAAAATTGAAGCTTATTATTATGATTTGAATAATATAACACTTTTGAGTGAAACAGCACTTGATAAAAAACTTGAGTTATTATGTGAAAAATTCAAAGTGTTAAAAGAGATTTCAAACTCTGAAATCTCTTTCTCAAAATGTGAAGATAAATCAAATTGCACCTATTGTGCATATTCGATTATCTGCGATAGGGAATAAGTAAGAAGTTTTATTTAGCAGTTGCAATTAAAACATCTTCTATAATTTTTGTAATATCACCATCTAAAATAGCATCAACATTTGAGTATCCAATATTACTTCTTGAATCTTTTACTTGTTGATATGGTTGTAAAACGTATGAACGGATTTGATGTCCCCATCCATTATCACTTTTTTCAACACCATCTTTTGTAGCTTGTTGTTTTTCAAGTTCTAGTTCATAAAGTCTTGATTTTAACATCTTCATTGCACTTGCTTTATTTTTATGTTGAGATCTATCATTTTGACATTGAACTACAATATTTGTTGCAATATGTGTGATTCTAATAGCTGATTCTGTTTTATTAACATGTTGCCCACCAGCTCCACTTGCTCTGTATGTATCAATTCTAATATCTTTATCTTCAATTACAATATCAATATTATCATCAACTTCAGGAGATACCATTACAGATGAAAATGAAGTATGTCTTTTTGCATTGGAATCAAATGGAGAAATTCTTACAAGTCTATGAATACCATTTTCAGCTTTCATATAACCATAAGCATTTTCACCTTTTATGATAAATGAAACATCTTTGATTCCTGCTTCATCACCATTTTGATAATCAAGTAGTTCAATCTTAAAATCATTTCTTTCCGCCCATCTTAAATACATTCTATATAAAATCGAAGCCCAATCTTGTGATTCAGTTCCGCCAGCTCCTGGATGAATAGAAACTATTGCATTTGAAGCATCATCAGCATTACTAAGCATTACAGAAATTTCAGTTGATTTGATAAGTTTTTCTAATTCAGGTGCTTCATCATAAAGCATTTCAAAAGTTTCTTCATCTTTTTCATCATTTGCCATTTCATAAAGCTCATTTGTTCCTTTTAAAGAGTCGTTTGCTTTATTAAATTTATTTAGTTTTCCTAAAATTCTATTTTTCTCAATACCGATTTTTGTAGCATTCTCTACATTATTCCAAAAATCTTGTGCTGATTCTTCTTCTTTGATTTCATCTAATCTTTGATTTAAATCATCAGGTTTTAAAATACCTTTAATATTTTTAAGTTTAGTGTTTAGAAGTTTTAATAGTTCTGAATATTCGTATGCATCCATTTAGTGTAATCCTTTAAAAAAAGCAATTATACTTAAAGTTTGTATAAAGAGTGATTAGAGTTTATATGAAGAAAGAAAAGGATAAAATCCTTTTTCTTTATTTACTGTTTAATTCTTTTAAATAAGCGTAGATACCTTTGATTGCTTTTGTATCTAAGTTATTAATATGTATAGGTGCAGTTGTTGTTGCACTCATTCTGTCAACTTTTCCAATTTTATAATCTTTAATAGACTCTTCCATTTGCTCAGTAGTTAAATTTTTTAATGCTCTTGAACTATTATTAGCTAATTCTCCATTTACTCCATGGCAAGATTGACATTTATTTACATAAATATTTTTTGCATCTATTTTAGCTTCTTTTAATTCTACTTCAACTTTCGCTTTTTCTTCAGCTTCTTTTTTTTGCTCTAATTTAGCAATAATATTTGCTTCCATTTGAGATTGATTTCCTGTAAAGTTTGTTGTAGCAGTTGGTGTTGTAGCAGTTTTTAAAATATAGATAAAACTCATACCCGTAGCAGTTTGAGAAATTTTTATATCATCAACACTCCAACCTTTTGCTTTCATTTGAGTTACTGTATTTTTTCCAGCACATACTCCACCATCAAGAGGTGTGTTTTCTATTGTAGCCATAGATTGATGATTTTCTTTGAAACACATAGTTGTATCTGCAAGAAGTGAAGTTGAACCTAATATTAGTATAGTTGAAAGAATCGCTTTTTTCAAGATAAAATCCTTTTTTTAATTTTGTTGATTTTATCATAATAAGGTTAAATATTTAGAATAACTATAAAGTATGGTTGTAATTTAGAAATAAAAAAAGGCTAGAGAAAAAATCTCTAGCCTTAAGAAAAAAGTTTTTATACTCTAAAAATATTAGAATGTATATTCAACTTGTAATCTTCCTCTTACATCATCATTATTTTCAACAGTTGCAACACCAACTGCAGAAGTTTCTCTAGTGTAAGTTCCATATCTAACATATGTAGTTAAGTTTTTGCTCATTTTGTATAATAATTGAGCATAAATTTCTTCTTCTTCAATATCTGTTGTAGCAACTGTAGGATCTACATATTGTAAGTTACCATAGTTAGCTGATAAGTTTAAGTTTGATAAAATATCAAATCCTAATACAGCTTGCCAATAATCAGCATCAGCGTGGTTATTTGCAGATAAAGACCATCCTAATAAGTTTGTAACTGCATCGTTATCTAATGCTGCAATTCCACCCTCTTTATCAGTCATTGCATAAGCAATTTTAGCATCAACTAATCCAGCATCAGCAGTTAAAACAATTTTTGCTAAAGAGTTATCATTTGAGTTAGCAGCATCTAATTCTAAAGAAGTAAATCTTGCATCAACACCCATTTTAATTGCAGATACATCAAATGCAGCTTTTGCACCGATAGTATAAGAATCTAAAATATCTTGTGCATCAATATACCATGCATCTAAAGTTGCAGGTCCAGCTACACCAATTACACCAACAGTTGCAATATCTTCTGCACCAGTACCAATATTTACATCACCAGAATCATCTAAGTTAGTTTGGTTAAAATATGCACCAGCTAAAGTAACAGGTCCCATAGTTGAAAGAGCTAAGATACCAGTTCCAGTTTGCTCATTTCCATCAGAGTCAATAGCTACAGTCCATGGAGTTGTTAAACCTTGTTTACCAACGTTAACTGTAGTATTTTGAAGACCTGTATATCCGAAATATGCATGAGATAATGCTACACCAACATTTTGATCACCATTAACACTTGAATCTAAAGATGCAAAACCATTGTCTCCATCAGAACCAGTTGAAAGGTTATTTGTAGCTGGTTGTCCAACAACAAATCTTGAGTTAAATTTTACGTCTTCATTTACTTTTGAAGCTAAATTTAAACCAACTTTATAGTTATTTGTAGTTGAAGTTGGGTTTGCAACAGCACCAGTAGCATCATTTCTAGAATCGTTATATCTATAAACTACAGAACCTGATACTTCTACATTTTTGATTGCTTCTTCTAATGGTTGAGCATTAGCAGTAGTTAAACCAGCAACTGCAACAGCTGCTACTAAACTTAATTTTGCGATTTTTTTCATTTGTTCTCCTAAAATTTCGAAATCTTGTTTTCAGTCTATCGGAGCGCGCGAACTCATCTAAAACATTGTTTTAAACCTTTTCCGACATACCGTTGTGGCCATTCTACAGCACTAAATTTTAAAGTTTTCTTAAAATGAAGTTTTGAGTGTTAATTAACTGTTAATTTAAGCAAGATTTCAATTAACTATTCATTAATGCTGTATTAATGCTATTTTTGGACTTTTTAAGTCCTATTTATTTTTAGTTACTTAAACTAACTATACAGTTTTTTAATATATTAGGTTTTGATATTTTGATTTTAAGAGCATTTATTTTGTAATTGTTTTGTAATAATGATTCAAGATATAAAATAGCATCTTCAAGAAGTAAAAACTTTTGTTTTTTCATAGTTGATTTTACAAGAGTAGAGATTTCTGCATAGTCTATAAACAAATCTTTTGAAAAATTGTATTCAAAAGAGATGTTTATTATAACTTTTTGTTTTTTTATTCGTTCAAAATCTAGAATCCCTATAATACATTTAAAAGTTAAATCAGAAATTTCTATTTTCATATAACTTTTTTCTCTTCCCCTTTTATTATTCTTATAATATTTGGGATGTGTTTATATATAATGATAAAAGCAATTATATACATAGGTACATTTGAGCCTACATTTAATCCATCATTTAAAAATGTTGCACTAACTATTACTCCAATAAGTCCTAACAGTGAAGATAAAGATGAAATTTTAAGAACTTTTGCACAAACTATCCAAACTACAGCACCAATAAGTGTTGGTATTGGAATAAGCACAAGATAAACCCCAAGTCCAGTTGCAACACCTTTCCCACCTTCAAGTCCTAAATAAATTGAATAACAATGTCCTAAAACAGCTAAAATGGCAATTGCCCAAAGTGAAGAGTCACTAACTCCATAATACATAGCAACAAGTAAAACAACAGTTCCTTTTAATGCATCTAATAGAACAGTTGCAATACCAAGTTTTTTTGCTAGTTTTGGATTAGTTTCTTTTACGACTCTAAGAACATTAGTTGCTCCAATTGATTTACTTCCAGCAGTTGTTATATCAACTCCCGCAAATGTTTTTGCTAAGATAGAACCAAAAGGAATAGAGCCTATTAAATAAGCAGCTATAAAAAATAAAATATTTGTATTTGTGAAAAAATCCATATATTACCCTTGTTTTAAGTGTGTGATTAAATGAGATTATAACCAATATTTTGTTATATTCACATTTAATAAAGATTTGAAGGCTTATTTTGAATTTAAAAGAAGAGATAGAAAAATTAAAAAAAGAGTTAGATGTAACTCTTGTTGCACACTTTTATCAAAGGGATGAAGTATTTGAATTAGCTGATATAACAGGTGATTCATTAGAACTTGCAAAAAAAGTAATGCTTACAGACTCTTTGTATGTAGTTTTTTGTGGTGTAGGTTTTATGGGTGAAAGTGTAAAAGTTATGAGCCCAGAAAAAAGAGTGCTCATGCCAAAAATTGCATGTTGTGCAATGGCTAGAATGATTGATGAGGGATATTTTGAGCAAAATTTAAAAAAAATAAATGATGCTGGAATTCCTAATGAAAATATTTTACCAATTACTTACATAAATTCAAGTGCTGCTGTTAAAGCAAAAGTTGGACAAATGGGAGGAATGGTTTGTACTTCATCAAATGCATATAAAATTATAGAAAAAGGTTTACAATCTGGGAAAAAGATATTTTTTGTTCCAGATAGATGTTTAGGACAAAATTTTGCAAAATCTTTAAATCTAAAATCTGCAATAGTTGGAGATGGAAGTGATTTAAAAGAAGCAGATATTATCTGTTATAACGGTTTTTGTTCAGTGCATCAACAGTTTAGTGTTGATGATATAGAATTTTATAGAAATAAATATCCAGATATTTTAATAGCTGTTCATCCTGAATGTGATCCTAGTGTTTGTGATGCTGCTGATTTTGTGGGTTCAACTTCACAATTGATTGCTTTTATAAAAGATTTACCTGAAGATCAAAAAGTAGCAGTTGGAACAGAGTTTAATATGGTAAATAGATTAAGAACAAAAAATACTTATATTTTAAGTTCTACAAAACCAGAGTGTCCAACAATGAATGAAACAACACTAGAAGATGTGTATAACACCTTGAAATCTATTAAAGATAATACAATATCAAAAGAGAATGAAATATTTGTATCAGCAGATACTGCAAAGTGGGCGAAAGTTGCCCTTGAAAGGATGTTTGAAGTATGATTAATATTAAGAAATTTGTAAAAAATGCCATTATTGAAGATAATGGAAGAGGCGATTTGTTTTTTGATGTTGCTCCAAAAGGTAGATTTACAGCAAGAGCTATTTGTAAATCAGATGGTATTTTAGCAGGTGTTCAATACGCAAAAGTACTAGCACGAACAGAAAAATTTGATTGTAAATTCTTAAAAAATGATGGTGATGAGATAAAAGTTGGTGATGTTTTAGCTGAACTAGAGGGAAAAGCTTCTGTTTTACTTTCAAGTGAGCGAACTTTCTTAAATATGCTTCAACACGCAAGTGGAATTGCAACTATGGCAAATAAATATGCAAAACTTATGGAAGGAACAGGTGTTGTTCTTCTTGATACTAGAAAAACAAGACCACAATTAAGAGATTTTGAAAAATATGCTTCAAGAGTTGGCGGGGCTATAAACCATAGACTTGGACTTGATGATTGTTTAATGTTAAAAGATACACACTTAAGAACAATTGATAATCTTGCAGAATTTGTAAAAAAAGCTAGAAAAAGAATTTCATGGGTTACCAAAATAGAGATTGAGTGTGAAACACTAGATCAAGTAAAAGAAGCTATGAGTGCTGGTGGCGATATTATCATGTGTGATAATATGACATTGGATCAAATAAGAGAAGTAGTTGCTTTTAGAAATGAAAGTTATCCACATATTTTATTAGAAGCTAGTGGAAATATTAATCTTGAAACTATTAAAAGTTATGCTTTAACAGGTGTTGATGCAATTAGTAGTGGAAGTATAATACATCAAGCAACTTGGCTTGATTTTTCTATGAAGTTTGATTAGGATTTGATTTGAAAAAAGATTTTATAATAAGTAATAAAGTTGATATGTCTGAATACACAAAAGCTTTAGAGCTTATTGAAAAAAGTAGATATGTTTTAATAATTACTCATGTAAATCCAGATCCTGATTCAATTGGTTCAGCTTTGGCTTTATCAAATTTATTTTATGAAAATAAAATTAAACATAAAGTTTTTAATATAAGTTCTGATTTACCTCAGAATCTTGATTTTATACCAAGATTTGAAAAAATTACAGATCAATTACCAGCTTTTTTTGATTTAGCAATAAGTGTTGATTGTGGAACTTACAAAAGATTAGGGTTCGAACTTGATCCATCAATTCCACTTATAAACTTTGATCATCATAAATCAAATGATAGTTTTGGTACTGTAAATATTGTAGATTCTCAAAAAAGTTCAACTGCTGAATTAGTATTTGAATTTTTTAAACATAATGGGTTATACATAACAAAAAACTCTGCTACAGCACTTTATGTAGGGATTTATGATGATACATTGGCATTTTCTTTAGGAAGATGTGATGAGTTGACATTTGAAAAAATAAATTTTTTAGTAGAGTGTGGCGCTAGCCCTTCTGAAATTGCGAATAAACTTTTACGAAGGGATTCTTTGGCAAAATACAGAATTATTCCAAAGGTCTTAGCTAGTTTAGAGTTATTTAAAGAGGGAGAAGTTGCATCAATTATTGCAAGAGAAGAGTGGTTTAAACAAACAGGTGCTCATAATAGGGATTGTGAAGATGCCCTTGATATGATAATGAGTATATCAGTTGTTAGAGTTGCAATTTTCGTAAGAATTGTAAATAAAGTTGCAAGAGTATCTTTAAGATCAAAAGGACAAATTGATGTTTCTAAAATAGCAGGAGAATTTGGTGGCGGAGGTCATTTTAATGCAGCTGGTTGTACAATAGAAACATTTGATGTTGAAGAAGCAAAAGAAATAGTATTAAAGGAAATTTTTGAAATTTACAAATAATAAAAACAAAATGGTATTTGGGATTTTTATAATCTTATCGGTATTAGTTATAGCATTAGTTGCATTTTTATTTTTATCACCTACATTTGAAAGGGTTACACCTAAGGTAGCTGTTGAAAAAGAGATTTATTGGAATTTGCAAAAACCAATAAAAGCAATAATTTCAGATAATAGTGAAATACAGTCATATAATGTTACTTTTGATGATGGGCAAAAACAAACAAAATTAGAAACAAAAGTAGTTAAAAGTGAAAAAGGTTCAATAGAATTAGAAATTTTACCTCCATCATTTGATGAAATGAGTAAACCAAAAGATGGAAATATTAAAATAGATGTTTATGATGCAAGTAAATGGAACTTATTTAAAGGAAATCAAACAGTTACAAATTCTAAAGTAGTTATTGATAAAAGAAGTCCTATTGCAAATGTTATAAGTAATTCATATTTATTAAGACAAGGTGGAAGTGGGATTATCATTGCAGAAATTGCAGATGAAAATATAAAAGATTATTACGTGTCATTTAATGATGAAGAAGTATTTGAATTTTTTCCTTTTTATAAAAAAAACTTTTATATTTCAATAATCACTTGGCCAATAGATATGAAAGAGTTTAAAAAAGTTAATATTGTTGCTGTTGATATGGCAGGAAATAAAAGTGTAACAAAAGTTCCTTTTTATATAAAACCTTTTAAAGAAAAAGTTGATCAAATTAAAATTTCTGATGATTTTGTAAATAGTATTAGTAGACATGTTTTAGAAAATAGTGATATGACAATTCCAAATGAAACAACAGAAATTTTTATTAAAGCAAATAAAGAACTTAGAGAAAAAAATGTTAAAACAATTAGAGAAGTTTCTAAAAAGAATTTAGAAAATAGTGGAAAAATACCTTTTGATGTAAAAACTTTCATAAGAATGCAAAATGCTGCAACTTTTGCACAATTTGGGGAAAGAAGACATTATACTTATAATGATCAAAAAATTGATGAAGCTTGGCATTTAGGAATGGATTGGGCTAGTTCAAAAAGAGCAGAAATTATTGTAACAAATCCAGGTAAAGTTATATTTAAAGGTTATTTAGGAATTTATGGAGATACAGCAATTATTGATCATGGATTTGGACTTGGGAGTTTATATGCTCACACAAGTAATATTGATGTTGAAGTAAATGATGAAGTTAAAACTGGACAAAAAATAGGAAACACAGGAGCAACTGGAGCTGTGTTTGGAGATCATTTACATTTTGGTATGTTAGTTCAAGGAATTGAAGTAAATCCAAATGAGTGGTTGGATAATGAATGGATAAAAGTAAATTTAACAAAAACTATAAATGATGCTACAAAAATAATAAATGGAAGCACTAAATGAAACAAAGAACAATAGCAAAAAGTACTGAAATTGTAGGAATTGGACTTCATAAAGGTGTTCCTGTAAAAATGAGACTTGAACCACTTGATAGTGATATGGGGATTATCTTTTATAGAGTTGATGCAGGAGTTACAATTCCTCTTAAAAGAGAGTTTGTTGTTGATACAAAAATGGCAACAGTTATTGGAAAAGATGGTGTGGTTATTTCAACGATAGAACATCTTTTATCTGCTGTTTATGCTTATGGAATTGATAATTTAAGAATTGTAATAGATAATGATGAGGTTCCTGTACTTGATGGAAGTTCATCAGGATATTGTATGTTAATTGAAGAAGCTGGGATAAAAGAACTAGAGAAATCAAAAAAAGCAATTAAAATCAAAAAAATGGTTGAAGTTACAACTCCTGAGGGTAAAAGAGTTTGTTTAAAACCATCAAATAGAATTGTTTATGATTTTGAAATTGATTTTGAACATCCAGCTATTGGAAAACAAAAATTTCATTTTGATTATTCAATTGCAGAATATAAAGAAAATATAAGTCGAGCAAGAACATTTGGTTTTTTACATGAAGTTCAATATTTAAGAAGTATAGGATTAGCTCAAGGTGGTTCTATGGAAAATGCTATTGTACTTGATCAAACAAAAGTGTTAAATCCTGAAGGTTTAAGATTTGATGATGAGTTTGTTAGACATAAAATTTTAGATGCAATTGGTGATATGGCACTTTTAGAATATACGATGGTTGGAGAATATGATGCAATTGCAGGAAGTCATCATCTAAATCATTTACTTACAAAAAAACTTTTTGAGAGTGCTGAAAATTATGAAATAATTGATTTAGAAGAAGCAAGTAGTGAAGCTGTTGTGTTTGAAATGGCTTATGCAAATGCAGATAATTAAGGTATAAATTGATTGAAATTTTAGTGATTACTATTTCAAATCCTTTATTAATAGGAATTTATGAAAATAAGAAATTAATAAAGGAACATAAACTTGATGGTAAAACATCAGATTTATTACCAAGTTTATTTGAAAAACTTTTAAAAGAGTATGATATAAAAAGAATTACATATGTTAATTCTCCTGGTTCATTTATGGCTATAAAAGTTGCATATATATTTTTAAAAACAATTTGTATAACAAAAGCAATTGAATTTTCTGCAATAGATGGTTTTGAATTTAATCAAAATTCTCCTATTAAAGCACTAGGAAAAAAGTATTTTATAAAATTTGAAAATGAAATTAAAGTGGATTTTTTAGAAAAAGATTGTATAATCCACGACTTTAACTTACCTATGTGTATAGAAAAATATAATTTTAACGAAGAAACACTGCCAATATACAATTTACCAGCTGTTTAAGTTTAAGAAGGAAATGGATGAAAGTAAGCGTTCCCGCTACTAGTGCAAATTTAGGCCCAGGTTTTGACTGCTTAGGTCTAGCAATCTCAATGAAAAACCAAGTAATTATAAGACCATCAAAATTTCATAGCGTTTCTTTAAAAGGTGAGGGTGCAAATAATCCTGCTTTAAAAGATAATAATATGTTTATATCAATATTTAATGATTTTTATCATAATTTATCATATAAAAAAAGACATTTTAGATTTGAATTTCAAAATGAAATTCCATTATCTAGAGGTTTAGGAAGTTCTTCTGCTGTTATTGTTTCTGCAATCGCTAGTGCTTATGCAATTGAAGGAATTAAATTAGAAAAAGATAAATTGTTAAATTTAGCTTTAGCTTATGAAAATCATCCTGATAATATCACTCCAGCTGTAATGGGTGGTTTTACAGTTGCTTGTGTTCAAGAAAATGAAGTAAGATATATTAGAAAAGATATACCAAAAAATCTAAAAGCAGTAGTTGTTGTTCCAAATAGAGCAATTTCAACTCAATTATCAAGAAAAACCTTACCTTTTAAGTATTCAAAAGAAGATGCAGTATTTAATATTTCACATTCATCTTTATTAACTGCTGCTTTTATGGCAGAAGATTGGGAGATGTTGAAACATGCATCATTTGACCAAATTCATCAAAAATATAGAATGAAACAGATGCCAGAACTTTTTGATGTACAAAAAACTGCACTAAAAGAAGGTGCGTTAATGAGTACGCTTTCAGGTTCTGGTTCAACACTGTTTTCAATGGCTTATATGGATGATAGTAAGAATTTAGAAAAAGCTTTAAAAATAAGATTTCCTCATTTTAAAGTGTTTGTAGCCGATTTCGATAATATTGGCGTGAGAGTTGAAATTTGAAAATCTTTGATATTAAGTATATTTTAGGTATAATATTTGCCTAGTTTAAAAAAAACCTTAAGAACTTGCGTCGTTTGCCGAGGCAAATTTGAACAAAAAGAGTTATTAAGACTAAAATGTCAAGAGAAAAAATTATTGTTTTACAATAATTTTGGTAGAAGTTTTTATATCTGTGGTGAATGTGAAAAACTATTACAAACAGATATAAATGGAAAAGATAATAAAAAAATCGAAAAATCACTTTGCAAAGAGTGTAAAAATAAAGATAAGTATGTCACACAACTTAAGGAGATGCTAACAGATGTCAGATAAAGTAAGAGTTTATGAGATTGCAGAAGAAGCGGGAGCTAGTAGCGCAGACGTAATTGCAAAGGCTAAAGATTTAAATATAGACCTTAAATCACCCCAAAGTGCAGTATCATATGAAGATGCTGAAGAGATTACAAAATATATCATGACTGGAAATAGTTCAAGATTACCAAGTAAATCACCAGTATCTAAAGCAAAGAAGGTTGTTGAAACAAAAACGCCTGAGATAAGTGAAGAAGTAAAAGAGATAAAAATAGAATTAGAAAAAGTTGAAGTTATTGAAAAGAAAGATATTGGGATTGTAAAAAAACCTGAATTAAAAAAAGTTGTAATTTCTAAACCTATTCCTAAACCTGCTTTAAAAACTCAAGAAGAATTTGATAAACCTGAAGTTAATCCTGATAATGCTAGCAAAATTGTTCCTAAGAGAAGAGGATTAGTTATTGTTAAAAAGAATAAACCTAGAGAAGAAGCAGAAATAATTGTTAACAAATCATTTGATTCTGAAATTCAACCTAGAAAACAGATGAAATCATTAAGCGAAATTTTAGGCGCTAATGAGGAAGATGAAAAATCTAACAATGATAGTTTCTCTTCAACTGAAGAACAAAGAAGAAATCGAATTAAAAAAGAAAAAAAGAAAACAGTTGTAAGAGCACAAGATCATGGGAAAAGACTTGATGTTGATAGAGCTTATACAGATGATTTTGTTAGTTCAGATGACTCTTTATTAGGTGAAGAAGTAGTTTTACTTGATATGGATTTAGGAGATGGATTTAAAATTTTTGACGAACCAAAACCACAAAATCCTGCTAAACAATCAAGAAGTTCGAGACCAGCTGCTTTTGGAAATGCTCCTCAAGGTTTAAAAAGAGGAAAAAGAAAGAAAAGAATAGCTAGAACTCAAGAAACTATTGAAATTACTGAAGTTACTATTCCTGAAGATATTAGAGTTTATGAATTTGCAGAGGCTTGTGGTAAAACAACGGCTGAAGTAATTACTGTTTTATTCTCTTTAGGAATGATGGTTACTAAAAATGACTTCTTAAAACAAGATGAATTAGAAATTCTTGGTGAAGAGTTTGGAATTGAAGTAACAGTTAATGATGCATTAGAAGATGTAAATTATGTTGGTGATTATCATGATGAAGATATTGATGAAACTACATTTGTAACAAGACCTCCAGTTGTAACTATTATGGGACATGTTGACCATGGTAAAACTTCATTATTAGATAAAATTAGATCTTCTAAAGTAGCAAAAGGTGAAGCAGGTGGGATTACTCAACATATTTCATCTTATACAGTTGAAAAAAATGGACAAAAAATCACATTTGTAGATACTCCAGGACATGCTGCATTCTCTGCTATGAGAGCTAGAGGTTCAGCTATTACAGATATAGTTATTATTGTTGTTGCAGCTGATGATGGTGTAAAACCTCAAACTGAAGAAGTTATTTCACATGCAAAAGCAAGTGGATGCCCAATAATTGTAGCGATTAACAAAATGGACAAAGAGACTGCAAATCCAGATATGGTAAAAGCTCAAATGGCAGAAAGAGATTTAACTCCAATTGATTGGGGTGGAAATACAGAATTCATTGGAGTTTCTGCTTTAACTGGTTTAGGTATTGATGAATTGTTAGAAAATATTTTAATTCAAGCAGAACTTTTAGAACTTAAAGCAGATCCTACTGCAAAAGCAAAAGCTGCTGTTGTTGAATCTTCACTTGAAAAAGGAAGAGGACCAGTTGCAACAGTTATTGTTCAAAATGGTACATTAAGAATTGGTGATAATATTGTTTGTGATACTACTTTTGGTAGAGTAAAAGCGATTACTGATGATAATGGGAATCCAGTTAAAGAGTTAGGATTATCTGAAACAGGAACTGTTTTAGGATTAAATGATGTTCCAACAACTGGTTCTGTTATGGTTGTTCAAGATACTGATAAAGAAGCAAGAGATATTGCAACTACAAGAGCTGAACACGCACGTGCTAAAGAGTTGTCAAAATCAACTAAAGTATCTTTAGAAGAGATGAGTGGATTAATTGCTGAGGGTAAAATCAAAGCACTTCCCGTTATTATTAAAACGGATGTTGGTGGTTCTCTTGAAGCAATTAAAGGTTCTTTAGAAAAAATTGCAAATGATGAAGTAAAAGTAAAAGTTATTCACGCAGCTGTTGGTGGAATTACTGAATCTGATTTAGTTCTAGCTGGTGCATCTGAGGGTTGTATAATCTTAGGATTTAACGTAAGACCAACAGGTTCAGTTAAAGCAAAAGCAAAAGCTGATGGTGTAACTATTAATACTTATTCTATCATTTATGATTTAATTGATGATGTTAAAGATACATTATCAGGAATGATGAGTGCAGTAATTAGAGAAGAAAATACTGGTCAAGCTGAAGTTAGAGATACATTCGTTGTTCCAAAAGTGGGAACTGTAGCTGGATGTTTAGTAACAGATGGTAAAGTTATCCGTGGTGGACATGCAAGAATCATTAGAGATGGTGTTGTTACATATACTGGTAAAATTTCGTCATTAAAAAGATTTAAAGATGATGCTAAAGAAGTTGCTAATGGTTATGAGTGTGGTATTATGTTTGATAAATTCAATGATATTAAACCAGGTGACTTCATTGAAACATTTATCCAAATTGAAGAGAAAGTATCAGTAGATAAAAGATAATGAAAAGTATTAATCTACAAAGAACTGAATCTTTATTAATGGAGTTAATTCCAGAAGCACTATCAAATTTAGTTGATAGTAGAATTAACTCTTTAGCAATAACAGCAGTAAATTGCAAAAATGGTAAATATGATGCAATTGTATATTTTGATGGTGCAGATTATGAAAAAGCTGAGATAAAAGAAATTATTGCTTTATTAAATAAGGCAAATGGAAGATTAAAGACTCATATATTAGCAAGTACAGGTTGGTATAAATGTCCAAACTTTACTTTTTTAAATGATACATCATTAGAAAAATCAAAAAATATTGAAGCATTATTTGCTAAAATTAGAAAACCAAAAAGTGAAGAAGAATGAGTTTAGAAGAATCAATTAAATTAGCTGTTGAAAGTTTAGGTGCTAAACTTTATGATATTGTAAGTGCAAAAGAACATGATAGAAATATTTTTAGGGTTTTAGTTACTTCTGATAATGGTATAAGTTTAGATAAATGTGCAGAAATTTCAAGAATGATTTCTCCAATATTAGATGTTGATGAACCTATGGGTGGAGAATATGTTCTAGAAGTTAGTTCTCCTGGAATTGAGAGAAAACTTAGAAGAAAAGAGCATTTCCTTGCGTCTGTTGGAGAAAAAGTAAAAATTAAAAATTTTGCAACTGAAGTATTCAAAGGTGAATTAATTTTTGCTGATAATGAGAAAATAGTTGTTAAAACTGAATTTGGTGACGATGAAATCAAATATGATAATATTTTAGCCGCTGCTACATACTACGAATGGTAAAAAACAGTAGAGTTTCTCTATTGTTTTTAACACCAATTAAAACTACTTAATATATACTACTTTTCAAAAAATAAATTTAATAAAAGCGAATGTTACAATGAAAATAGATGATAATTTTTATATGAAATTAGCTATTGATGAAGCATGGAAATATCAACTTTTAACATATCCAAATCCTGCAGTTGGTTGTGTAATTGTAAAAGATGGTAAGTTATTATCAATTGAAGCTCATAGAGAAGCTGGAAGGCCCCATGCTGAAATAAATGCACTAAAAGCTGCATATTTAATAGAGAATCCAAATTCAATACTAAAAACTAAAAGCAGTTCTTCAGATATTCATGATTTCTTTTTAGAAAATCATAATGGATATTTTAGTGATTGTGAGATTTTTGTATCATTAGAACCTTGTAATCATATAGGTAAAACTCCATCATGTGCAAATCTATTAAAAATGCTAAAACCAAAAAGAATAATAATTAGTGTTAAAGACCCAAATATTAAGGCTACAGGTGGTCTAGAATCGTTAATTAATGAAAAGATAGATGTAACTGTAGGAATATTAGAAAAAGAGGGATTAAACCTAATTTTGCCATTTATTTCATGGCAAAATAAAAGTTGCATATTTTTCAAAATGGCTCAAACATTAAATGGGTCTATAAATGGAAAAATTTCTTCAAATAGAGCATTAGCTTATGTTCATACATTAAGAGATAAAATTGATTTATTAGCTATTGGTGGAAATAGTGTTAGAACAGATAAGCCAACTTTAGATGCTAGATATGTACAAGGTAATAATCCAGACATTTTTATATATAGTAAAAGCAAAATTTTTGATAAAAATATCCCTTTATTTAATATTCCAAATAGAAAAGTAATTATTTCAGATGATTTATTTAAATTATTAGATTACAAATTTATTATGATTGAAGGAACTTATAATTTACTTGAGAAGTTAAAAGAAAAAATAGATTTTATAATACTACTAATAAGTCCAAAAATTAAAAATGGAAATAATGCTTTAAATGAAATTGATATGGATTTTGAAATTATGCATGAAAATTATATAGGAGAAGATAAGATTGTTTTCTTAAAAAGAAAATAGTAGCTTTTGCTACTATTTTACTTTTTCTAAATATTCACCAGTTCTTGTGTCACATTTAATAATGTCACCTTCAAGAATATGGAAAGGAATTTGTACAACTGCACCTGATTCTAAAGTAGCAGGTTTTCTACCACCTTGAGAATCACCTTTGAAGTTAGGTGGAGTTTCTACAATTTTAAGTTCTACAACCATTGGAGGCTCAACAGTGATAGCTTTACCGTTGTAATACATCATATCACAAGACATACCATCAATAATCCAATCAAAAGCTTCACCAACTTGATCGTAAGTTAAACCCTCTTGTTCATAAGTAGCATTATCCATAAATTGTAATAATTCACCATCATCATATAAAAATTGCATTGTTTTTTGTTGTAAATCTGGAACTTCACATTTATCACCAGCATGGAAAGTTTTTTCAATTACTTTTCCATTTAAAAATGATTTAATTTTACATCTAACAAATGCAGCACCTTTGCCAGGTTTTACATGTTGATATTCTGTAATTTTATAAGGAACACCATCTACTTCGATTTTTAATCCCTTTTTTAATTCACTCATACCAATTGCCATAGTTTCTCCTTATATTTCTGCGTAAGCAACAGCAATTGCTGCTTCTAAATTATTAAGTTTTTTTAATATATCTGAACTAACTTTTTCATCAATAAGAATAACAGCTAAAGCGCCATCTTTTCCTCTTGAAAGTCTAAAGTCAGCAATATTAATATTATTATCACCTAAAATTCTACCAACTTCACCAATAACGCCAGGAACATCATTGTTTCTCATAACAATCATTTTACCTTTTGGTTCAATATCTAATGAAAAACCATTTAATTCAACAATTCTTTGTACATCATCATTAAATACAGTTCCTGAAATAGTTTTTACACCTGTAGGAGTTGTAATTTTAATCGAAACTTTATTTTGATAACCACTATGATTAGATAATCCTGAAGTTGTTAATTCAATACCTTTTTCTTTTGCGATAAAGTTAGCATTTACATAGTTTACTTCATCACCTGAAGATACAGATAAAACCCCAACTGTTGCAAATGTTTGTAATGAGTCTAAATACTCAGAAACTTCACCTTCTGCTGAAATATTAATTGATCTAATTTCACTTTTACTTAATTGTGCAAGTAAAAATGCCATTTTTTGAGTTAATTCAATATATGGTTTAACAAATGAAGGAATTTTACTTTCATCAATTGGTAAATTTAAAGCATTAGGATATGCGATTCCTCGTGCTGATTCAATTGCATTATTTGCAGCTTGAACAGAAATTTCTCTTTGAGACTCTTTCGTATTTGCTCCTAAGTGAGCAGTTACAGTTACATTTGGTAAATCTAATAAAGGATGACTAGTTGCAGGTTCTTTGATAAATACATCGATACCAGCCATTGCAATTTTTCCAGATTTTAGGTTTTCTACTAATGCATCTTCATTATATAATCCACCTCTTGCACAGTTAATTAAAACTACACCATCTTTCATTTTTGCAATTTCTTCAAAACCTATCATATTGATAGTTTCTTTGTTTTTTGGCGTATGAATAGTGATAATATCACAAGATAAAATATCGTCAAAATTTGTTGTATATTTGATACCTAAATCAGTTGCTTTAGTTGAAGGAATATAAGGATCGTAAGCAATTACGTCCATTTCAAATGATTTAGCTCTTAATGCAACTCTATGACCAATATTTCCAAAACCAATAACACCTAGTTTTTTACCATAAAGTTCATTTCCATACCAATCTTCTCTTTTCCAAACTCTATCAATTTTTAATTGATTATGAGCATATGGAAATTTTCTCATACAAGATAACATATGTGTCATAGTTAATTCAACTGCTGCTATTGTGTTTGCAGTTGGAACATTCATTGCGATTATTCCTCTTTTACTACAACCTTCAATATCAACATTGTCATAACCAACACCAGCTCTAATGATTGCTTTTAAATTAGTAGCTGCGTTTAAAAATTTCTCATCAACATCAGTTGATGATCTAGTGATTGCTACGTGAGCATCTTTGATAATATTTAATAGTTCTGTTTTATCTACATCTGCTGCATATACGTAGTTTACATCTTCAGTGTTTTGAAGAATTTGTAAACCAGCTTCATGTATATGATCACAAACTACAATTGTATATTTACTCATTTAAATAAATCCTATTATTTCATTTGGTCTTTAATAATGTCACCTAAAGTCATAGATGAATCATCATTAACAGATTTTAGAACTTCTCTTTCTTGTTGTTGCTCTAATCTTCTAACTGATAATCTTACTCTATTTTTTTTAGTGTCAATATTTACAACAACTGCTTCAATTTCATCACCATTTTTAACTTCTTCAATTTTTAATGGACCAAAATCTTCATTTCTGATTAGACCATCAAGATTGTTTTCAAGTTTAATAAAGATTCCAAAATCTTTAGCATCTTTAACTGTACCTTTTACAATATCACCAATTTTATAAGCATCTTGGAATTTTTTTGCAGGAGAATCAGCTATTTCTTTGATTGATAATGAAATATTTTCTTTTTCTTTGTCTATTTTAATAATTCTAACTTCAACTTCATCACCTTTTTTGTAAAGAGTTTTACATTTTGCATTAGGTTCCCATGAAGCTTCTTCATTGTGTAATAAACCATCAACATCACCGATACTTACAAAAGCACCAAAATCAGTTAATGTAGCAATTTTACCTTTAATTACATCTCCAACTTTATGTTCGTTAGTAAATTTAGCAAAAGGTTTTTCTTGAAGATTTTTTAAAGAAACTCTTAATCTTTTTTGTTCAATATTTAATTCAATAACTTCAACATTGATTTCTTCGCCAATTGTTAAAAGCTCTTTTGGATTTTTTAAGTTTTTATTCCATGAAATTTCTGAAATATGTAATAAACCTTCAATATCATTTCCTAAATCAACAAATGCACCATAAGATTCAAAATTAGAAACAGTAACAGTAATTGTATCTCCAACTTCTAATTCATCTTTGATTTCTTCCCAAGGATTAGAAAGTGCAGCTTTGATAGATAATGATAAGTGTTGTTTTGTTTTGTCATAAGATAAAACTACAACTGAAACTTCATCACCTTCGTTGTAATAATTTGCAGGATTTACAGGACCTTTGTATGAGATTTCATTGTAGTTTACTAAACCATCAATTCCACCTAAATCTACAAACATTCCATAAGAAGTAATTTTTTTGATTGTTCCAATAACTGGTTCTTTATTATCTAAAATTTCAGTTACTTTGTTATCTTTTACAGCTTTTGATTCTTCAATTAGTTTTTTTCTTGAAACAATGATTGAATTTTGAGCTTTATTTACTTTAATAACTTTTGCTTTAACAGTTTTTCCAACTGCTCCAATAGCTTTTAAGTAAGATTGAGCCATTGGCATGAAATATTCACAACCATCAGCATCTTCGATTATAAAACCACCTCTTTGTTTAACAGAAACGATTTTACCTTCGATAGTTACATCTTCTACATTTTCACCATGAGTTTTTACAAAAGCATCAAATTTTTCTTTTTGTAATACTTTTTTATGTGAAATACTTGGTCTTTCACCTCTGCTTCCCATTAACATAACAGGAATTGTGTCACCAACTTTGTATTTAACTTCACCACCAATTGTAATTTCAGAAATACTTAATTGACCCTCAATTTTTTGACCAACATCAACTAAAACTCTCTCATTAGAGATTTCTACAATTACACCATCAACTACAGAGTTATTTTCTGCATTCTCGAAAGACTCATTAAGCATTTGCTCAAAATCAAAGTCTTCACCTAAATCAATATCTTCGATACCCATTTTATTCCTTCATATTTACCAGTTTTATTAAATGGGGTTATTATACAGAAAATTGGCTTAAAAACTCTTAGTTAAATGATTCTATTTTATCTACAACTTGCTGAATTATCCAGTCAGGCGTGCTAGCACCAGCAGTTACTCCACATGATTTTTTTTGTAAAAACCAAAGATTATCTAGTTCAGTTTCATTTTCAATTAGGTAAGAATTTAGACAATTTTCTAAGCAAATAGAGTGTAATTGTTTTGTATTTGATGAGTTTTTTCCACCAATTACAATCATTATATCTACCTCTTTTGAAAGATCTCTAGCTGCATCTTGATTTTCAAATGTTGCATCACAAATGGTATTAAAAACTCTTACTTCTTTATTTTTTAGAATTAAATAATTAACAATTTCAAGATATTTTTCTTTCTTTTTTGTTGTTTGCGCAACGGTAGCTATTTTATTATTTCTAAAAATAACATTTTGTAAATCAGATGGTTCTAAAACTATATGAACATCATCTTGATTTTCTGCATAAGATTGAACACCTTTAACTTCTGGATGATCTGCATCTCCAAATATTAAAATAGAGTAACCTTCTTTAGACATTTTTTTTACAATTTGTTGAGGAGTTGTAACAAAGGGACAAGTTGCATTTATAACTTTTGCATTTAATGCTTTTAAATTTTTTAAATCATTTTTTGGGATACCGTGGGTTCTAATAATTACAGTATCATGATCTTTTACATCACTTAAGTTATTATATAAACCTACATTAAAATCATTTTTTAATCTATTTATTTCATCTTGATTATGAATTAATGGACCCATTGTTGCGGAATCTTTGTAATCTTCTGCTATTTTTATTGCTCTTTTTACACCAAAACAGAATCCATAGTTTGATGCTAATTTTACTTCCATTAATAACCTTATTTATATAATGAGTCTAATATTTCTTTGAAATTTGGGAATGAAGTCTCTATACATTGAGTATCTTCAATATCCATATCACTGTCTAATCCAGCTATTGCAAAACTCATAGCAATTCGGTGATCACCATGTGAATTTATAGTAGCTTTTTGTATTGTTCCACCTATAATTTCATAACCATCTTCAAACTCTGTATACTCTACACCACAAAGTTTTAGGTTATTCACCACACTTGAGATTCTATCACTCTCTTTTACTCTTAACTCTTTAGCATTTGAAACTTTTGATTTTCCATTTGCCAAACTCATTGCAATTGATAAAGCAGGAAGTTCATCAATTAACCAAGAGATATTTTCACTTACAACTACCCCATTTAATTCATTGTTAATAACTTCAATATCACCAATTGGTTCATAAACATTTTCTTTTTCAATAAAGTTTACAATAACACCCATTCTTTTTAAAACTTGATAAGCTTCAATTCTTGTGGGATTTAAAGTTACATTTTTTATTAAAACTCTTGCATTTGGAGTAATTGCAGCTGCAAGTGCAAAGAAAAATGCTGAAGATGGATCAGTAGGAACGGTAATATTTAAAGGTTTTAAATGTCCAGTTAAAGGATGAATATTTATATATCCATCACTATCATTTTCTAAAGTTGCCCCCATACCTTTTAACATTCTCTCCGTATGATCTCGTGTAAGTTCATTTTCTTTATATTTAGAAATTCCATTTGCTCTAAGAGCTGCTAAAATCATTGCTGATTTAACTTGTGCTGAATCAACTGGTGAATGATAAGTAAATGGTTGAAGTTCTTTTACCCCTCTAATAAATAAAGGAGCTTTATTTCCATTTTCTCTTCCATCAATTAATGCGCCAATACTTCTTAAAGGATCAGCAACTCTTTTCATTGGTCTATTTCTTAAGTATTTATCACCAGTCAGTGTAAATGCTCCATCAACTGAAGCTAATAAACCACAAAATAGTCTCATTGCAGTTCCAGAATTTCCACAATCAAGAACATCTGATGGTTCAGTTAAAACTTGTGTTGGAGTAATTTCCACACTTGAACCATTTCTTTTAACTTTTGCCCCTAGTTGTTCAACGATACTTAACGTATTTAAAGTATCTTCAGCTGTTAGATAATTTTTTATATACGAAGTTTGATTTGAAAAAAGTGAAAACATAGCACATCTGTGAGATATTGATTTATCACTTGCAATTGAGTCTATTTCTATATCAAATGCTTTAGTTAATTTTTTTATAGCAAACTTTTCCACTTTTTTCCTTTTGATTATTGTCTTAAACCAATTGATAACTCTTTATTTAGAGCATCTAAAATCGAGTTTATTGTTGTTGTAATATCTTCTTCTTCCATTGTTTTTTCATCATTTTGTAAAACAAATCTGATTGTTAAACTCTCATTTTCACCTAATTTTTCATCATTATAAATATCAATTAGATTAAATTGTTTGATATTTGTATCATTTAAAGAGTTAATTACTTTTTTGATTTCTTTATACTCTAAAGTTTTTGGAGTAATAATAGTTAAATCTTTTTTTGATGATTGGAATTTTGAGTATGAAGTTGTTTTTACAAGTTCATTTTTAATAGCTTCAAAATCAATCTCTGCAATAAATGTATCATTTAAATCAAAATCTGCACAAACACTTGGATGTAATTTACAAATAAATCCAACAACTTTTCCATCTATTAATACATTTGCATTTTGGAAAGGGTGAATAAATGAGTTTGAAATTTCAGTCATTGGCTCTAAATCAAATTTTCCAATAGTGTTTAATATTTTTTTAGAAAAAGAGAAGAAATCAATATTTTTTGGTTTTCCAGCATTTGAAAAATCTTCAAGTTCGCAAGAACCAGTTTGAATAAATGAGATTTTTTTACTCTCAGCTCTATTTTCATCAAAAATTGTTCCAATTTCAAAAAATGCAGTTGAACGAGAACCAACTTTAAAGTTATTAGCACAAGCTTCTACTAAATTTAATGTAATTGTAGTTCTGTATGTATTTAACTCTTTTACGATTGGATTAATTAACTCTAATTCATCTTTAACGGTTTTAAAACCATATTTTTCTAGGTTTTCTTTTGAACAGAAAACATAAGTTAATGTTTCATAAAAACCATTTTCTATTGCTTTAAATCTTAACTTGTTTTTCTTAACTAAGTCATTTGAAGTTTTATTTACTCTATTTACTTCATCAATTTGTAATGGTTTCGCAATAATATTATCAATTCCAATTATTCTTACAATCTCTTCCGTAACATCAGCAATATTTTTAATATCATGTCTATAATATGGAACTTTTATAACTAAAATACTACCAATATCTTTAACTTCAAAACCTAATGAAATAAGAATTCTTTCAATTTCAATTTTTGGAATTTCTTGTCCAATAATCGCATTTACTTTATTTACACTAACATCTAAAGTTAGTTTCTCAATATCCTCTATAAAAGTTTCAGTTCCACCATAAACAGAAGCTCCTAGTTTAGAAACTAAGTTTGAAAGATAATCAATTCCATAGTCAATATTTGGTTCACTTCCCCTTGAAGCTTTGTAATAAACTTCCCCTGTTTTTATTTTTGTTTCAAAAACTTTTTTAGATATTAATTCAGGATTAATATATGAAGCTTCAATAATAAAATCTGTTCCAACTAAATCTATATCTTTAGACTCAACACAAATTTTACTTAATTGTTCAATTCCATAACTATTATCAAATCCTAATTCATCTTTTTTAACATATAAAATATTTAGATTATCACTTTTTATAGTTTTTTCTTTTGAATAAGCATTTAAAATTACACCTGTTGTATGTGTAACATAAGTTAAAATATTTTTAATATCATTATTATCTTGGTATTTACCAATTATTGCAGTTCTTAGTTTATATAAAACATTTAGTTTAAAGTCTGAAAAATCTATAACTCTAAAAGAGAGTGAAGAGTCAATATTGCTATCACACTCTATTTCTAAAAGTTGTCCAATAACTGATTTATTGTAATTTATTTTTTTATCACATTCAATTAATGAAATAGAATAAAATGCACTTAATTCTCTTACTATTCCATGAATACTTAAACAATCACCTCTATTTGCTGTTAAACCAATTTCGATTATGTCATCATTTAATTTTGAATATTCTCTTAACTCTTTTCCTAAAACTAATTCACCGATTGAGTTATCTAAAACTAGAATCCCATCGTTTAATTTAGGAAGTCCAAGTTCAGTTGATGAACAAATCATTCCATTTGATTCAACACCTCTTAATTTTGCTTCTTTAATTATAAAATCATTTCCTAAATCGCATCCTACCGTTGCAATTGGTACAAATTGCCCAGCTTCAACATTTTTAGCGCCACAAACAATTTGAACTTGCTGTGTTCCTAAATCAACTTGACAAATATTAAGTTTATCAGCATCTGGGTGTTTCTCTTTTTCTAAAACTTTTCCAACCACAACTTTAGGAGCAATAGAGATTTTTTCTAAACTATCAACTTCAAAACCAATAGCGTTTAAAGTTTTACAAATTTCATCTGTAGAAATTTTTGAAATATCAATAAATTCTTCTAACCAACTTCTTGTAATAATCATTTGAATTGTCCTAATAGTCTTGTATCACTTTCAAATAGTGATCTTAAATCTCCAATATTGTGAATTAGCATTGCAAATCTTTCAATTCCTAATCCAAAAGCATAACCAGATTTATTTTCATATCCAACAGCTTTAAATACATTTTCATCCACAACACCACAACCTAAAACTTCAAGCCATCCTGTTTGTGAACAAACTCTACATCCATCACCTTTACAAAATACACATGAAATATCAACTTCAGCTGATGGTTCAGTGAATGGGAAAAAAGATGGTCTAAATCTTACTTCAACATCACCAAACATATGTTGTAGAAATTCAACTAAAACATGTTTTAAATTTGCAAAAGAAACTTTATCTGCTTCATCAACAACTAAAGCTTCAATTTGATGGAACATTGGAGTATGAGTAATATCAAAATCTCTTCTAAATACAGTTCCTGGCGCTATCATTCTAATAGGAGTTTTTTGATTTAACATTGTTCTTATTTGAACAGGAGAAGTATGAGTTCTTAGTAATGTATAATCTTTATTGTAAAAAGTATCTTGCATATCCCTTGCTGGATGATATTTAGGAAGATTTAGTGCTTCGAAGTTATGAAAATCGTCTTCAACAAGTGGTCCTTCTTCAACAGCAAAATTTAGATTTTGAAAATATGTAATTATTCTATCCATTGTTTCAACAACTGGATGAGTTGCTCCACATGATAATTCATTGTTAAATCTTGTTACATCAATTTTTTCATTTTCTAATTTTTGATTTAATGCAACTTGCTCTAAAATAATTTTTTTAACTTCTAAAGCATCAGTTATTAAAGTTTTATTTTTGTTTAAATTTTCTGCAAAAGCTTTTTTCTCTTCATTTGGAACACTTTTCATTTTAGCAAATTCTAAAGTTAAGATACCTTTTTTACCTAAAGTATCAATTCTAAGATTTTCTAACTCTTCAAGTGATGTTGCATTGGCTATTTTTTCAATCCACTGTGTCACTTTTTTCTCCCTAAATTTATAAATAATTATCTTGGATTTAAATTATTCGTATCTGTGTTTTTTCGGATTATACTTAAAGATTTATTAGAGTTTGGTTATAATATTTTACTATTTAATTTCAAGGAAAAATAATGTGTATATTCTGTAAGATTGTAAAAGGTGAGATACCAAATCAGACTGTTTTAGAGGATGAAAATTTCTTAGCATTTAATGATATTAATCCTACTAGAAAAATTCATGTATTAATTATTCCAAAAGAACATTATGCTTCTTTTGATGTAACACCTCCAAAAATAATGTCAGAAATGACTGAATTTATTCAAAAAGTTGCTTCAAAATTAGATGTTAAAGAGAGTGGTTATAGATTAATTACTAATATTGGTGAACATGGTGGTCAAGAAGTTAATCATTTACATTTTCATTTAATTGGTGGAGAACCTGTTGGTAGGTTAGTGCGATAACAAGAAGTTTAAACTTCTTGTTTGAATTAATATTATCTTTCTAAAAAAGAACCTAAGTTCATAATTTTTTGATATTTTTTCTCAGATCTTTGAGCTGGAGTTAATCTTTTTAATTCGTCTAATGATGTTAAAAAATATTCTTTTAATGCTAAAATAGCTAATTCTTTTTGTCTATGAGCTCCAATTAATGGCTCATTAATTACATCATCAATTAAATTTAATTCTTTTAAATTTTCAGCTGTAATTTTTAAAGCATTAGCAGCAGTTTCAACTTTACTAGGGTCATTCCATAAAATTGCACTACAACCCTCAGGTGAAATAACAGCATAAACAGAGTATCTCATCATAGCAAGTTTATCGGCAACTGAAATTGCCAATGCTCCACCTGAACCACCTTCTCCAATAACAACTGAAACAGTTGGTGTTGTTAAGTCAGCAAATTCATATAAATTTCTTCCAATTGCTTCAGATTGATTTCTCTCTTCTGCTCCAATTCCAGGATATGCACCCGGAGTGTCAACTAACATAAGAATTGGAATTTGGAATTTTTCAGCCATTTTTGCAGCTCTTAAAGCTTTTCTATATCCTTCTGGACTTGGCATTCCAAAATTTCTGTAAAGTTTGTCTTTTGTTCCTCTACCTTTTTGTTCACCAATAACTAATACTTTTTGAGTACCAATATATCCTAAGTAACATACAATCGCATGGTCATCAACATAATGTCTATCTCCATGAATTTCATAAGCATTTGTTAATAAACCATTTATATAATCTAATGAATAAGGTCTATCTGGATGACGTGCAAGTTGAAGTTTTTGATAATCACTTAAATTTTTAAAAGTTTTTTCAACTTCTTTTTCTAATTTTTTTTCTAAAATTTCAACAGCATGTTCATCTGATTTCGTTTTAGCTGTTATTATTTCATCTTCAATTTTTTTGATTTTATCTTCAAATTCTAAGTAAGCTGCCAATTTTTTCCCTTTGAAAAAAAAGGAGATAATAAAAAATTATCTCCTTTATATTTAGGTTTTATTTTAAATTTATTTTACGTATTTTCTAAATATTACAGAACCATTAGTTCCACCAAAACCAAAGTTATTACTCATAACTGTAGTAAGGTTAGCTTTTCTTGCAACATTTGCAACATAATCTAAATCACATTCTGGATCTTGATTATCTATGTTAATAGTTGGAGGAATAATTCCTTCTTCAAGAGCTTTTAGTGTAAATATTGCTTCAATAGCTCCCGCTGCACCTAAACAATGTCCAATTTGACCTTTTGTCGAAGAAACTAATGGTATATCTTTTCCATCAAATAATGCTTTGATTGCTGCTGTTTCATTTTTATCTCCAACAGGAGTTGATGTTCCATGTGCATTAATATAATCAATTTTTGGATATTCACCAGTGATGTTTTTTACCATTTCAAATGCTGCTTTCATAGCTCTTAAAGGACCATCCATAACAGGCGAAGTTATATGGTTAGCATCACCTGATTCTCCAAATCCAATAATTTCAGCATAAATTTTTGCACCTCTTGCAAGTGCAATTTCTAAATCTTCAACAACTAGTGCTCCTGCACCTTCTCCCATTACAAAACCATCTCTATCAATATCAAATGGTCTTGATGATTTTTTTGGATCATCATTTCTTGTAGATAATGCTTTCATTGCTGCAAATCCAGCAACACCTGCACCACAAATTGCACTTTCTGCACCTACAACTAAAATTCTATCTGCTCCACCTATCATTATAGTTTTTACAGCATCATTTAATGCATGTGTTGAAGCAGCACATGCAGTAACATGCGCAAGAGAAGGTCCTCTTAAATTATGTTCAATAGAAATAAATCCACTTAACATATTTGCTAGTGATGATGGAATAAAGAAAGGAGAAACTTTTCTTGAACCTTTTGTTTCACAAACAACAGAGTTTCTTTCAATTGTTGATAATCCACCAATCCCAGAACCAGAAATCATTCCAAATCTATCTGCAATAGAAGCATCAACTTTTTTATTTTCTTGTGTAACGTAACCTGAATCAATCATAGCTTCAAGAGCTGCTTTTATTCCTAATTGAATAAATCTATCAGCTTTTTTTACTTCTTTTTTGTCCATTACAGTTGTAGGATCGAAATCTTTTACTTCACCAGCAATTTTTACAGAAAATTCACTTGCATCAAATAGTGTAATTGTGTCAATACCACAAACACCATCTACAACAGCTTTAAAAGAATCTTTTACATTATGTCCTGTAGAATTAATAGTACCTATACCTGTTACAACAACTCTTCTCATTTAAATATGCTCCATGTTTTATTATTTGAATTATTCAATTTTTTTATAAAAAAACTCAATAGTTAAAATAAATAGAAGATATTAATCTTCTATTTAAAATCTATAAATTACGCGTTATTTTCAATATATTTTATAGCGTCTGCAACAGTTAAGATTTTTTCAGCATCTTCATCTGGGATTTCGATGTCAAATTTTTCTTCTAAAGCCATAACTAATTCAACCACGTCTAAAGAATCTGCACCTAAATCTTCAATAAATTTTGAATCTTCTTTTACTTCTGCTGGATCGCAATCTAATTGCTCAATAACTACTTCTTTTACGTCATCTAATAATGCCATATTTATTTCCTTTTATAAAATTATGTTTGTATTATAACAAAAAAGTTTTAAAAACTCTTTTAAATTAAAGATTTTAATCTTTTATAAAATATTAAACGTATAATCCACCATTAACTTTTAATATTTCACCTGTAATATATGAAGCATGGTCACTTAATAAAAATGCAACAGCATCAGCAATTTCACTTGGGTTTCCAAATCTTGAAAGAGGAATATTTTTTTCATATTCAGCTTTTACTTCGGCTTTTAATTCATGTGTCATATCTGTTTGAATGAATCCAGGAGTTACTGCGTTATATCTAATTCCTCTTGAAGCTGCTTCTTTTGCAAATGATTTTGTCATTGCATTTAATCCGCCTTTTGAAGCTGAATAGTTAGTTTGACCAGCATTTCCCATTTCTCCAACAATTGAAGAGATATTTACAACTGAACCAAATCTTTTTTTACTCATAACTTTTAAAGCTTCTCTACATCCAATAAATGAAGATGTTAAGTTTGCATTAATAACTTCATTAAAATCAGCAACGCTCATTCTTAGCGCTAATTTATCTTTTGTAATACCAGCATTATTTACTAAATAAGCTAATTCACCATCTGCATCAATAATTGTTTTAATTGCACTCGAAAATTCTTCTTCATTTGTAACATCTGCTTTGATAATTGCAGCAATTCCGCCAGCTTTTTCAATCTCTTCTTTTATAGCTTCAGCAGCTTCTGCGCCACTTCTATAATTAATCCAAACTTTTAATCCAAAACTTGCAAGAGTTTTTGCAATTTGAGCTCCGATTCCTTTACTTGCACCTGTAATTAATACATTAGAACCTGTAAATTTCATTTATATCCTTTTTAAATTTTTACATTAATTGTTTATTATATCAACACTTTTATAATAAAAGCATTTGAGAATTAAACGCCTCTTTTATTATTCCAAACTCTAATATGTAATCTATCGCAATATTTAAAACCATTTTCTATTGCCATATTGATTACTTCTTCGCAATTTTTATTTATTTCATCTGCTGTGTCACCTAGTGGCATAAGATAAACTTCACATTTTGGAATATCTTCTAAAATTGAATTTATCTCTGTTTTTGCATCACTTAAAAAATCTTTTCCAATTACAAATTTTAAATATGATTCTTTTGTATTTGTTAAAATTTTTGTTAAAGTCTCTTTATTTACTCTTTTTTTCAAAGGTTCTAAAGAATTACTAAGTTTTACACTCATTGAAAACAAAATTTCTTTTTGATAATCAAATTCGAAATTTAAATTCAAAGAAGCATTTGTTTCAATAGTAACTTTATGACCATCATTTATATAATGTTTTAAAAGTTTTTGAAACTCTTCTTTATTCCAATAAAGTAGTGGTTCTCCACCAGTTATTACAATATCAATATTATAATTATTTGGATATTTTGAAAGTAAAACATCAACTTCTTTTACAATCTCTTCATAAGATTTGTATTTTGTCCATGTATCTTTAAATTCTGTATCAACAGCGTAATATGAATCACAAGCACATTTTTTGATTCCACTTGGTGTTTCATACTCAACTTGAAAACCTTCACACTTGAAATTGCATTTTCCAAATCTTATAAAAATTGAAGGAGTTCCTACAAGTTTTCCCTCACCTTGAATTGTTGGACCAAAAATCTCATTTATTTCAAGCATAAAACGTGCTTTTACTTTTTGGAGTTTCTAAAAATTCTACATGTGAAACTTTGATGTTTATTTTATCCATCTTTTTTTGAACAATTTTCAAAAACCAAGCTGATAAATTTTCACTTGTTGGAACAAAATCTACTAAAACATAACCCTCATAAAGTTCTTTTATATGAACTTCATCATCTTTGAATTTTGTTAAATCTACTAAATAATAGTTTTCATCAAATTTAATTAATTCATTTTTATTTACCTGAGGAAGTAATGTTGAAAACAATGGGTCATTTATATCTAAAATAAATTTATGGTCAAGAACATCATCAATAAATTGTTTAAACCAATTTAAGTGTTTAAAATCTGTAACCATTCCATCTTTTAACTCTTGAGCTTCTAAATAAACTAAAATCTTTCCTTGATGACCATGTAAATGTCTGCATTTTAAACAACCATCCAATGAAAACTCGGTATCTAAAGTTTGTGACCAAACTCTGTGACCATAACAAAATTCAAATTCTTTTGATATTTTCCAATGCATTATAAAACCTTGTAAGCAATTGGATCAACTTGCTTTGCTATTTTAAATCCATTTAATCTTAATCTACAAGAATCACAAACTCCACATGCAAATTCTTCTTCTTTATAACATGACCAAGTATGTCCAAGAGGAACATTTAGTTTTATAGCTTCTTCTACAATCTCTGCTTTTGAAAGATGAACCAAAGGAGTTTTTATATCAATATGAGTATCTTTTTTAGTTCCTTCATTTATAGCTTTTTTCATATCATTTATAAAAGAGTCTGTACAATCTGGATAACCTGAACTATCTTCTTGAACAACTCCAATATACATAGCAGTTGCTCCCTCTTTTTCAGCAATTGCTGCAGTTATTGAAAGAAAAATTCCATTTCTAAATGGAACATAAGTTATAGGAACTCCGGCTTCAACTCCACCTATTGGAACATCAATTGTTTTATCTGTTAACGCACTTGCTCCAATTTGTGTAAAAAATGGAATATCAATTTCATATTTTTCTAAAATCTTTAAATCATCACAAATATCTCTAAATGCTTTTAACTCTCTATCTTGTGTTCTTTGTCCATAATTAAAATGAACAGCAATTATTTCATATCCATCATTTTTTGCCATGTATGAAGCTAAAGTAGAATCCATTCCACCACTTAAAATACATATTGCTTTTTTTGTTGAGATCTTACTCATGTGTTAAAAAGTCCTTTTTTATATCGCTAAAGAATTTCCAATTTATTGGTAATATTTTTATTAAACTATCTTTTTCTAATTTTTCAACTTCATCATCTATACAAATCATTGAATTACATGAACTTAGAATTGAAACCATACCCGGTGATCTTTTTTTTGAAACTCCAAAATATTCTCCATCAAAAAAACCTGGGATAAGAGTAGTTTTACCTTTTTTTATGAAAAAAGGCTCTTTTAATTTCCCTAAAATATAGTTTGGATAAATATTTTTTGACCCAAGTAATTTTTGAATTAAAATTTTTCCAAACATTTCAAATATTAATGCTGATGCAAGGGGATTTCCAGGAAGATTTAAAATGTATGTATTTTTAATTTTTCCAAAAACTGTTGGTTTTCCAGGTTTTATATTAATTCCATCAAATAAAGTTTTAAAATCAAGAGCATTAAAAGCCTCTTTTGTAAAATCAGCATCACCAACTGAAACACCACCTGAAGTAATTATTAAATTAGCATCAAGGGAGTTATTAATTAGCTCTTTTATTGCTTCAACAGAATCTTTTGCTTGCCCAATAAATGTAACTTCACAACCTAACTCTTTTGCTCTAGCTACAAAAGTTGGTGTATTTGAATTATAAATTTGGAAAGATTCAATTTTTTCATAATGAAGTTTTAACTCTTCACCACTTGCAAATACTACAACTTTTGGTTTTTTATAAACTTTTATATGAGATATCCCTTGACTTGCAAGTAGGGTGATTTTTGAGAAATTTATTTCATCACCAATATTTATCAAAAGTTCATTTTGTTTTATATCTTCACCAATATATCTTATATGTTGAAATTCTTTAACATTTTTTAAAATTTTAATTTTATTATCATTAAGTTCTTCTACCTCTTCTATTGGAATAATCGCAGTTGAATTTTCTGGAATTTTTGAACCAGTCATGATTTTTATGCAAGAATTTTTTTCTAATAATTTATCGTTATTGTCACCTGCAAAAATAGTATCAATTATTTTTAATTCATTATTCTTCTCTTCATAAATTATTGCATAACCATCCATTGCTGAATTATTAAATTTTGGTAAAAAACTTGTGGCAAAAATTTCTTCGGCACATATTCTGCTAATTGCATTTTCTATTGGGAGAATT
>Ga0074195_1001428_pt1 | contig 33896 bp, 26 predicted proteins | sample EPASupsiteHSE623_FD_64525 | JGI IMG/M metagenome (GOLD analysis project Ga0074195, IMG submission 64525) | Bioremediated contaminated groundwater from EPA Superfund site, New Mexico - Sample HSE6-23 | ecosystem: Environmental > Aquatic > Deep subsurface > Groundwater > Contaminated ... | reverse complement strand
CGGAACATCGTATTTAACCGGGTGGTCCCGTTGAAGGATTCCTGGTCGAAAGTGGAAAAAGTTAAATAAAAGTTGTCAATTTTGTAAAAATTGTATTAATTTTGCACTCAGATTGTCCGATGGTGTAACTGGCAACACAAATGATTCTGGATCATTAGAGTCTAGGTTCGACCCCTAGTCGGACAACAACGAACCCCTGTAAATAAATAGTTTACAGGGGTTTTTCTTTCCCGTGAATGTTACTTTAAAAGGTCCGTAAGCCCGGCTGTCATGAAGATTTTTTCGATTTCGGGCGTTGGATTTTCGATTTTAAATTCGTGTCCCTGATCCTTGACATCTTTGGATGCAGTCAGTAACATCCTGATACCCAATGATGACAGGTATGTAACCTCAGAGAAATCGACGAATACCGGACCTTTTCTGTTTCTCAGCAATTCAAAGAATTTCGCCGAATTATGCGCAACGCTGTTGGCATCAAGTTTACCTTCAAAGGCAAGCTTAAGAAGCTTTTTTTCGGATTGAATAATTTCTATTGTCATACGCCTGGAAAGTGAATTAGAACACAAAGTTATAAGAAAAACTGTTTATTTATAATGCATTTTAACTTGTTTTGGCGAGTTTCTCAAGGCCGGTGTTTATTCTTGCAATGAATTCATCTTTTCCCAGGACATCAGCCAAATCCATCATCCCCGGGCCCTGGTTTGATCCAACCATCAAAAGGCGCAGTGGATTCATCAATTGTCCTGTTTTAATTCCGGCTTTTACTGTAAAATCCTGCACAAGGGCGTGCAGTGTGTCTTTGTTGAAAAATTCAAGTTTCTTCGCCTCATTTGCAAAATCGGTAATCCATCCTGAAGTTCCGGATTGCCAGATCTTTTGAAACACCTGGTTGTCGTATTGTTCCGGCCGGATAAAAAAGAACCGGGAAACATTCCATAGATCAGGAACCAGGAAGGCACGCTCTTTTACAAGATGTATGACCCGGATGATGTATTCCTGTGATGCGGTAACCTGGTGTTTCTCCAGGAATGGCATTAGCAACGAACAAAGATCATCGTCCGGTTTAAGTTGCATGTACTGGTGATTGAACCATTTTGCCTTTTCAGGATCAAATTTTGAGCCGTGCTTCCCTACCCTTTCCAGTGAAAATTGCTCAGTTAGTTCATCCATTGAAAACAGCTCCTGTTCCGTCCCGGGATTCCATCCAAGGTGAGCCAGGATATTGACAACCGCTTCGGGCAGGTAACCTGATTCACGATAACCCGCGTATACTTCCCCGCTTTTCGGATCCTTCCACTCAGTTGGAAATACAGGAAAACCCAGGCGGTCACCGTCCCGCTTGCTCAATTTACCATTACCATCCGGTTTTAAGATAAGCGGCAAGTGCGCAAATTCAGGCATGATATCCTCCCAGCCGAAAAACCGGTATAGCAAAACATGCAATGGCGCTGATGGAAGCCACTCCTCGCCGCGGATCACATGGGTGATTTTCATCAGGTAATCATCCACAACATTGGCCAGATGATAGGTAGGCAGGCCGTCGGATTTAAAAAGCACCTTGTCATCGAGATTGGAGGTATTTACTACCACTTCACCCCGGATAAGATCATAAACAACCACCTGCTGATTTTCGGGAATTTTTATCCGGATCACATACGACACGCCCGCTTTCAGCAATTCCCTGACTTCATCTTCAGGCAAAGTGAGAGAATTTCTCAGGGATTTTCGTGTTTTCTGATCATATTGAAACAGGTTATTTCCATTGGCCCTGGCCTGGTTCCGCAAGGCTTCAAGTTCATCTTCCGTGTCAAAAGCATAATAGGCATGATCTTTTTCAATAAGCCGGCGGATGTATTCTTTGTAGATATCCGATCGTTCTGATTGCCTGTATGGTGCATGCGGACCACCGCGATCGGGGCTTTCGTCGAATTCAAGACCGCACCAGCCAAGTGAGTCGACAATATATTTTTCAGCCCCGGGAACAAATCGATTCTGGTCGGTATCTTCAATACGCAGGATCATGGTTCCATTATTTTTCCTGGCAAAGAGGAAATTGTACAAGGCAGTCCTTACCCCCCCTATATGCAAGGGTCCGGTCGGACTTGGTGCAAATCTTACTCTGACGCGATCTGTTGTCATTCGTGATATTTTGGATCGCACAAAATTAAGCTATTCTGATCATTAAGCCTCCTGCCCCACCCTTAATATTTGTATTTTTGCATGAGGTTCTGCTGTTGTTTGAATTTGCAATATTATGCATAGGCAACCGATCAGTTATACCAAATAGAAGCATGTTTGATTTTACAACCAGTTACGACTCTGAATACTTTACCGGGCTGGTTTGCAATAAATGACGAACTCAAGCGCTAAGTATGAATATAGAATCATCGATGGAGATGATATTCAACCCCAATACGGTTAATGGCTGAAGGACAGATACTGATACAGAAGCTTGATGAATTCATCCGGAAATACTATAAAAACCGGTTGATGCGAGGCTTATTGTGGGCTTTTTCGATGCTTGCAGCCTACTATCTTGTCATCATCATTAGTGAATACCTGTTTCATTTTAGTCCGGCGATAAGAACCCTGTTTTTTTATACTTTTCTTTGTGTTACCTTATTCTTGACAATCAGGTTAATTATAATTCCAAGCCTGCAACTGATCAGGATCGGAAAGGTAATCTCGCATGTGCAGGCGGCCAGGATCATCGGAGAACATTTTACTGAAATTCAGGATAAGTTGCTGAATACACTGCAACTTATCCGGCAGAATGAAAACAATCAGGAAAATTCCGAATTGCTGAAGGCCAGTATTGAACAGAAAACGCAATCGCTCAAGGTGTTCAGATTCACAAAAGTTGTTGATTTCAGAAAAAATCTGCGTTTTGTCCGTTTGGCATTGATTCCAGTCTTAATAATTATCTTAATGGCGGTGGTTACACCACGGATTATATCAGAACCAACCAGCCGTATCATTTCCTATAACCAGACCTTTATTGAACCGCTTCCTTACAGGATAGATATCTTAAATAAAAATCTCAAGGCGGTCCAGGGTGAAGATTTTGAGCTCATCGTGCAGGCTACCGGAAATGAGATCCCTGCAGAACTCTATCTTAAAACCGATGGCATCATTTATAAAATGACAAAAAGACGCGGTTTCGAATTTTCATACCTTTTCAAAGCCCTCCAGGGCAATGTTCCGTTTAGAATCACTGCCGGTGATTATGAATCGCCCGGCTATGAAATCCTGGTCTATCCCAAACCAATTATTCTAAGCTTCAGCCTCGAAATTCAATATCCAGGATATATCAACAAGCCGGATGAGACACTTGAGAATGTTGGTGATTTCACCATTCCTGAGGGAGCCAGGGTTTCCTGGACGTTCAATACCCGGGATGTTACCGCTTTAAGGTTTCGTTTAGGGGATCAGAAAATGACGCTGACAGATAAAGTGCAGAATAGATTCCATTTTACATCGGACAAACTGAAATCCACAAGCTACAGCATTTGTCCATTGAATGAAAATGCTGTTCAGTTGGATTCAATTACCTATCGCATCAATGTTATCAGCGATGGGTACCCGACCATATTTGTTACTGAGACAGTTGATTCAACGCTGAGAACCACCTTATTCTTCAGGGGAACCATCAAGGATGATTATGGTTTTTCGAAATTGACCTTTAATTACAGTCTTTACAAAAAGGCCGATTCAGCTGGCGGCAGCTTGAAATCTGAAAATATCCCCCTGGAAAAGGGTAACAGCAGCCAGGTTTTTTATTCCATGGTTGATTTGTTAACGCTCATGCAGGAAGCCGGGATGAACATCAGTTACTTTTTTGAAGTGTGGGATAATGATGGCCTGCATGGACCAAAAAGTACGAAATCGGAGACCAGGATTATTTCCACCCCATCCATTGAAGAAATTGTTCAGCAAACATCTTTGAATGAGGTGCAAATGCATGATGGGGTAGAACAAAGCATCCGGGAATCCAAGTCAATCATGAAAACCCTGGATGAATTAAACAAGAAGCTGGTTGACCAAAGCAGTATTTCCTGGCAGGAAAAGAAGAAGATCGAAGATCTTATCAAGGCCAACCAGGCAATTGAAGATAAACTCAGGGAGACCATAAGAAAAAACCAGGAAAATATTGCAAATGAGGAAAAGTATCTGGAAACGAGTGAAAGGATCATTGAAAAGCAAAAGCAATTGAACGACTTGATGAACCAACTTTTGACGGAGGACCTGAAGAAGATGATCGAGGAGATGAAGGAGCTTCTGAAACAGGTTGATAAAAATAAGCTGGGTTCACTCATGGAGAAAATGAAATTATCAACCAAGGACCTTGAAAATCAGTTAGACCGCAATCTTGCCTTGATGAAGCAGATAGAGTTTGACAGGAAACTGGAGGAGATTGGTAATGAGCTTCGCAAAACCGCAGATAAACAGGAGACTTTGGCTGAAGAGTCATTAAATGAGCGTAAATCTCAGGAACAATTAATTCAGGAACAGAAAAGCATAAATGAAAAATCCGATTCTCTTTCAAAGAGAATTGAGGATCTGAAAAAGGAGGGCGATGAGCTGGAATCGCCTGCCGATTTGGGTAATACGAAGCCCAAAGAGGATAGTATTAAAAAGAATTTGCAGGAGAGTCAGAAAAATCTGGAGCAGAAGAAAAACAAGAATGCCGCAAAGTCGCAGAAGGGAGCTGCGAAGCAAATGAAGGAACTTGCACAGCAGATGGAGGATTCTCAAAGTGAAAATGAGGACGATCAGCTTGGTGAAGATGCTGAAAACATACGAAGAATCCTCGAAAATCTTGTCAGGCTCTCGTTTGAGCAGGAAAGTCTGATCGGAAGTACAAGAATAATATCACGAAGCGATCCGAGATATCCTGAAATAGTGGTCAGGCAACGCGAGTTTGGTGAAAAACTTACTGTTGTGGAAGATTCACTGAATTCGATAGCCAGGCGGCAGATCATGATAAAGCCCTTTGTTGCAAAGGAGATAGCCGCGATCAGACAAAACATTGAAATGGCACTTGAGGCGATGGATAACAGGAATATTAACGTGGCTGTTGCAAAGCAGCAATATTCCATGACCGCGATTAATAATCTTGCCGTATTGCTGAACGAATCGCTAGAAAAAATGAATGAACAGATGTCATCGAGCATGCAGTCAAAGGGCGGCAAAAAAGCATGCAAAAACCCATCTGGTAAAGGTGGTAAAATGTCGGCAAAGGGAATGAAAGATTTGCAGGATCAGATTGGAAAGCAATTACAGCAATTAAAATCCGGAATGGAATCAAAGACGGGAAAAGAGGGCAATTCAAAGGCTGGTCAAAGCGCATTAAATAAGCAGATAGCAAAGCTAGCTGCCCAACAGGAGGCGCTTAGAAATGAAATGCAGCGTTATCAGGAGGAACTGGGCTCAAAGGGTCTGAAGGACCAAAATGGATTAAATGAAGCTTCAAAAGAGATGGAGCAGATTGAGAAGGACCTGATCAATAAATCAGTAACGCAGGAAACAATCATGCGGCAGCAGCGTATAATGGCCAGGTTACTTGAATCGGAGAAGGCTGAACAAACCAGGGAGCAGGAAGAGAAAAGAGAATCTACGGAAGCAAAAAATCAAAAATTCAGTAACCCTGGACAAAATTTTCAGTATAACATGAAAAAGAAAACGAGTCTCGACAATATTCAATTAACTTTACCAGTCGTAAATTCGTTTTATAAAAGTAAAGTTAGCAGTTATATTGTCAAAATAGGGTACTGATATGAAACAGGATTACAGAGAACTGGTTATTACCGGTGTTAAAGAAATATCAAAGCTGGAACGGTTTGTTGAAGAAATTTGTGACTATTACAATATAAACAATGAATATTTTGGCAATATACTATTGGCAACAACTGAAGCTGCAGGAATTCTTTTTTCACTCAATGAAACAGTGGCCGATGGAAAAATTTCTATTTCGTTTGACCGGAACCCCAAAGGATTGATTTTTAAAATCAAACTGGGGAATAGCAGCAAGCAAGAAGAAGAGGGTGAAGACATCCTGGAGCGGGAAATACGCAAGCATAAATTAGCAAGAGATATATTTATTATTAAAGCACTTACCGACGAAATAACCATTTCGGTTAATGCAAGAAGCATCATTCTTGTCTTTTACGTGTCGAGTATGAATTATGAAAAATCACTTCAGCGGATTAATCAATTGAAGGAATACTGGCACAAGAAGGAAGATGTAACACAGAAGAAATGAGTAAATCAATTCATTTCTTTAATGAGGATATAAAGTATACCCTGCGCGGAAAATCCAATATCCGGAAATGGATTATTGCGACTGCAACAGAAGAGAATTTCAATGCAGGTGAGATTTGCATTATTTTTTGTTCTGACCAATATCTTGCTAAAATTAATCGTAAGTATTTAAAACACAGGACTCTAACTGATATTATCACATTCCCTTTAATGGAAGTTGATACTGTTATTAGCGGTGATATTTTTATCAGTGTTCCCAGGGTACGAGAAAACGCCATCAAGTTTGGAGTTCGAATGGAAGATGAATTACACCGTGTCATCATTCATGGTGTTTTACATTTGTTGGGTTATAGAGATGCAAGCAAACCGGAAAAAGCCGGAATGAGATTGAAGGAGAACTACTATCTTGAAAGGCTGGATTAAATTGCTTTTCTGATATTAACATGGATCTTTACAACTGAGAATGTTTCACGTGAAACAAATCAAATTATATGACAAAGTATGACATCATTGTTGTAGGAGCCGGGCATGCGGGCTGTGAGGCTGCTGCTGCTGCTGCCAACATGGGATCAAAGGTTCTATTGATTACCATGAACATGATGAATATGGCGCAGATGAGTTGTAATCCCTCCATGGGAGGAATTGCGAAGGGTCAGATTGTAAGAGAAATTGATGCCCTTGGAGGTTATTCTGGAATTGTAACTGACCGGACAATGATACAGTTCCGCATGTTGAACAGATCGAAAGGACCGGCTATGTGGAGTCCGCGAGCCCAGAATGACAGATTTCTTTTTTCAGTGGAATGGCGCAAAATTTTAGAGAGCATTAGAAATGTTGACTTCTGGCAGGATTCTGTAGTAGACATTATTGTCAAAAAGCAAAAGATCAATAGTGTAGTAACTGGACTTGGAATTATATTTGAATGCAAGGCTTTAATACTTGCGAACGGCACTTTTTTGAATGGAATAATTCATATCGGGGAGAAGCATTTCTCAGGTGGTAGAATGGGTGAAGGTGCAGCAAAAAATCTGACGGAAAGACTAATGGATTTTGGGTTTTTATCGAATCGTATGAAAACCGGGACTCCTGTCAGGGTTGATGGACGATCCCTGAATTTCAAGAAAATGGAGGAGCAACCGGGAGATAGTTTTCCTGGTAAGTTTTCCTTTACAATTACACCGGCATTAATACGGCAACGTAGTTGCTTCCTTACTTATACAAGTGCAGAAGTTCATGATATTCTAAGAACGGGTTTTGATAAATCCCCGATGTTCACTGGTCGAATTCAGGGAAGGGGTCCGCGTTATTGTCCATCTATTGAAGATAAAATTGACCGGTTCGCAACCAAAGAGCGTCATCAGCTTTTCATTGAACCTGAAGGCTGGGATACGGAGGAATATTATGTGAATGGATTTTCCTCTTCGCTTCCAGAGGATGTGCAATTTAAAGCTTTAAGAAAGGTAAAGGGTTTTGAAAAAGCTAAATTTTTCAGGCCTGGTTACGCAATTGAGTATGACTACTTTCCTCCAATGCAGTTGAATTTCACACTGGAGACCAGGTTGATTGAGAACCTCTATTTTGCCGGGCAGATCAATGGAACAACGGGATATGAAGAAGCGGCAGCACAAGGACTAATGGCTGGGGTTAACGCCCATCTGAAGATCAGGAATCAAAGCGAATTTATCTTAAAACGTTCCGATGCTTATATCGGAGTATTAATTGATGACCTGATAACAAAAGGAACCGAGGAGCCATACCGGATGTTTACTTCAAGAGCTGAATACAGACTGCTTTTGCGGCAGGACAACGCTGATCAGCGCCTGACTCCGGTTTCAAATCAAATTGGCCTTGCCAGCAATGACCGGCTTTCAACGGTTGATGAAAAGTACAAAAAGGTTAGTGCACTAATCTCCTTTTTAAAATCTGAAAGTGTGCAACCTGAACAAATCAACCCGGTCTTAAATGATATAGGGGAAAAGGCTATTTCACAGAAACAAAAGGCAGCCTATGTGCTTTTACGGCCGCAACTTTCGTTGCATGAGATGATATCAAGAATTGATTCCATACACCGGTTTGTTAATGAGGGTAAATATTTTAATGATGATATTATTGAAGAAGCAGAATTGATGATCAAATATGAAAGTTACCTTGAAAAGGAACAGGAGGTAGCGGATAAAATGCTGAACCTTGAAAATCTCACACTGGTTGCTGGCTTTAATTATTCAAAATTAACTTCATTATCGCATGAAGCGCGGGAAAAATTAAACCGGATACAACCGCGAACAATTGGTCAGGCTTCGCGCATAAGCGGTGTTTCACCAGCAGATATTTCAGTACTGATTGTTTATCTTGGTCGTTGATGTTTCACGTGAAACACTATTATTATGTCTGAAAAAATTTTACAATGTCCTGTTTGCAGCAAAGCGAATTTCTCCCCTTTCCTTGATGTGAAGGATTTTTTTTTAACCCAGGAAGTCTTTTCAATACAGCAATGTGTTTCATGCGGTTTCAGGTTCGTAAATCCCAGGCCGGATAATGAGGAAATTGACAGGTATTATCAATCGACAGAATACATTTCGCACGACGCAGAAAAATCAGATTTGATCAGCAGGATATACCGGATGGCCCGGAAGATTTCAATCCATGGCAAGTATGCAATTGTAAACTTTTATTGTCAGAAAGGGCAGATTCTGGATATTGGATGCGGAACCGGAGAATTTCTTAGATATTGTCATTCAAAGGGATTTGAGGTAAAAGGGATAGAGCCTAATGAAAAAGCGCGGACATATGCACGAATTACAAACGCAATCAATGTCTCCGAAAAACTGGTTTCATTGTCAGCGATGCATGGTTCATTTACCTGCATTACCATGTGGCATGTCTTAGAACATATCCATGATTTGAATGATCTGATTGTTGAGGTTAAAAAGTTACTGAGTCCAGGTGGAGTTTTTATTGTTGCCGTTCCCAACAGCAATTCGTGGGATGCCATCCATTATGGAAAATATTGGGCTGCGTATGATGTCCCCAGGCATCTGTATCATTTCACCAAAGATACTGTTTTAAAATTGGCTTCGAACCATGACCTGGAGGTTCGGAAAATTCATCCTCAAAGACTTGATGCATATTATGTCTCAATGCTGAGTGAAAAATACAAGACAGGCAAAGTCAGCTATATTAATTTTCTCATGAATGGTTTTTGGTCAAATATTCAGGCCAGGAAACATAATACGGGTCATTCCAGTCTCATATTCGTACTATCGGCTAAAAATACTTAATTTTAAGCCATATAATGAACGAATGGCTTGTTTTGACATGATGTATCAACCCGGGTCCGAAACGCATCTGTAAAGCCCCGGATTGATCCTTGGTATTGAATTATTAATCAACAACTTAGTGAAATCAGCCTCAAAGCTTAACCATAACCTGGGATTTCCTGCACTTTTTGTGGCATGCCTCCTTTTCCTTTCCCTTTTTGGAATACGGCTTTATTTGAGACATGAAAGTACCCCACAAGTAATTACAGAAAAATTTCAAAAGAAATTTATTGAAACGGAGGAAAGCGTAACACAGGCGATTGATTTTTTCATCAGCCATTTTGATCCAGGAAGCAACCGTTCACTTTCACTGGCTGAAGCAAAAGAATCAGTTCCTGCTGATGAAGATATGTATCTGTTTATTCATCGCGGGGATACCATCGTTTATTGGAGCAGCAACAAGGTGATTTTACCGGACGGATATCATTGTCAAAGCAGGGAAAGCCAGGGAGTGGTGAAACTTCAAAATGGTTGGTATGGCTTTCAGTGCAAACAGCGGGGAAGTTATCGGTTTACAGTAATTTATCTGATAAGGAAGGAATTTCCTTTTCAGAATGATTACATCAATAACGGGTACGCAGCGCGGTTCGGCATACCCGGATCGGTTTCAATTGAGTTGATCAAAGGAAAATATCCCGTTTTTTCGAAAGCGGGAACATACCAGTTCAGCCTGAACTTCTCAGGGTACTCGGAGAATCCAATCGTTCCTCCCCTGCTGATGTTTTTTCTATTCATAGCAGGATCATTGTTTTTGTTCTATTTTTTGTACCGGCTCTATGAGGTTATGGAATGGTTTGACTCCCGAAAGAACCTGATGGTCCTGTTCTTTTGCATTGATATTATCATCCTGCGTGCTTTACAGTACTGGTTTCAATTCCCTGCGGAGCTTACCAGTTCTGAATTGTTTAGCCCTGCCTTATATTCCTCAACCGCCCTGCTCCCTTCGCTGGGTGATTTTGCGATCAACAGCATCCTCTTTTTTATCATCTGTTTAGTGGCATACAATAACTGCACATTATATCCTCGGGCCGTATCTTTTATGAAAAAACGGACTTTGCTTGTCGCTGCAGTTGCTATCTTAATTTCCCTGACAGCCTTTTATTTTATCGGATACCTGATTACCGACCTGGTGAATAATTCATCGGTATCCCTGAATTTGCAGAATATTTCAGGACTTACATTTGAAAGCGGATACGGCCTGTTTATAATTTCATTAATACTTGTTTCATTCTGGTTAATCGCCGCAAAGTTGTTTCAAGCTCTTTTTTCGATGAAATTAAAGCCGAGGGGCCTTATATTTTCTTCAGGAATTGCCGGATTGTTTTTTTGCCTGATTCACTGGATGATCTCTGGTAAGATTGCATATGAAATCAGCCTCTTCTTTTTTCTGTATCTGGCTTATTACTGGTATTTGCATTCGAATAATCAACACCATTTTTCGGTTCAGCAGCTCCTTTTTGGGATGTGTTTTTATGCTCTTTTTGCCACATTCTTGTTAAATCAGGCTAATAACAGGAAAGAGACAGAAAAGCGAAATCTTTTGGCGGTCAAACTTGCTACAAAAAGGAATCCCGTCACGGAGGTGCTTTATGAACAAATAGAACGTAAACTGATGGCCGATTCCGTGGTCAGGGATTTTTTTAAGCCCACGAAGCAGGTGAATTTGAACAATCAGGATCAATTGATTGAATACCTCAAGATTCAGTATTTCGATGACTACTGGCAAAAATACAGCGTTCAGGTAACCTTGTGTGATTCGGCCAAAGAGCTGCGGATTCAGCCACAGGGATACCTCGTGAATTGTAACACCTATTTTCGGGGGATTATAAATAATTTCGGAGAGGCCACCTTGTTGCCGAACTTGTATTTCCTCGATTATGGATTCGGCAAAGAATACTACCTTGCCATGCTAACTGAAAGTCAGTTCAATTTCAATACGCCTGCAAAGAGATCTATTGTAATAGAATTAAATTTAATCAATGCATACCCCGATCTGGGTTATCCGGGGCTGTTGATGGACAAAACCAGGATTGACCTTCCAAACCTATCAGATTATTCATATGGCCTGTTTCAAAACGGGCGGCTGGTTCATAGTGTAGGATCTTATAACTACCGGATGGAGCTGGATCAATACCAAAATTACGCTGACTCAGCAACTGTTTTCGCCGATGATCGGATGATTCATTATCAGTACCCGGTTAACGAATCAAACTCACTGCTGATCAGCATGAAAGAGAGGTCATTTCTGACCCTGATCACCCCATTTTCATACTTGTTTATTTTATTTGCCACCATTGCCCTTATCGGAGCCGGGATAATCAACCTCCGCAACAACCGGCAAATTCTTCCAAAGAGCCTTCGTAACCGCCTCCATCTATCACTACTGGGTATATTGGTTCTGACCCTGCTGGTTATAGGTATCGTACAGGTCATAAATATTAATAGTATCAATTCTAAAAAGAACCTGGCAAATTTGAAAGAAAAAGCCTATTCTATCCAGATTGAAGTACAACACCGCTATGGTAATATGCCTGATATTCAGGAAGAAACGAAAAAAGAACTAGGATATTTTCTAATCAAGCTTTCCAATGTTTTCTTTACCGATATCAATTTTTACAATGAAAGCGGAATTTTGATTGCATCCAGCCGCCCACAGATATTTGAAGAAGGGTTGGTTTCGAAACAAATGAATCCTGATGCTTTTGGGGCACTGGTTGTTGAACGAAGGTCTGCATTTATACACAATGAATCAATCGGAACCATGCATTTTAGTTCCGCCTATTTACCCCTGTATAATGAGCAAGGCAGTCTTTTAGGATATATTAATCTACCCTATTTTTCGCGGCAGGATGAATTAAAAAGAGAAATTTCCACCTTTCTGGTTACCTTCCTTAATATTTATATTTTGTTACTGCTATTTGGTGTTTTTGTTACCATCCTCATTTCGAATTACATAACTGCTCCCCTGTCGATGCTGGCTGGGAAAATGTCGCGGCTCCGGCTGGGTATTGTAAATGAAAAAATAACCTGGTATCATGATGACGAAATTGGTCAGTTGGTTTCGGAGTATAACCGGATGATCGACGAATTGGCAAGAAGTGCCGAAATGCTTGCACGATCGGAACGTGAAAGCGCCTGGCGCGAAATGGCCAGGCAGGTAGCGCATGAAATTAAAAATCCGCTTACGCCAATGAAACTCAGCGCCCAGCACCTGCAAAAGGCCTGGAGTGAAAACGCACCTGATATGGGCGAAAGGTTGAACCGGTTCACCCGTACCCTCATCGAGCAGATCGATACATTATCGGCCATTGCCTCCGATTTCTCCAGTTTTGCTAAAATGCCGGTGGTTGTTAATGAGCTGATCAACCTGGAAGAGTTAATCAATTTTGTTCTGTCCATGTACAAGGACACTTCAGAAATCACTTATGACTTTCAATGTGCATTACAGGATCCGCACCTCGTCGCCGACAGGGCACTGCTCATCCGGGTATTTACCAACCTGCTCAACAATGCCGTTCAGGCCATCGGTGAGAAGACAGGAGGCAGGATAGATTTGCGGTTATTCAATGAAAAAGAGCTATTTGTAGTTACAGTAACTGATAATGGTTCAGGTATATCCTCCGAACGGGCAGCAAGAATCTTTCAACCCGACTTCACCACAAAGACGGGTGGAATGGGCTTGGGCCTGGCCATTGTGAAGGGTATTATTACCAGCATGAAAGGTGAAATTTCGTTTACCTCGGCAGAAGATATTGGAACAACGTTTATTATTAAAATACCAACTGATGTTACGCATGAATAATATTTTCCAGTTAAGAGTACCGGTTTTGTTTTCAAGCATCATCTGCCTGATGATGATCTTTGGCAACGCATGTAATAAAAACAATTCCAATGAGTTGTATTATAAACTTCCCGATAGGGCATGGGCCCGGTTTAACCTGCTTAGTTTTGAAATTCCGGTAAATGAGGTAGAAAGGTCATATGATGTGATTCTATTTGCTCGTTTTACTCCTGATTATCAATATAGAACTCTTGATTTTAATATGATCATGAACACAGCAGCCGGGGAGGAGCGGATCCATGAATACCAGATGCCTGTAAAATCGGCGGAGGGGACCTTTCTCTTTAATTGTGTCAGTGATTCCTGCGAAGGCACACTTTTGTTGAAAAGACAGCTCTACCTGTCAAAGGCTGGAATACTGAAAATTGAAATTGAAAACCTGACACCACGCCTGGTTACCGAAGGTGTCATCGGGGTCGGTATCCGCCTGGTTGAATCAGCGAAGTAGTGTTAGGGCCTGTTGCTTATCAAGATGGATTTGGGCTACCAATTCGTCGAGACTGTCGAATTTTTTTTCATCCCGGATCCGGGCAATAAAAAGAACAACCAGGGTTTGGCCGTAAAGATCTCCTGAAAAATCAAACAAATTAACCTCGAGCATGCGTTTTGTGCCGTTAATTGTCGGACGAAAGCCGACATTGGCCATGCCTGTATAGACGGCCTTGTTGTAATTTATTTCAACGGCATATACCCCGTCGGCCAGGAAAAGCGGCTGATTGTCAAGGATTTCGAGGTTTGCTGTCGGGAAACCAAGTCTTCGCCCAAGCTCATTTCCATGCACAACCAACGCCCGGATGCTGTAAACAGATCCTGAAAGTTTATTTGCTTCAGCAATGTCTCCCCTTGATAATGCTTGTATTAGACGTGATGAAATTATCTGGAGCTTCATATTGAGGCAAAGCTACCGATAAATTATAATTCGTCTGTTTGAATTTGCAAATAAAATCGAACTGAATTGTTCAGTATCGCCTCGGTTTAAGTAAGTGGTTTGTCTTTTTTACTGAGCCGCTTGATCATGACGAGTTCATAAACGGCATAGACATAATGGGCCCATACACCGGCCAACATAATCAGGAGCGTGATTATCATCCACAATGGGGCGATCGGCGTCCACAATTCACGGGAAGGCACTTCAGCAGTATAATATTGCTTGTGAACTCCCCAGTTGATCACATTTTGTCCCTGTACAAATCCAAACTGATCATGTTCTTCGATTTTGGCAATGACCATGAGGTTTCCAAGGGTATCTCCCACTATTTCTTTTGGAAATTCCAGGGTTCCGGTACCATCTTCTTCCAGGGATATTTCCCCGATTTTCAATAAACTAAAGAGGCGGGGTACATAAACGTGCACGGTTTCCTTACCGATTGGGATCTCTTCGCCTTTCTCGTTTTTTTGGGTTACTGTCACTTTCATCATCCTTGTTGAGTCCTCAATATTGAAAAACAGTTTGATTTTCGCTGGTTTGGCAATAAACGAGGCCTCGGCCTCCGGATATTTTTCAGTACCGGCAAACTTCGCCAGGAAAGATACCAGGCCATCCTGATCTGAGGGTAATCCGGAAACAAGAACTTTGAAAACAGCATTGCCTTCCTGGTCGGTTTTTGCTTTACCTAACTGGTTTATGGTTGTTCCATTTGATGCTGTAAACTCAACAGGGGCATTTTCCAGTCCAAGAGTGAGATCGCCCTTTCTGATACTCAGGGTTGCTGTCAATATAATTGTATCGGCACTGCAAAGGTAGGTAAGCCCCATGCGTGATTCAACGGGTATATTTGTGGAGTCTGTTTGTTCCCCGGCCTGTGTGAAAGTTGGCCGAAAAAACATGGAAACAAGGATCAATGATAACGCGAAAACTCTTTTCATAAAGACAAATTGAGTGATTCCGGTGAATAATTAAACAATAGCTTCTTCATTTTGTTCTTCTCCATGTAATCCAGAGACCGGGACAATGGTAATGAACTTGGATGCCAGGGTAAACAGGAGGGCGAAAACGGCAACACCTGCCGCAGTGAGGCTCCATTCAACCCAGGTCGCGGTATAATTCAGCCACTCGGGCCGTGAATCCTGAATGGGCAGATAGGGAGATTCAAGTGTTGGAACCACAATGATATACCTGTTGAGCCAAAGCGCAATAATGACGACAACAGCAGTAATGGTGATGTTGGTTATCGTTCTGAACTTGGCAATGCCAACAACGATAAGGGGCAGAAGCACGCCAATATAGTTTGAAATAATAAAGGGCCAGTAAAACTCCTTAAAAAGCAACTGGATCAGCATTTCATCATTTTTTTCGGAACCATACCACTTGGTGAGGTAATCACTGAAGGTAAAGTAGCCGAAAAAAGCTGCCAGAACGAGCATGATAACCCCAACTGCTACGAAATGTTTTTTGGTTATATATTCTTCGAGATGGTATATCCTTCTGAAAAGCCACATGCATAATATCAAAACAGCACTTCCGGAATAAACGGCTGCAATAACGAAATAGGGACCGAAAATGGTACTGTGCCAGCCGGGTTGCAGGGTAACGCTGAAAATCCAGGCCAAGACAGAGTAAACGATGATTGCAATGGCAATAACCATGGCGGCCATGATGTCTGAGGCCCTGTTCAGGCGCTGCTTTTGCTCAGGAGTACCGGTATAACCGAGGGCGAGTAACTTGTACAGTTTCTTTCTCCAGTTTGGCAGCTGAAGCAGTTCGTAATCCCTTAGTTTAGCCAGGTCACGTAAAACGGAAAGATAAAGGAAGATAAAGCATCCGAAAATATCAGTTGAGATCGCAATGACGTCCCAGGTGATGGGCGACTGGATTCTTCCGAAAATGACGAGGTAATGCAGTTTATCGAGCCGGCCGATGCAGAGCAGGATAAAACATGGTCCGATCAGCAGCGCGATGATGGTGATGAATTCAGCCATGCGGATGATCGGTTTTCGCCATGCGGTCTTAAAAAGATGCAGGGTCCCCGAAATGAGTGCACCGGCATAGCTGATCCCCATAAAAAAGATAAAATTGACAATATAAACCCCCCATACCACATTATCACGCATACCGGTAACTTCGTGACCATAAAATACTTGTGAAAAAAAAGCATAAATTCCCAAACCGATAACGGCAAGTAAGAATACAATCCACAAATATCCCTGTATAGATGTCCGTTCGAGTTGCGGTGCAAACTCTCTCAATGGGTCTTTTCGAAGTAGTTCCATGGTTACGGTTTATTTTTTTTACTGTATGGTGTATCTTTATAACGATCAATAATTTCCTGATCCATATCGGCAAAACCCCGCTCAACTTCAAACTGACGCTCAACAGGAGGCAGATAATAAACGCATGGGCGGGTACCAAGTGTTTCAAGATAGCGGTATCCGGCGCGGTCGCTGATCAGCTTGCTGAACTGGAAGGTTTCGGTTCCATTTGTAACAGTATCTTCATCCACATCGCCAAAATAGATCACTCCCATCGGGCATGCTGAGGCACAATAGGGAATTTTACCAACCCTGATCAGATCAGGGCAAAAATCACATTTGGAAACGGTACCTTCCTTGCCAGGACTGCTTGCCTCAGGGGAATAGGGCTCCTTATCCTCATCGAATTCAGGATAATGCTTCCAGGCAAAAACACGGGTTGAATAGGGGCAACCGGTCATGCAAAATTTGCAGCCGATGCAGCGTTCGTTATCTATCAGAACAATGCCGTCGGTGCGTTTATAAGTAGCTCCCACCGGGCAAACACTCACGCAAAGTGGGTTATCACAATGAAAGCATGGTTTTGGAAACCAGTAAGGAGAGGTTTTTTCAGAATCCTGTAATAGATATACCTTGATAAACTCCTGGCTTTTGGGCAGGTGATGGCCTTTCTGGCATGCTTCAACGCATTTCCGTGCATTTTTGCATTTACCTAGGTCAATAACCATCACAAATTTACGGCCCGGAATACCTTTGTGGGACTCTTCGGTTGAAACACGGGGCAGTTTGAGTAAGCCCCGGTCAACCTCCATAATTTCTCCTTCGGTTGTAAGAACTTTTACCTTTTCTCCGGTTTCTGTGGCCGTTGCGTCAACAAAAGCTGCAATCAGGCCACCACCGGCGGCGACACCAGCTCCTGCAATCAGTCCTTTTTTCAGGAATTGCCGGCGTGAGTTTTTCTGGTCTTTATTGAATTCGTCTTCCACGGTCATTAATTTTTAGTGAGATTCATGATAACCATTGATCATGCTTTTGAAATTACTGATTGGATTTTTCCCTATCGTACAGAAATACACATGCACGCACATGATGATGCTGATGGCAAACCCGGTACCAATGTGAAGCAGATCGGTAAGATCAAGTCCGCTGATTCCGAAAACACTGTATACGGTCATTTCCGGGTAGAGCAGCCCCCAGCCTGAAATGATTACAAACGGAACAAATCCATACATCAGGACTACATAGGTAAGTTGTTGCAAGGGATTGAATTTGCTTTCTTCATCTACCGGGAAAGGAGCATTTTCCTTTTTGAACAGACCGACCGTGTAGTAATAAAATTGTTTTTTCAGATGCATGATAAACCCTTTTACAGGAATTACATAATGTAATCCATTGGATGTAAAAAGATTGCCAAAAAAGAATAATGCATAACTGATGGTCAGGATGATCCCTGCCAAATTATGTACAGTAACGGCTGCATTAAATTTAACGACTGTCGAAGGATTTGAGAACTGGATGCTTAAACCGGTTATGATTAATATGAGGCAGAGCAGGGCATTTGTCATGTGCCAGATCCTGATCCAGACAGGATACAAATAGAGTCGTTCAGTTTGATGATTCATAGGTGTGATTTATTTTTTAATACGGAAAGCTGCATGAATAATGATGACCAGCATGGTAAGTGCGAAAATAACAAGGCTGATAATATTCAATGTGTTGCTTTTATCGGGGCCTATACTGGTGGACTCGCCCATAAGTAAACCCTTGATTATCCCCTCTTTTTCAATTTTTTCGCTTACCTGGTACTTATACAATGAGGCGTAAAGAATGGAGTTTTTCGAATGACATGATTCACATTTCCTGACGGCATCTTTTTTAGAAACAACGTGATGTGCCACAACCAAAGTATCTTCATTTTTAGCATGGCATTCAATGCAGCGCACATTGGTAAAATGAGATGCCTGGTTTGGCAACCAGTCATGTTTATTGAGGATGTTTGGCTTGGCTTTGTCGGTAAGTAACTGGTAATTTTTAAGATCACCATGGCAATTCAGGCAAATAAGGTTATCATATGTTATTGTCTGCTTCAGATTTTCATTAGAGCGGGCGTTAATTTTATAGGTATGTGCATCATGGCACATCCAGCAGGTGAAATCTTCATTGTGTTTTTCTGAATGTACGCTGGCGAGAAAGGCGGTATCAATTTTTTCGAACTCGAATTTGGCATATTTTTCATCCCCGCCATGACAGTCGATGCAGGTAGCGATCGCCTCCATGCGTAGATTTCCGGCATGCGGGAATGTTTCATAATCTTCTGAATGGCAATCGGTGCATTTGAACTCACGGTGGTTTGACAGGTAAAATACGTCGCGGTTCATTACCAACTCGGAGTACATGCGTTTGGTTATCGTTTTCTCCGATTCCGGGTTTTCAAAGCTATATTTTGACTGGCCGTGGCATTTGAAACATTTTTCATTTTCCCCGGCATTTTTAAACTTGGAAAAATCAGTGATGGCCGGTTTTTCCTGTTCTGATTCCATTTTTTCATTAACCGGGGAGGAGGTATCTGATGTTTTGATCATGGTGAACGCGAGTAATGATAGCATCAGTAACACCAGTACGACCCATGCGGGCCGGATATTTGCTTTGTAAATCATAGTAATAGATATAGGTAGTTAATCGGGTTGGTAGGGAAAAAGAAATGGGTGAAAACGGGAATAAACCCGTTAACACCCATTCTGCGAATCATTGTTGAATCATCATGCAGTTACTTTTTCATCGTGCGCATGAATGCAACCAATGCCCAGCGATCATTTGCGTCAGGAATCTTCTTTTCATATGCGGGCATTTCGTCGCGGCCCTTGTTGGTGCGGTAGAAAATTTCACCATCGGTGCCAGCCTGGAAAGCGGCTGAGGAGAAATCACCTGCAAAAGTCTTTAAAGCCGCAGATTTAGGACCATCGCCCAGGCCTTTACTTCCGTGACATGATTTGCAATGTTTTGCCCAGAGCTCTTTACCTGTAGCTATATCGGCTTTTGCTGGTGCCTTCAACGCCTTATCTTTATCGGGAACCGGCCAGGGTTTAGGTTTTGCTTGTTGTGCCTGAGCCAGGTTGCCAAAAAGGAAAACCACAGTGATAATTGCGGTTACCATGATAGTTGCGATTTTTTGTGATGTTTTCATAATTAAGTGAATTTAGGTTAAATATTAGTTGATTTTTTAAAAACCCCATAAACGGGTCATATTAAAGCCTACAAGAATGAAGCCATTAAAAAAGTTGTTGGTGTTGTGCATTACGACTTCTGATGGCAAAATACCTTGTGCGGCTGAAAGATACAGGTGAAAAGCGTGAGTGCTTGTCGAGACCTCCCATCCAAGGGAAATATTTGGATAAGGGGCCTTGTTTTTCGGGATTTCAAGCCAATTGTTACCATCCCTGACTATGAATGCAGGATCATAATTAACAATAATGGGCTGCACGTACGACAGTACGATGGATGATTGGGGGCTGACTTTCACCCTGCCAAGCAATGAAAATGCAAGTGCATCGTTTTTCGCGGTGGAGTCGACCGACAGATCAACTTTATTGAAGTGGGTGTAACTGATGCCAAGTTGGGCAGAAAACCAACTGCAGAACCTGCGGGCAAAAAGGAATTCATGGTGAAAGGCCAGGCGATCGATGAATTTGTAATCATCTCCGAAATTATCCTTATTTAAGGCATTAAGCGAATAATTGGCGTACACGGCGATGGTGAGCGGGAAACCCTCCTTGCGCTGGTGGAGGAAGGTGTACTTTATCAGCAGGTCCTGCAGACGGTTATTTTTTGTAGTTCCAAGTCCGACAACCAGGTTTTTTGTGATGCTGAAGTTCAGACCCATACGGATGTTGGATGCTCCCCAGATTCCGGCAAGGTCGGACCAGCCATTCTGGATGGTGCCAAAACGATGCTGCAATACAAATTCAAGGGTTTTTGCAGGGGGAATAGCAACAGTCATATTATCCATGCATATTCCGCTTTCAAATGCAGCTTTTGCGAGCGGTTTCTCGGTCACTTCGGGCTCGGCCGGAATAGTATCCTGCGCAAGGGTATAACCCATACCTGAAACCAGCATGATTATGCTGAGTATAAATCTTTTCATTGTAGATATTTTTTTATGCATTGTTTTCATTTTTTTTGTGAATACACGATGGGCTCATGATCAATTATCCTTGGCTCCCTCTTTGATCCAGTTATAAATTACAGCATTGTCTGTAGCGTTTCCATAGGAAGCCATTGATCCTCCAGAGATAAGGCAGGTATATAAAATACTGGCTTCGGGATTAGATTTTACCACCAGGCTATTATCAATGAGACTTTGGTATGATTTTCCTGCCCTCAGATCGGGGGCAACAGAACCATTATGGCATCCAGCACAACCCTTATCAAAGATAGGTTGTACTTTTAAGGAGAAGCTGGTAGAATCCCCGGGAGGAGGTGGTGGGGGTGGAGCATCCGGCTGTATGGTGGCATATTCGCAGGCACCAAGCAGAATAATTCCCAGAATAATGGAAATCAGATTGATCAGTTTATTCTTTTGCATATATTTGAGATTAAGGGGTTTCAGGGTTAAAAATAATTTATTATAAAGATAAGCTATTGTGTTTGTTTCATCTCGTCACTCAGCTTGGATTTTGTCGGGATGTATTGATCCCGCTTTATTTATTCCTTAAGTTGTTTTATCTATTGTAATTAGGTGTAAAAGAACAAATAAATAAAATTAGCGATTTATTCAATGTAAATGAAATTAAATTTAAAAAAGGCTTCAGGGATGAGCCCCTGAAGCCTTTTAATGTAACAAGGATCAAATTAGAAGCCTTGTTTTGTCATCTCATCAATCGTATTTTTCAAAAGAGCTTTTACATAAAGGGTATTGTGAATACCTAAACTATATTCTCTCAAACAGAACTGGAAATTGATCATTGCACCTACCTGAACATTGAGCAATTTAGGGAATTTGGGTTTTGTATTGTTCGGGGCAGTATTCGGTCCGGCAGGATTTCTCCAGTAACCGTTTGGATTGCTACCTGCATCATAGATATCCAGGTAACCGTCATAATTATTGGTGGTGATACCAGCCCAGAGGTTTGAAGAGGCAGTTTCCCTGTGCAGAATATCGGCGTCGCCACCGGTGTTATTGATCTTAGCGGCGAGTTCATCGAGCAGTGTTTTTACTTCAGCCCTTGTATCTTTGAATTTGCTGGAGTTGGCATCGAGTGGACTTGCACCATGACAATCGGCTGTGTTGCAACCATTAAAATTCCAGGATGTGCTTCCTGATAAAGCAGACTCGATTGCATTCCTCATATTAAAGGCATGTCCGCCGGCAACACCTGTCATAGGTGAAGCCTGGTGGCAATCCGAACAGGAGGCAAGTGCAGTATGCGGGGAATTCTCATAAGTACGGAGACCGGGATATTCAATACCACCAACTCCGGCATATACTGCGCTCACAGTGCCGTAATGCACGTGCATCCTGTATGAAGGCCTGGTGTTGACATTTTTTGCACCTGCAGTGGTATCATAGAATACTACTGTTGGTTGATTCTTCAGTGAGTCATAGTTTATCAACCTTGTTGCAGGGTCATACGTATTCGTTGCAACAAGCGGACGAGGCTGGTGGCATTTTGCACATAAGTTACTTGAACCACCATCAGCAGGCAGATCAATGGTTTTTGCTCCACCCCACATCGTCATGGGAACCGGAGCTACTGAGGTAAGTGCAATGTCTGACATGCCGTAGGTTGTGTGCAAACTGCTGTGGCATGTGAAACAACCGATTGCGCCAATGGCGTTGGCTGCATTGGATGTATAGTTATTCACCCATCTTTTTGTTGTTTCATTGAAGGTAAAGGTAGCCGGAGTGTTGTTTTCGCAAACATATACAAAGGCTTTCTGCTCGTGGCATGGACCACAGGAGGCATTTCCTGCTTCTTCGAATGCGGCAATGCCCCAATTATGTTTTGATAACTGGAATTCAACTGCAATCGCATCAACAACAGCTTTTGCGTGACATTGCTTGCAGGTTTCACTGGCATCTTTTCCGTCTGTACCATCTTTACCGGCAGGACCTGTGGCGCCCTGGGGGCCTTCCTTGGTACAGGAAGTCAACATTAAACTTGCTGCCACGATCATCAATCCGGCGGCAAATAGCAATTTTTGTAAATTTTTCATACTCTTACAGTTTTTGTTAATAATACGTTTATGCAGCTGACAACTTGTGCAAATTGTTTCGGGAACAAAAATATCGAAGTTTATGAAGGGGCCTGTTAATAAGTTGGTGAGATTTGTTAATATAATAACTGATATATCTCAATACTTCGTTGACATATATCAATCACTATATAAATATATGTAAAAAGGAAGTAGAAAATCCAGTGAATTTTGATTTCTGGAGTTGGAAAGCGACCTGGTTGTGAAACTTTTATCAGCCTGTTTCGCTTATCTGGCGCAGCTGTTTTGTATTCAGGACCTCCATGGTATTGCCGGAAGTGGTAAGAATACCCTCTTCCTTAAATTCTTTTAAAATCCTGATGGCACTTTCTTTCGACATCCCCGACAGATCGGCGAGATCCTGACGTGAAATTGTCATTTCAAATGGGTTCTGGCAATATATTTTATCGGAAAGGTAGAAGATCACATCGGCAATCCGACCATGCATTTGCTTTTGGGTCAGGCTGATCACCTGGTCAAAATTAAAAATGGACTGTAGAGATATCCGTTTAATGAACTCTTCGGCAAAATCCGGATTTTCACGGATCAGTTTTTTAAAAATGTTGACATCAACGAGGCAGGCTGTGGAATCTTCAACGGCAGCAGCCGAATAATAGTGGCGGTTGTCAACATAAATGCCCGGGCCAAAAATATAATCGATTGGTTTCACCAGTGCAAGAATCAAGTTCTTTCCATAGCCCTCGATATATATTTTGGCTAGGCCTGAAGTGACACAAACAAAATATGGAGATGGCGTGCCTTGTTTAAAGATGATCTCACCAGCCTTATAACTAACCTGAAACCGGCTGCTGTTGATCAACTCGATTTCCAGCGCACTTAAATTATTAAAGATGGATGATTTGCAGTTACAATCGGCGCAATTGGATGAATGATGTACTTTATTTACCATCGGGGATGACTGTCTGTGCCAGATTTTTTGGAAAGGCAGACAAAGATAACACTAAATTGATATAAAGCAATTTATTTTGCCTTTTTTATCAACCTGTAAATTGAGATATATCAATAGCCGAGCAGGCCATTCCGTGAAAGGTATTCTGCAATCTGAACGGCATTGGTGGCAGCTCCTTTTCGCAGGTTATCAGCGACGATGAAAAGGTTCAAAGAATTGGGCTGCGATTCATCACGGCGAATCCGTCCGACAAACACATCATCTTTACCGGCCGCATCGAGGGGCATTGGATAGATGTTGTTTTTTACATCATCACGCAGGATGATCCCGGGCGTGTTTGTTAAAAGAGTAACAATATTTTCCAGCTGAAAATCGTGTTCAAATTCGAGGTTGACGGCCTCTGAATGACCGCCCACAACAGGTACCCTGACGATGGTGGCGGTGATACGGATCGAGTAATCACCAAGGATCTTATGGGTTTCATGAACCAGCTTCATCTCTTCTGATGTATACCCGTTTTCCTGGAAGTCGCCGCCGTGTGGGAAAAGGTTAAGGTCGATCGGGTAGGGGTATGCCATTTCTCCGGTGATACCACTGCGTTCATTTTCCAACTGTCTCAGCGCTTTTGCCCCGGTCCCAGTGACAGACTGGTATGTTGATATTACAACTCTCCTGATTTTATATTGCTTGTGCAATGGCGCCAGGACTAATACCATCTGAATCGTAGAGCAATTAGGATTGGCAATGATTTTATGACTGCTTGTCAGTAAAGATGCATTGATCTCAGGCACAATCAGTGGAATTTCCGGATTCATCCGCCAGGCGGATGAATTATCAATGACGGTTATCCCAGCCGCAGCATAACGCGGAGCCCATTCCCTGGAGGTGGCCGATCCGGCAGAAAATATGGCAACTTCAGGTTTTTCTGCAATGGCCTGCTCATGTGTCCGGATAAAATATTTATGATTGTTAAAGGTCAGAGGCAAACCCGCCGATTTTTGGGAAGCCACGGGGATAAAGGGATCAGGATAAATTCTGTGTTCATCAAGTACTTTGAGTATCTCTCTGCCAACCAACCCGGTGGCTCCAACAACAGCCAGCTTCATAAAATCCAGTTTTTGCAAAGGTAAAGAAAATAAATTGCGTACCAGAAACTGATTTCCAGGTCAGTTGGTATACTTATTCCGCGATTGTTATCAACAATTCAACGACCTTTTGAAAATTTCCTGATTAAGCATAAAACTCCGTATATGAAAACTGATTATTCCAGCATTAGTAGGACTGCTTGCACCATTTTTATTGCTTGCATTTACAGCGTTAGCAACGCACAGGTGACAGAGACTTTTTCAGATGGCAATTTCACAGAAAACCCTTCCTGGACTGGTGATATAGCACACTTTGAGATAAACTCACTGCATCAGTTGCATTTAAGTTCTTCGGGAAGCGATACTGCGGTGCTGGCTACCCAAAATTACCGTGTTAAAAACACGGAATGGAATTTCTGGATGAAGCTTTCCTTCAACACGTCAGCCAATAACTACGCAAGATTCTACCTTACGGCCGATACCATGGCGCTTCATTCAAATGTGAATGGATTTTTCCTTCAGGCTGGAGGAGCTGATGATTCCATTTACATCATGAGACAAAAGGGGGCTATAATTGAGAAATTATTCAGTGTAAAATCTTATAAAACAAATCATTCAACCAATATCATACGTTTTAAAATTACCTGTGATGAACATGGCGCCTGGGAAATGAGCATGGACACAACCGGGGGCTACAGTTATTTCACGGAGGGAACATTTTGGGACAGTACGCATTTTTCATCCCATTGGTGCGGCGTTTACTGCAAGTACACTTCGAGTAATGCGACGAAGATCTATTTCGATGATTTTTATATCGGGTCAATTATTCAGGATTCCATACATCCAACGGTTGTGGCGCATGAGGTGGTGAGCGGAACGACTATTCAGGTCTCTTTTTCCGAGACCATTCAAAGAGATGCCGCGGAAAATCCGGCAAATTACCTGCTCAATTCGACAGGAACCTTTCCCGATTCGGTAGAACTTGACATGCAACAGTCGTCACGGGTTGTTCTGCATTTTCAGGAAGCCATGCAGGAAGCCACGTTGGATTCGTTACGCATCCGCAACATGGTTGATCTGTCGGGAAACCTCATGCCTGACACAATGGTACAGGTTTGTTTTTACCACCCAGCAGCTTATGACATCCTTATCAATGAAATTATGGCCGATCCCGACCCCCCCGTCGCATTGCCCAATGGAGAATATGTAGAGCTATTTAACCGGACCAAATTTCCGGTCAACCTGAGGGACTGGAGTTTGAAATTCGGGAATAATACAAAAACATTGCCTCCCCTGACAATACAATCCCATGATTATCTGCTGGTTGCAAAGGATTCAGCCTATTTAAATTATGCGAATTGTGCCCTTGTTTTGACCTCTGTCAGTTCGCTGTCGAATGAAGGCACTTCCCTGGCGCTATATGATGCACATCATCATGTTATTCATGCGGTTTCATATACCCCCGACTGGTTCGACGGATCATTTAAAGAGAAGGGCGGGTGGTCGCTGGAAATGACCGATCCCGGGAATCCATGCGGCTGCAGCGATAACTGGAAAGCGTCGAAGGATGCGATGGGGGGTACTCCCGGGAAAATAAATGCAGCCATCAAGTCCAATCCTGACCTTGATCCACCTGTTTTATCCAGAGCCGTAATATCAGACTCATCCTCGCTGAAGGTAACCTTTTCGGAATCAATGGACAGCATTTCAATGCTATCAACCTCAAACTGGATAATAAGTCCGGGGAATAATTACCCCGTGAGGGTGATCCCTGTTTCGCCGGGATTCACAACCGCGGAATTGTTATGTAACGGGGTATTTACAGGTGGCAATACTTATAGGCTCCGTGTTTCGGAAAATTTGAAAGACTGCGCGGGAAACTTTTGCGATTCTGCCATTGCTATCCGGTTTGCCATTCCTGATACCGTATCAGGTCATGATATCATCGTCAACGAGGTTCTTTCAAATCCTGCAAGCGGAGGTTCCAGGTTTATTGAATTATACAACAGATCCGAAAGGGTAATTAACCTGCAGTCGCTGGTGTTGTCGAACAGTGACTCAGCTGCCGGTCTCCTTCCCGGAGCCATGCCCATTATTCCGGAAGGTTACCTTTTATTTCCTGGTGATTATATTGCGGTGACCACCGACCGGGAAAACATTCTTGAAAATTACTATTCTCCCTCACCTGAAAATATTATCCGCATGGATGGATTCCCTGTATTCGGGGATGATTCGGGGACAGTAATCATTGCCCGCCAGGACAACCTGGAGGTCATTGACAGGATGCAGTATGGTCCTGATTTGCATTACCCTTTATTGGTTTCAAGGGAGGGTGTTTCACTTGAACGGGCCCATCCCGATATGCCTTCCGGTGATAAAAACAACTGGCATTCAGCGGCTGAAACAGCAGGATTTGCCACACCGGCTTTCCAAAATTCGCATTGGGTTTTCCCGGGAGCCGCAAACCATGAGATATCCATTGAACCTGAAATATTTTCGCCCGATAACGACGGTTACAATGATTTGCTTACCGTCATCATTCGCCCAAAGGATCAGGTTTATGCCGTTAACATTTCGGTTTATGATGCCAGGGGACGTTTCATCAGACAATTGGCCAACAATGTTTTAGCCGGTAGTGAAGCTTTTTTTGTATGGGACGGGATGACTGCATCAGGGAGTAAGGCGCCGATAGGTATTTATGTGATCGTAATTGAAATAATCGTACCTGATGGAACGGTATCCCGGACCAAAAGAACAGCCATACTGGGTGGCAGATTTTAGGGGAGATTCAGTGTAATGTAGTTGCAATGCATGCAACGCTGATTTTCACGTCCGGTATAGATTCCAGGGCCATGATACATGCCTCAAGGGTGGCACCGGTCGTAACAACATCATCCACCAGGATCAGGTGTTTGCCAGACCAATCGTAAGGATTTTTGACAGAAAAAATATCATTCACATTCTGAAATCTGCTGAATCTTGATTTCCTGGTTTGCGTTTCATTTGCCCTGGTTCGTTCAAGCAGATGCCTGTGTACTGGAATATTCATAGAGACCGAGAGCCCGAGGGCAAATTGTTCACTTTGATTATAGCCCCGCTGCATGTATTTTTTCCTGTGAAGCGGTACCGGGATAATTGCATCCGCAGCATTGAAACGGGGAGCATATTTCAAGTCCTGGCCATAACGGTTCCCAAGGAAAATGCCGATCTCTTTTTTCCCTTTATATTTTAACTGATGGATCATGCGCTGAACTTTATTTCCTTTGTTAAAATAGAGAAATGCAGCAGCTGTTTCGAGATGCACTCTTCCCCAGAACATTCGCGTAACCGGGTTTTCATGTTGGAAATGAAAATTAGTCCTCGGCAGGTAATATTCACAGGAGTGGCAAAGCACCTCTTCTTTTTTCCAGAGACTGTTGCCGCACCCGGCACAAATCCTGGGGAATATGAGCGAAATAAAATCACTGAGATAGATCATTCGGTTTGTTTTTGCTTAATCACTCAAATAGCTAAAAGGTGAAGATGCGGATGGCGTTATTTTCAAAAACGGACCAATAATTGAAAAAAATCACGTAGGTTTGATTAAAATTTGGCCTGGAAATGAACCCCCATCCTTTGCTTGACGTGCGTAATTTATCCGTCAGTTTTGAAACTGATCATAAAGTGCTACAGGTTGTGGATGATGTCAGTTTCCGGCTGCATGAGGCAGAAACACTGGCTGTGGTGGGTGAGTCGGGATCCGGAAAGACAGTAACGGCCCTGGCGGTATTAAAACTGATCCCGATGCCTCCGGGGATCATATCAAAAGGAGAGATCCTCTTAAGAACAGGGGAAAACCCAGCCCGGGATATCCTGCTGTTTGATGAATCCTCACTTCAACAGCTCAGGGGGCGTTCAATATCGATGATCTTCCAGGAGCCGATGACCTCGCTGAACCCGGTATACACGTGTGGTGACCAGGTTATGGAAAGTCTCAGGACCCACCTTAAATTTTCAAAGAAACAGGCCTGTGAAAAAACGCTGGAACTGTTCAATGAAGTCAGGCTTCCGAGACCGGCCGAAGTTTTAAAATCCTATCCGCACCAGCTTTCGGGCGGCCAAAAGCAGCGGGTGATGATCGCCATGGCCATTTCATGCAGCCCCGACATCCTTATTGCCGACGAACCCACAACAGCATTGGATGTTACCGTTCAGAAAACTATCCTGGAGCTGATGAAAAGTCTACAGCAATCACGCAATATGAGCATCCTCTTTATTACCCATGATCTCGGGCTGGTCCATGGATTTGCCGACCGGGTTTTGGTCATGAATAAAGGCCGGGTAGTCGAAGAGGGGACCGTCACAAATATTTTCCAAAGTCCCCGCCAGGCATACACCCGTGGTTTACTCGCCTGCCGGCCACCGCTCGACAGGCGTTTGATGCGGCTTCCGACCATTGAAAATTATTTAAAGGAGGAGCAGGCTGACGCCAGGCCCGTAATAACTGCCGCTGAAAGAACACGGGACCATAAACGAATCTATTCACAGGTGCCTATTTTAAAAGTGGAGAATCTTGGTAAAAAATTCGGTTCCTTTACTGCACTTGACAACGCGGAATTTTTTGTCTATCCTGGTGAAACATTAGGCATTGTTGGTGAATCGGGCAGCGGAAAGACCACGCTGGCCAGGGTTGTACTTGAGCTCATTCCCGCCTCAGAGGGTAAAATCTTGTATCAGGAGGAGGACATCACGAAACTGACGGCCGGCAAGCTGAAAAAGCTCCGTAAGGATCTTCAGATCATTTTCCAGGATCCCTATTCCTCGCTGAATCCAAGGATGGCCATAGGTCCTGCCATTCTTGAACCAATGAAGGTGCACAAACTCCATCAGAATGACAGTTTGAGAAAAGCAAGAGTATTAGATTTGCTTGAAAAAGTCGGATTGAAACCGGAGCACTACCATCGCTATGCTCATGAGTTTTCGGGCGGACAGCGTCAAAGGATCTGCATTGCCAGGGCACTTGCCGTTGAACCGCGGCTGATTATTTGTGATGAATCTGTTTCGGCCCTCGATGTATCCATCCAGGCGCAGGTTCTAAATCTGCTTAATGATCTGAAAAAGGATTTTGGCCTTACCTACATCTTTATTTCCCATGATCTTTCTGTGGTTAAATATATGTCGGACAGGCTGATCGTGATGAAGGACGGAAAGATAGAGGAGATGGGGGAAGCCGATCAGGTTTATGCCAATCCGCAAACGGACTATACCCGGATGCTGCTGGCAGCCATTCCCGGGAGGAATTAGCTATTGGTAATTTTGGCAAAAGATATGATTGCGTGAGGGGATAGAAAACGGAAAGGTGTTTACAGTTTGAAGGCTTATTTTAATTTTATAATCATGGGAAAAAAGAAAAGTTTAAGTGGTTTGGAGAAGAACACTTTTGTAAAATCGGTGCTGGATGTTTTTCTGAGTAATCCTTACAGCAGTTTCAACTACAAACAGGTAGCCGCAAGGCTTGGGATCAAAGATCGCGCAAGCAAGGACCTGATCAGCCTGATCATAGGGCAATTATACAAGAACCAGGAGCTTGCCATGAGCAAACGGGGTAAATACCAGATAAACCAGGAGAATCCGCGGTTTGAGAAGGAGGTTATTACCACGCTTACCGGCACGGTTGATATGAAACAAACAGGAAAGGCTTATGTGATCCCGGATGACAAGTCGGAAGACATTTTCATCGCTGCAACAAATACCAATCACGCCCTCCATGGTGATAAGGTCAAGGTTTTTATTTTTCCAAGGCGGAAGGGACACAAACTTGAGGGGGAGATTGCCGAGATTATCAAGCGGAATAAAAAGCAATTCGTCGGTACAATTGAAACCTCAAAAAACTTTGCCTTTCTCAGGCCTGACAATGCCACCATGCCTGTGGATATCTTCATTCCCATTTCCAAACTGAACGGGGCTAAAAATGGTCAGAAAGTGGTGGCTGTAATAACTGAATGGCCTTCCCAGTCGGCTAATCCATTCGGTGAAGTGAAGGAGGTTCTTGGAAAACCGGGCGATGACCGGGTGGAAATGCAGTCGATCCTGGCCGAAATAGATTTCCCATTATCCTTCTCTCCCAAAGCCGAAAAGGAGGCAGCTTCGTTCCCCGATGCAATACCTGAGGCTGAGATTGCAAAGCGCAGGGATTTCAGGCCGGTTTTCACGATTACCATCGATCCCGAGGATGCCAAGGATTTCGATGACGCCATTTCACTTAAATCTCTTGATAACGGTCATTGGGAGATCGGGGTGCACATCGCCGATGTGTCCTATTATGTAAAACCCGGATCGGCCATCGATGATGAAGCAGTGGAGCGGGGAACTTCAGTGTATATGGTTGGCCGTACGATTCCGATGCTCCCGGAGAGGTTGTCTAATGGCCTGTGCTCGCTGAAGCAGGGAGAGGAACGCCTTTGCTTTTCGGCTGTTTTTGAAATGGATGAAAAGGCAAAAATCTATTCGGAATGGTTTGGCAAGACCGTGATAAAATCAAACCGCCGTTTCTCGTATGAGGAGGTCCAGGCTATCATTGAATCGGGAACCGGAGAATATGCTCCGGAGATTGCCATATTGAACAAAGTGGCCTTGAAACTCCGTGAGGAGCGCTTCCAGAAGGGTTCGTTTAATTTCGAAACCCAGGAAGTACGGTTTAAACTCGACAATCTGGGACGTCCGTTGAGTATTTATCTCCGGGAGATGAAAGATGCGAATAAGCTGATCGAAGACTTCATGTTGCTTGCCAACCGTAAGGTAGCTGAATCCATTGGCAAAAAAAGGGAAAACCAGGCTGTCAAAACCTTCGTTTACCGGGTTCATGATACGCCAAATCCCGAAAAACTTGAAAATTTCACCCAGTTTGTGGAGCGACTGGGATACAAACTGAAAATCAGTTCGAAAAAATCACTTGCCGACTCCTTCAACAAGTTATTCAGTGATATCAAGGGTACCGGCACGGAGACAATGATAGAAACCATTGCCATCCGTACTATGTCAAAGGCCTATTATTCAACGAATAACATCGGGCATTATGGGCTGGCTTTCCAGTTTTATTCTCATTTCACCTCTCCGATCCGCCGTTATCCCGACCTGATGGTGCACCGGCTGCTATTCGATTACATGCATCATGCCCCATCGGTTTCAAAGGAGGTGTACGAACCCATGTGCGAACATGCATCGGAGATGGAACGCCGTGCCGTGGATGCTGAAAGAATGTCGGTAAAATACAAGCAGGCGGAGTATATGCTTGATAAAGTTGGCCAGCAGTTTGATGCTTTGATATCCGGTGTGAGCAAATGGGGAATTTTTGCAGAAATTGTGGGGACCAAATGTGAAGGAATGATCAGGCTGCGCGATCTGGAGGATGATTATTATTATCTGGACGAAGAAAATTATCAGATCATCGGGCAGCGGCACGGTTACCGGTTCAAACTTGGAGATAAGCTGAAAATCAGGGTTAAGCGTATTGATCTCGTCCGAAAACAGATGGACTACGACTGGGTTTCGTGATTCAGGCCAGTTTTTTTCGTTCGACCAGGTCAAAAAAGGCCTTATGGTAGGTTTCGCTCACGGGGATGTACTGGTCAGCGATCTTGATCCGGTTCCGTTCGATCGATTCAATTTTATCAAGGGCGATAAAGAATGATTTATGCACCCTGCAGAAGTGGGGTTCATGGAGGATTTCTTCCAGTTTCCGTGCATTCATGAGGGTCATGATCCGCCTAGTTTTCGTGACAATCCGCCAATAGTCGCCCATTCCCTCCACATAAAGCACATCGTTATTTTCAATGCGTTCCATCCGGGTTTCGGTTTTTACGAAGAAAAAAGAGGATTCTGCCGGCTTTGACTTGCCATTTTCCGGTTTCCCGCCTCCTGCATCAAGTTGCATCCTTTCAAACACTTTATTGACCCCCTTGATGAACCTTTCGAAGGAGATCGGTTTGAGCATGTAATCCACCACATCCAGTTCGAAACCCTGGATGGCATAGCGTTCATAGGCGGTTGTGAAAATCACGAATGGTCGGTGTTTCAATGCATTGAGCAGCTGGATTCCTGTCAGTTCCTCCATCTGGATATCCAGGAAAATGAGATCGACCTTATTCGACCGGATGTATTCAATCGATTCAATGGCATTATCGAATGTTTTCTCGAGATTGAGGAAAGCAACCTTCGAACAGTAATCTTTAATGATGTCCAATGCCAGTGGCTCATCGTCGATGGCGATACAATTGATTTTCATATCGAAAGGATTAATTTAACGTTATAGAAGGTTTCATCGGAACTAATATCAAGCTGGTGTTTGCCCGGATAAAGCAGGTTGAGCCTGCGGCGGATGTTGTTATAACCGATCCCGCCAACCTGATCTTTGGTCACCAAACCGCTTTTCCGCAGGTAGTTAATCACTTCGAACCGGATTTCCCGGGGCCCGATAGAGAGGCTGATCCGGATGCCCGGGTTGGTCACGTTTTTACTGCCATGTTTAAGGGCGTTTTCGACAAAGGGAATAAGGAGCATCGGGGCAATGGTACGTCCTTCCACATCACCCGAGACATTCAGATCCACGAAATCTTTATGCTTCAGACGCAGCTTTTCCAGTTCGATAAAACTCTTCAGATATTCAATCTCCTTTTCCAGCGGCACCTTATCCGAGGTAGCGTCGTAAAGCATGTAACGCATGATGGCCGACATTTTCATCACTGCTTCCGGAGCATCTTCTGATTTCTTATATACCAGTGAATAAATGTTATTCAGGGTGTTAAATAAGAAATGTGGATTTATCTGAGAACGTAATAATGCCAGTTCACTCGACTGTTTCTCGACAAGCAATGCCGATTTTAGTTTCTGGGTTTCAAACCATCCGATGGCCATTTGGATGAATAGGGCATAAATTCCATAGATAATTACCAGGCGGATGGAGTTTAACCACCAGGAGCTGCTGATTATCAGTGGCCCTGCATGTTTCAGGTGGGAGTACCCGATATACTTCCAGAAAAGATATTCAAGGCCAATCCGTAATG
>Ga0074195_1001426_pt1 | contig 33910 bp, 17 predicted proteins | sample EPASupsiteHSE623_FD_64525 | JGI IMG/M metagenome (GOLD analysis project Ga0074195, IMG submission 64525) | Bioremediated contaminated groundwater from EPA Superfund site, New Mexico - Sample HSE6-23 | ecosystem: Environmental > Aquatic > Deep subsurface > Groundwater > Contaminated ... | reverse complement strand
AAGGAGGGAATGGGAATTGAGGAAGGGGTGGGGATGGGTTACGGGACTGTTAAACGGTCAAATATTTCCGGGTCTGTTTCAAGCGTGAGTGTGAAAGATATCCCGAAAGACGGCGCTGTATCTATCGGTGCAGCGCTAAGAGGACGGGCTGCGGGGTTAAATATAACACAATCAACCGCCCAACCGGGAGGTGCAATAAGCATGTCTATAAGAGGTTCCATTACCGGGCGGGCCCCGCTTATCGTTGTCGATGGTATCCCGCAAACATCATTCGGGCAACCGTCGTCGGGAACCATTTATACGACCGGTGCAAAAGACAGGAATCTTATTGCGCTCAATCCCAACGATATAGAATCTATCGACATACTAAAAGACGCTTCTGCTGCAGCTATTTACGGGTCGGATGCTGCAGGTGGGGTAATCCTGATTACGACAAAGAAAGGTTCGAAAACGCAAAAAGGGTTCGATATCGATATTAACTCATCCGCCACGTTCCAGACGTTAAGCGACTATCCTTCTTATTTCACTGCCCGAGAGTTCATGATAGAAGAAAACAAGATATATGAAGAAATAGGCAGGGGGAACGAGAAACCACATTCGCAGGATAAAATCGACAATTTTGTTGGCGACGGTACAAAATGGATTGATGAAATTACCCGTACAGGCATTATTCAGGACCACAATATTTCCATTCGTGGAGCATCGGACAAAGCCAACTATTTCACTTCTGTCGGCTACCTGGGACAAGATGCCGTATTAAAGAACAGTGATCTCCGGAAAATAACGATCAGGACCAATTTGGACTATAAGTTAGGACGTATGTTGAAAACCGGATTATACTCAACTGTAGCTATCCTTAATTCGAATGACCTCCCGTTGGGAGAAAAAAGGAACAACCAAGCATCTGTCCTATACTCAGCAATGAAGTTCAATCCCACGGTGCCTGTTTACGATACGGAAGGGAATTTTTCTGTTAATCCTGAAAGGGACGTCTATCCTAATCCGGTGTCTTTGTTGGGCATAACAAATGAAGCAAAGAACAATGCCCTTATGATAACCGGTTACATCGAGGCGAACCCTGTTAAAAACTTAACGATCAAGGCTACACTGGGACTGGACCGGAAAACCAACCAGTCCGATCAGTATGTCCCTACTTCTACCCGCTACGGGTTTGAGAAAAACGGTATCGCGTCGAAAGCAAATGCAAACAATCAGATGATGCTTGGCAGCATTATTGCAAACTACAACCTTACACTGAACGACACGCACTTGTTAGACCTGATGCTGGGAGGGGAATATAAAAAGCAAAATTCCGACGGGATGAGCATCAGTGCTTACGATTTCCCTTACGACGGGGCACTGATGAACAATATCGGCCTCACACAAATGGATCGCCCGGCTATCGGATCATATAAAAGTTCCGGCGAAATGCAGTCCGTGGTCGGACGTGTAAACTACTCGTTTCTCAACAGATACATTGCAACATTTAACTTTCGTGTTGATGGATCTTCTAACTTTGCAAAGGCAAAACAGTATGGTTTCTTTCCGGGTGTGTCGGCAGGTTGGAGGATATCGCAGGAACCGTTTATGCAGCGGCACAAATGGCTGAATGAACTTAAGTTGAGAGCAGGCGCAGGCGTGACCGGTAATGCCAGCAATTTATCGGGAATATACGATTACTACCGTATATACGCCAATCAGGTCGTATTAGGAGGCCGACCGCAGAATGTAGCCCGTTACGCCCAACTCGGTAACCCAAACCTTACATGGGAATCGCTTGTCGATTACAGTCTGGGTATCGATTTCAGTGTGCTGGATAACCGGTTAAGCGGATCGGTCGATTCATACCTGCGTTATGAATACGACAAAATCAACCAGAAAACTTTGATGTCCTACCAGGAGTTAAACAGCATAGATTATAACAGCGACAACGTTTACCGGACAACGGGTATTGATGTGAACCTATCTTACCGGAATGTCAATAACCGGAAGTTCACATGGAAAACCGATCTTACGCTAAGTTTTTATGAAAATTATACTGTAAAAAGGGACGCTGAATTTAACCCCCTGATTTATCAGACTTATCGCGAGAAATGGGGAAATATATGGGCTTATAAGTCTGACGGGTTGATACAGGAAGGCGAAACTGTGCCGCATCAGCCTGGAGCTCAGCCTGGAAGTATTAAATACTTGGATATTAATAGTTTTATGGTTAACGCCCATGGGGATAAAGTCAGGGATACGGAAGGTTATTACATCTATTTGAATGAGCCTGACGGGAAATTGGACGAAGCAGACAAAGTTCTGGTAGGAAATTCCACGCCATTGCCATTCGGGATTAACAGTACCTTTACTTACAAAGGTTTCGACCTGAATATATACTTTTACGGAATACTCAACAGCTATCGCTTTAATGAATGGCTGAACGACGCCATCATCGGGATGTCGAACATGCAGTTTGGAGAGAACGCTTTGACCGTTATTAAGGACAGGTGGACGCCGTCTAACTCTGACGCAAAAATACCGGGTGTGAGTGAACTGAGTTCCGGCACCAATCCTTCCCAGGGAGATTATTTTTATGAAAAGGACGCATTTATAAGATTTGATAACCTGACTTTAGGCTATACAGTACCAAACCGGATGTACGAAGATCACTTGAAACAGTTACGGATATTCGTGTCAGCCAGGAACTTGTTCTATATTACTTCCTTCAGGGGAATGGATCCCGAAACGGGAGGGGGGTTGGGGGCATATCCTAACCAGCGTTCATTTATCATAGGTGCAGATATCAAATTTTAAAATTAATTCATTGTTATGAAAAAGATTATAAAATATATCGTCGTTGTCATCGTCCTTTTGTCCGCCGCATCATGTGAACTGGAAAGAGAAAACTATACAGAGATTTATCCCGATAATTTCTATAAAAACGAAACTGATATAATACTTGCCGTAAACGACCTTTACAGTCCATTCATTACCTATTGGGGCAATCTGTATTGCGCCAATTATTCAGGCTACCCAACATTTTCGGAACTGACTACCGATGCATACTGGAGCAATTACGGAGGTTCATACGATGATGTGCGCCTCCATAAATGGGCGGGTGCAAGTACAGCATATGAAATGACGCTACTCGAAACGATGTTCAGGAATTACAACTTTATCAGCAAAGCGCGGAATGTCGTCAGGCATATTGAGCAATCATCTGTTTCCCCGTTGATAAAAGATAAATATATTGGCGAAGCGAACGCATTGAGGGGGTGGATGGGGTTAATCCTTTACGATATGTTTGGCCCGGTACCGGTAGCTTCTGATGAAGTTTTGGACAATCCTGCCACGTTTGTTTATTTGCCCCGGCTCACAGAGGAAGAATACCGGGAATTTATGGAATCCACCCTGATCGACGCTATAAATAAGCTGCCTGTTAATCAATCTGTCAGAGGCAGGGTGACGAAAGGCTTTGCGCAAATGGTACTTGCAAAGTATTACATGATAAGAAAGGACTTCGTAAATGCAGAAAAATTATGCCGCGATATCATATCGTTGGAGAACAGTGTCTATGAATTGCTCCCCGATTACTTCGACGTGTTTAAATATGAAAACCAGGGGAATAAAGAAGTGATACATGCTATCCTGACAGATAGAGCCTACAGGCCGAACTACTGGCACGCGCACGTAGTCCCGGACGATTATCCCATTCCATCAGGGATTACTGTTTATGCCGGGATGTTGATACCCTGGGATTTTATCGACACGTTTGAAGAAAATGACGAACGGTTAAAAGGGATCTTGACCTCATATAAAGATAAAAACGGCAACATGGTAAACAGGGGATATGGGAAATTGGTACGGGGCGCTTATCCTGCTTTGAAATATAGCTTTGACCCTAACCAGCAAGGAGAGGGGAGTTCTAATGACTATGTGGTATTCAGGTATGCGGATGTATTGCTGATGCTGGCTGAATGTATAAATGAAAATGCAGGTCCTACGGCTGAAGCAGTAGCATTGGTGAACCGTATAAGGTCGCGTGCGGGATTGTCCGACTTGTCTTCTGCACAAACTTCGGCCAAGGACGTTTTAAATAGCACCATTTTATTGGAAAGAGGACATGAACTTTACGCAGAGGGATTTAGGAGGCAGGACTTGATCCGGCGCGGGAAATACATAGAGGAAGCGCTGAAAATACCAGGAAGCTTGTCGGCGCCATATAAAGTAAGGTTCCCGATACCGCGATCCATTATCCAGGAATCAAAAGATATGGTTAAACAAAATGATGGATACTAAATATATATTAGCCCGTTGCATATTAAAGGAAAATAACATATTTAATTTATGAAAAGAATTATTTTAATTTTTAGCTGCTTTTATTTCTTGTTGTCGTCTTGTACGAAAGACGATCAAGTAGCGCCGGGACTATCTCTTGATGTATATGAAATGAATGCGTATATTGGGGACGAAATTTCTTTGAGGGGTACTACTTCCGATAACGATGGTATTGCTTTTATAGAGATAGCGTCTTCTAACTCGGTTATATACCATCAGTATGATTTGCGAGAAAATAAACCTGCGGTTATCAGTTTTAATTATAAGGTAAAACTTGAGGCCGATTGGCCTGTCGGAGACTATACGATCAACATCAAAACGATTGACCTGGATGGCAACACGTTTTCCAAACAACTAAGCCTGACTGTTTTCGAAGCGATAAAAGAAAACCCGGTCAGTGATTACCCCGTCATGTACCTGGTATATACCGAAGAAGACGAATCACAGTATTATATGGGGTATTACAGGTATATGAAACGGATTGACAAATTTGTTTACGAGGGAATTTTCTGGTCACCTGCCGATGGGACAAATATTGCTTTTGTACCCGAGCAAAGCTTAAATGGTGATAATTATTTCGCTGAAAGCCCTATTGTATCGGGTAAACTAATCAACAATAAAACACAGTCGAAACCAATTGCATTGCCATCGAAAGGGTATTATACCATTAGGATTGACGTGAAAGGCGGGAGTTATAGGCTGACTTCTTATACGCCATCTTTACCGGAATTGAATTATGCAAGCAATCCTTTGGTAATAGAAAACCAGTATGTTCTGGGAGACATCCGTGCCGATGGAACAGGATGGAATTGGGTGGAAGAGCGCCGTTTCCAAAAAATAGATACCTACGTAGGCCAGTGCAGGGCGAGAATAGATATAGGCGACCGGGGAGCGCAGCTTAAGTTCATGTTTGTTTCACCGCCCTGGAATTGGGGTTTCCGTCCGGTTGACGGTGCCCCGGGTAAAGCCCAAATCACGGGATGGCATGCCACCGGCGGAGCAAATGATATGTTCGTCGATACTGCACCCGAAAGCGGAAACTATTATTTCCGTTTCGACTATGTAACTAAATGGGCCGATGTAAGAAAGGCTGATTAACTATCATTAAATCTTTTATAAAGCCTGTTGTATATTTAAGGAAAATAACATTTACCAAATGTACAACGGGCTATATTATAATAAATATTAATATGCTTTATACATTAAGATTGCTTGACTTGTTGCTGCCAATCGCCTTTATTTTATTCAATAATTGCAACATTGATGATCACGATAGGACAGGTGTCCCGGAAAATCCCGGAAGTGCGATAAAGGCCGATTTAGAGATTAACCTATCATCTTTAACATTTAAAAAAATGATTCATGAAAAACCGGTTGGGATATGCGTAAATGGTCTGACCAGTCACGATGAATATGATTACAGGGCTGTTCTGTTAAAAGACGCACTGCAAAATATGCAGACAGGCACGCTCAGGCTCCAGCATGATGGAACTTACAGGGACTGGTATTTATTTCACCATCCGGATAAGTTGGAAGAACTGGCGGCGCCTTTCGCTAAACTTGAACCGTATGTGTATGATAAATCGGGTTCCTCGATTGAGATTCCGATCATTGATGTCAACAAAGTTTTGGAATATCCTGGTTACAGGCTCAATATGGAGGGGAAAAAAAAGACCATTGACTTCAACGACTTCGTTAAACTGTGCGATGAATTAAGTATAACAGACCCTTTTATTGAAATTCCCGTAGAACCTTTGCTTTCAAAACCTGAAAGACAAAAGCCTGAATATTTAACCGAGGAAAAGTACATTGAACTTGCTGTCGGCTGGGTGCGGTATGCAAATAAAGTTTTGAAAAGAAATTATCATTATTGGGAGTTAGGCAATGAAACCTGGGCTGATTATTACAGCGCACCGGAACCTGAATTAATAAGCGCTGCCAGGCGTTATGCCGCATTAGCCCTGAAATTTGCCAAAGCAATGAAAGCCGAAGACCCGAATATAAAAATCGGGGTAAATGGTATTTGGGCAGCATGGTATAAAACTGTATTGACTTATAGCGATCAGAACGGTAAATTGATCGATTATATAGATTTTCTAATCCCTCACCAATATGGGAAATATCCATTTCAATCTTATGATAAGTATATTAGTACATCGGATATTCCTTTAGATTATTTAAACCATGCAATATCTTCGATTAACCCGACAAACATTCCGAACGGCAGTAAACGTGAAGAATTTAAGGTACATGTCACGGAAGTATCCTCGTATTTGGCCGGGGCCGGGGCAAATACTCCCCATGCAGCAATAAATACCCTGATGAATTTTGAAATAATCTCCCGGGTATTGTTGGCTGATAAAGTAGGGTATGTTCATTTTTGGACAACCCACTGGACCAGTGACAACGAAAATACCTCAGCGTTGTTCATCAACAACAAAATAACACCTATGGGTTGGTCCGTTAAGCTGTTAAACAATTATTTGTATAATGAATATGCATTTATTAAGGCACAATCCCCTTCATTGATTGTATACTTGACAAAATCAAGCGATGATCATCAAAAACTGACTGTTTTTTTTCTTAACAAACTGGAAAACGAACAGTCAATATCTGTTCAGCTATCTGATTTTAAGGGAAATTTAGATAAAAACACCATAAATGTATTAAGTGCCCTCAAAGCCGATGGATTAAACAGTAAGTACGAATCATGCGGAACGATTGTACCTTTGCAAGGCGTATTCAATATCGTGCTTAAACCCGTTTCGATAACCATACTTACTTTTGATCCCGATAAATTTAATTTGGCAAAAGAATAAACTAAAATCGGATTGCTAAAGACTAACCGTATTTATAATCATAAAATATTTCGGCAAATCTTCTGTAATTGTTAATAAATGAGATCCTTATGGTAGAATTAAACCTTAAAACAGATGGCCTCAGAGGGCAGGTAGGTAACTTTATGTTCCGTCGCCGAAGAGCAGACGGGGAAACTTTTGTGTCGCACCATCCTGGCGAGCAGGAGGCTGAACCGACCTGTACGCAGCGATTGATCCGGGAAAAATTCCAGCGCAGGCCACCATCTATGGCCATTCGGTAATCACCGATCCCCAGATCAAAGCAGCGTACAAGGCAGCGGCTAAATCCAGACAAAACGTCTATAACGTTGACGTAGGCGCAGTTTTTGATGTGATTGCATTGCGTTCGGGTTAAGATCCGGGCAGGATTGCCTTGCCCGGACAAACTCCTGATCACCTCCATGCCCAGCCTGATCCACCCACAGGGATCGGTCATGACTTTAAGGGCGATGGAGATAATGGCACCGGCAAAGGAGGAGGCCCTGATGAGGGCATGATTGTGGAATTCAACGGTACGGATATGCGCTTGTATAAGCGCCTCGAAACCCTGATCTGGACTGGGATCTGATTTGGTCGTTTTGAGTGATCATACTCCGGAATTTTTACCCTTTTCCCACTGTTTTGGACAAACCTCACCTGTTGGGTGGTTATGCTCCGGATTATCCGGTTTGTATCGCCACGGTACCGTGCAACCGGTTAAATTTGGCAGGTATTTCGGCCGGAGCTGTTATTACCGGCTTTCTGGGTAAATCAGCCGATAATGGAAATATGAGGCATGATCTTGCCTTGCTTTCAATCATTGTAGTTGTTGCCATTGTCTTTCAATTGGTCATGCTAAAACCACTAACTGTCGATAAAACAGAAAATCAGGAGACTAAATTTTGAGAGAAAAGATTTTAGAATGCTATTCAGCAAAGAATGACATTTAGTCTCACGTTGGAAAGCTCACGAATTAAAAATCCCATGATGATAATGAAAGCCTACTTAACCAGGCGCATGATATCACATTGCCGGGGACATCCTGACGAATTCTAAACTAACTGATTGTGCACTTCATGAAAGGGAGTTGAACACGTTAATGGATAATTTTGGAAAGAGAATAAAAAGCTTTAAAAAGCGAATTATTAATAAGTTTAATTTTCTTATCATGGATAATTATTTAAAAATCATCCTCAATCTCGAAAATGAGCTGTCGAGGATGAAAAATGTTTCACAGAATGTGAATGAACAAATTGAGTATGCCATTGGCCACTGCAAGCTTGCTCTGGTGAGGTTGCGCAAACTGGTCGTGGAAAAAGGTTTTCCCGACACCGAGTCCGAGATCCGTTTTTTTAAACAAATAAAGCCGGTCGCGTATGGAAAGCTGCTGTTCTACAGTGCTGTATTTGAACTGGAAAGCTCCAAGTTAAAGACAAGCAGGAAAGGCCACCGGGAACATCTTAAAAAGCAGCTTGAAAAGGTAATGAGTTACATGGACGGTCATCATGTATAAGCGCAGTATTACCGGTGCGGATTTAAACACCTGGATGAACAGTATTTTCCAAAGAAAAACGAGGAAATTCCATTGGAACTGAAAGACAGCCGCCAGTTACTCGACGAAGAATTCTTTACCTGGCATGATCATACCTTTTCGATGATCATGGCCAATGAAATGCTGATTGAAATCCAGACTTTCGGATTTCAATCATGATATACTTGGGCATGAGTCGGTACAAACAACTGAAGTCCATGCAAGGGTTGACTCTAAAGAAAAGCGTGAAGCAATGGAAAAAGCGTATGCAGATGTTATTAAAAAAGAAGAACCTTTATGGACGAACAATGGCAATCTATTAGAGTGGTTGAAGAACTTCAAGTGAAAAGTGAAAAAATAATGTAAAGTAGAACGCAAACGCATTGTTGTATTACAATGCTTTATGTGATATACTTTACATTATCATTTGCTTTGCATTACCGGTTTTATGTAAATATTTACATAAATGCGGAAAAACCTATCTGCAGGAGAAGGTGAAGAAGAACCCACATTTGTATCATTATTATTTGAAGGATCATTTTGGGAATAACCGGATCGTTTACCACTACAATACCGATAATACGGTGACGGCTGACCAGGAGAAGGGATATGGTAAATCACGGCTTTTACTTTAGAGATTTTGCTCGGAGGAAGGAATACAGCCCTCTATAACTGGGCATACTCTTTGGGCGAAACGCCAAAATGTTTCTTGAAGGATTTTGAAAAATACGGGTAAAAGTTAAAGCCGGTACTCGTAGCTACATCGTTAAGCGACAATGAACCTTCCTTGATTATTTCAGCGGCACGCCTAAGTCGGTAACTCCTCAGAAAGTCGATCGGTGACATATCTGTCAGGCCTTTAATCTTCCGGTAAAATCCGCTTCTGCTAAAACCAAGATCCCGGGCAATGGTATCAATATTCAGATCCGGATTAGCCAATTCATCTTCCAGTTTTTGCATCAATTTGTCCATTAGCTTTTGGTCATGCGGCGTGAGCAGAACCGATGGTTGCCCTTCCTCTTTTCTTTGCGGGGTGGAATAATACTGGCGTAATCTGTCGCGGTTCATGAACAGATTTTTAATAGTCAGCAAAAGAAAGTCAACATGGAAAGGTTTGCAAATATAGGCATCTGCTCCTTGCTCAAGCCCCTCCAGCTGATCTTTCACTGTACTTTTTGCCGTAAGCAGGATGACCGGAATGTGGCTGAATTGAGGGTGGCGCTTCACCCTGGCACAGAGTTCATACCCGGAAAGACCCGGCATCAGAACATCGCTTAGGATCAGATCAGGAGATTCCTTTTCTATTAAAGTCCAGGCTTGCGTTCCATCCAAAGCTTCAATGACTTGATACTGCCTTCCTAAGAGGTTCCTGATAAAGTCCATCAGTTCAACATGATCTTCTGCTACCAGGATCGTATAGGAATGTTTTTGCTGAACGTCTGGCCTGGGATTTTGTATGGCGGTTTCCTGAATGTCGTCTGTAATCTCAAGCGCTTCTTTTTTTTCGTTCTTAGAATAGATATCTCCCTCAGGCAAAATAAATGAAAATACCATTCCTCCCTTTTCTCCTGCTTTTGCCCTGATCTTTCCGTGATGTGTTTCTACCAGTCGTTTGGTATAGTGTAACCCTATTCCGCTGCCGCCATAGTCAGGCTTTTTGCCTGACGGCCCTTCGATCTGGCGGTAACGAACAAACAGCTCGTTAAGCTTTTCCGCGGGTACGCCCGGGCCGGTATCTGATACGACAATTTCAAAACAGGAGCTGTTTTGTACCTGCTGATAGTTGTCGTTTGCTTCCAAAATGCTTAGTTCATTCGTAACTACTTTTACAGTCCCTTTCGGCGGTGTGTATTTTAACGCATTAGACAACAGATTGTGGAGGATCTTCTCCAGCATATCCGTATCCACCCAAAGAAGAAACTCAGGTATATGCGGAGCAAATTCAAGCGTGACCTGCTTTTCCATTGCCGGATAAAGAAAAACATCCTGAACATTCCGAATAAATTGAATGACATCGGTTTGTTGCACCTTTAAGTTCATCATTCCGCTTTCCATTTTTCTGAAGTCGAGCAACTGATTGATTAGTCGTAACATACTCTGAACATTTCGTGATATGGTGTTTAGCAGGTGTAAACTGACATTGTCAAGTGTTTTAAGTGTCATAAGCTGCTCCAGGGGAGCCGAAATCAGAGTCAGTGGAGTTCGCAACTCATGGGAGATATTCGTGAAGAAATTCATCTTCATTTCAGTTATTTCCTTTTCTCTTTCACGTTCGCTATGTTCGATTTCCTGCAATTGGCGACGTACTTTTTTCTTCAGGCTTAGCCGGAACAAAAAGTAAGCAATGGTGACGAGAACCATTATATAAAACATCCGGGCTTTCCATGAAAGCCATGGCGCTGGTTTTACATGGATCTGCAGGGTGACGGGAGAAAGGCTTTCCTGACTCTCTCCATTAATCGCTTTCACCTTGAAAATGTAATCTCCCGGAATTAAATTAGAATAAGTCGCCCTTCTGTAATTCCCCACAAAATTCCAGCTTTCATCAAGCCCTTCCAGTTTATAGGCATAAGTTAATTTTTGGGGAGCCATAAAATCAATTCCGGTATAATCGATCGATATAGTTGTTTGCCGGTGATTAAGCACAATTTGTTTTGTAAACTGAATACTTTTGGTTAGTGTTGAACCGTGAAGCGGGACTACGCTTTTGTTCGATATCTTCAAATCAGACAAATTTAACTTAGGAGGATATTTGGCCGGTAAAATCGCCATTGGATTAAAAAATGTGAGCCCGTGATTACCTGCAAAAAAAATACGCCCGTCGGTGTGTTTCAACCCGGCTTTTTCGTGATACTGATCGCCTAAAGTGCCGTCACTGCTGAAATAATTAACAAAGGCCGTATCTGCTGTCCGTAATTTGGAGATACCGTTGGAGGTGCTCATCCACATATCTCCATGTTCGTCTTCTTCAAAACACAGCACATCATTGCTCGGTAAACCGTCATCCCGATTGTAAGCAGAATAATTCTGTACCGAATGAAAGTAAAGAAGGCCATTCCCGTAGCTTCCCATCCACATTCGCTTTTGCGAATCTTCATACAGGCTTACGCAGTATTTGGCAGCCACTGGCTCTCTTTCAGTAAAGAAGGAGAAACGAACAGGGACCGTTTCATTCGGCTTCAGCCGGAAAATCCCTACACCATAGGAAGAAAAAAGCACATCGCCCGACTTCCGTGTACAAATGTCGGTGATGTTGGCAACATAAACGAGTTCCGGATTCAACCGGGGATCATTACTGTCTATACGGTACAAGCCAAATAGGGACCCAATCCACAGGTTCCCGGACAAATCTTCACGCATCGTCCCGACCCTCTTCAATCCCTTCCTGAAAATAATGTGAATCCTGCCGTCAGTTGAGGTTCGGGCAACTATTAACTGATCGGTCAAACCAATCCAAATTCTGTCGTGCGAGTCAATAAAAAGAGATTCAATCAGATAATCATCCCCGGTAAAAATATCCGAATTCTGCTGATTGAATATGGTGAGTTTTCCCGACTTCGTGTAATGATAAAGGCCATTGTAGCGGGTGCTGATCCAAATATCACCAGCCTTGTCTTCTACTACTCGTGTTACAAATTTGCCTTTAAGAACATCGCTCAAATAGCGATCAGCATTAAAATAATCCAGATTGCTGTTCCAAATTCCAAATCCCTTATCAAAAGAGCCGACCCAAATATTATCGCTTTGATCGACATAGCATGAAAGCAACTGATTCGAGTTAACCATCCGTAATTGGAGCGGCTCATTGTGCGACAGCTCCTGTGAAAGAATGTCATACAGGAAAAAGCCTTGAGACGCAGTTCCAATCATTAATTTTAGCGGGCTTATTTCCCTAATGAAGTTGATCTGGGTTTTATTCAGGTCGACGTTTTTGCGTAGCGCTTCCGGTGGATCTTTAAACGTTCTTAGAACCGGATCGAAAACTACAATGCCTGAATTTGTGCCGAGCCACCAGATTCCCTGAGGGTTACGGTACATACAGGTTACACTTCGGCTATAGGGTAACGTAAAGTAGTCCCATGAACTATTGTTTTTCATGACAGCCAGGCCTCTATCTTCGTCGAGTCCTATCCATAATTTTTGCGAGCTGTCTTCCCAAAACAGGTTAACGAGATGATTACTGCCTAATGCCTGCATACCAATTTGCCGGTGAATCGTATCGACGATCGCGGGACCGTACTGAGTAGCTACCCAGATCTGCTTTTTATGGTCCTCAAAAAAAGAACACACATAGAATGTTTTGCCGGTCGTCGCGTGGTAACGCTCAAAATTGTTGAGTTTAAAATTGTAGCAATTGACCCCCGTCGATGTTCCAACCCACAACCGATGTGAAGAATCCAAAAACAGAGAGAGAACAAGATCATTATCGATTGAGGTTGTATCCAACGGATGATGAAAATACTGAAGAAATTCGTACCCGTTATACCGGTTTAAACCGCGGGAGGTAGCGATCCACATGTATCCCATTGAATCCTGACAAAATGATTTTACGTTCAGATTGGATATATGACTGGCCGCATCGGGATAGCCGGATAAATCTTTCTGATGTAAAGATTCGGCTCCGGAACTTTGGCAACAAAACGGGAAAAGCAGTATGAACGCAAAAATAGCAGGCATTTATTCTTTGTTGTGGCAGAAATGCTAAAGTACAAAAATCCTGATTCTGATGTTCTCACCGATGATGATTTGAGCAGAAAGTTCATCTTTTTGGTCAAATAATATAGGAAAGATCAATTTGATCAGATAGTATAAATCTTTGAAACAAAAGAGTACATAGGGATTCCGTATTGACCCCTATTATTGTGGTCGGTTTAAAAATATGGTTTTAGGCCTGATGTTGAATTTCATTACTTAACGTGATTGCCCATGAAATAGACACCATGTATTATAGAGTGCAATAAGAGATCGGGTAAATTTGATTTCACCCTAAAAAGCTAAACTAAAACTTAAGTCAAAAATCAAAAAGATGAGAATACCATTGTTCATGCAGATTGCATGCATAGCAGTTATTTGCTTTTTTTCATGCAACAGTAACAACGATCCTGTAGAGGAACAGGGGGGTATCCCCTACGATCCCGACAAACCGGTTGAATTAAATCGTTTTTATCCCGATTCAGGAGGAATAGCTACCAAAGTGATCCTGGAGGGAAGTAATTTTGGGAACAATCCCGATTCGGTAAGAGTTTACTATAACGATAAGCGGGCTGCCGTTGTCCGGTCAACAGGGAATATGATCTATGCCATTACCCCCCGGCAACCCGGTGACGAATGTGCTATTTCGGTGGTGGTGGGCGAAGACTCCGTGACCTACGGTAATACCTTTGAATATACGACAGTGATTGGCATTTCCTCTATTGTCGGGTACCCGGGAGCAAACCTGAACCAGGGAGGGACTTTGGCTGAAGCCCGCCTTCAAAAGCCTCAGTTTATTGCTGTAGACGGCGAAAACAATGTCTATGTGATGAACGAAGGCAATGGCCTCTACCTGATCAATGAGAAGAGTGATGTCGTCATGGCTTTGATGGCTGCAGGAGGATATAATGCGCCCACAATCGACAAATCCACAGGCCGGCATATCTTGCTTCCTGCCAATGCAGGAAGTGGTTATCTGCGGTTTAGTGCAGACGATGCCTTTTCTTACCGGCAGGTAAATCCCACGAAAGTTGGCAATGATGCAGCCGGTATTAACAACGAATGGAAAATCAGTTTCAAACACCAATTTGCCTCCTGCGAGGAAGATGGAGCGATATATTTTGGTTCCCGCACTGATTCTTACATTGTGAAAATTGATCCGGCGACAAAGCAAATGATACCTCTGTATGATTTGCGGCAATACCAGTCCAATTATTTTGGCGCTTTTCATCCCAAGGAACCCTATATGCTATACCTGGCAGCACGGAACAGGTATTGTATCTACACCTTCAACATTCGTACCCGCGAGTTCAAGTTGTTTGCAGGCCAGGAAAATACACCCGGTTTTGCTGACGGAGACCGTCTGGAAACTGCCAAGTTCGGAGAACCCATCCAGATTGATTTTGATGACGACGGGAACCTTTTCGTTGCCGACAAGAAGTACCATTGTATCCGGAAGATCACACCCGAAGGAATTGTAAGCACCATTATCGGGATACCTGGAACAGCCGGTTACATCGATGGCACCCAGGATTACGCCTTGCTCAATTCTCCCTGGGGGGTCGCCGTCGACAAAGAAGGTGCAGTCTATATCGCCGATTACGGGAATCAGTGTGTGCGAAAACTATCTATCCAATAACTATCATACCTAATCAAGATGAATAAAACAGCAATTATATTATCCGTTTTATTACTGAGCTGTTTCTCTGTAATTGCTCAAAATAAGGGCGGATTTACAATCGGCGGGGTAGTTTATGATGATACAGATGTAAGCCTGCCTGGTGTCAGTATTTACCTGAAGGATAAGCCAGGTGTTGGTACGATTACAGATATCGATGGAAAATTTGCCATAAAGGCATCGAAAGGAGATATCGTCATCTTTTCTTTTATAGGTTTTGATTCCTACGAGCATTATGTGGCTAAAGAGGAAACTAAGCTTAAAGTTGTGTTGAAAACCTCTTCCACGATGCTGGAAGAAGCTGTTGTAACCGGGATGGGAACCACCCAACGAAAAGTCAGCGTGGTGGGAGCGATCACTTCGGTCGAAGTCAAGGAACTACAGACACCCGGGGTTTCGGTAAACAATATGCTTGGAGGGCGTGTGCCGGGGATCATTTCCATGCAGACCAGCGGCGAACCGGGTGACGATATTTCCGAGTTCTGGGTCCGGGGTATCGGCACATTCGGAGCCAATTCGAGCGCTTTAGTGTTGGTCGACGGACTGGAAGGCTCGCTGAGCGAGATCGATCCGGCCGATATTGAAAGCTTTTCAATTTTGAAAGACGCATCTGCAACAGCTGTTTACGGGGTTCGCGGAGCAAATGGTGTTGTGCTGGTCACAACAAAAAGGGGAGAAGAGGGAAAACTGCAGATTACCGGCAGGGCTAATTTCACCCTCTCCCGTCTGACCCGCCTTCCTGAATATGTAGGTGCTTACGATTACGCCTTGCTGGCAAACGAAGCCCGGGCTGTCCGGGATGAACTTCCTCTCTATTCCGATCTGGAACTGACATTGATCCGGGAAAACCTGGATCCCGACCTGTATCCGAATGTGAACTGGCAGAAAGAAACCCTGAAAAATACCTCCTTCAAACAAAGTTATTATTCCAGCATCAGGGGAGGAGGGAAGGTCGCCCGTTTTTTTGTAAGTCTGGGACTTTCGGACGAACCGGCAGCCTACAAACAGGAATCCAACAGCGATTATGGCGCCCGGACCGGATATAGCAAATATACCTTTCGCAGTAACGTCGATATTGATCTGACCAAGGCTACCAATGTTTATTTCGGAACAGAAGGTTTTTATTCCAAAAACACCCAGCCCGGGGTAGCAACAACCGATTACCTGTGGCAGGCGCAGGCCATGCTTACACCTTTGACCATTCCTTTGAAGTATTCAACAGGTGAGATCCCTTCTTACGGAACAGGGAACAACCAGTATTCTCCCTATGTGATGCTTAACCATACCGGTGTCCGGACCAACGAGCAAAGTAACCTCCAGGCAACCCTGGCTTTGAAACAGGATTTGTCTGCCCTCATCAAAGGGTTGCGGTTCCGCGTCCAGGGGGCCTATACCTCCACCACATACTTTAATGAGACCCGGTCTGTTTTGCCTGATATGTATTTCGCACAGGGAAGGGGAGTTGATGGCACCTTGCAACTGGTAAAACGGATCAGCGCCCAGCAAACAACCTATAGTGCCTCCCAGGATCAGTACCGGAAATTTTTCCTGGAATCGACCCTTAATTATGAAACCGTGATTAGCGATGATCACCGGGTCTCCGGCCTGTTGTATTACTATGTCAGTGACGAGAAACAGGTTAGCGATGTAGGCAAATACAATATCACTTTGCCGTCAAGCCTGGCAGCTCTGCCTATCCGGTATCAGGGAGTTTCCGGCCGGTTGACCTATGGGTTCAGAGATACCTACATGATTGACATGAACTTTGGGTATACCGGTTCCGAGAATTTCAAGCCGGGAACGCAATACGGCTTTTTCCCCTCCATGGCCATCGGCTGGGTGCCTACCCAGTACGAATGGATGAAAAATACGGCTCCCTGGCTGAGTTTCCTGAAAATCAGGTTTTCTTATGGAAGTGTGGGCAACGACCGAATCAGCGGGGACAGACGCTTTGCTTACCTGACCACATTTTCGTATGATAAAATTGATGAAGTGGGTTGGGGAGGAACTTCGGGGATCACCGAAAATCTGGTCGGCGCCGACAACCTCGTCTGGGAAAAGGCCATTAAAAGCGATCTCGGAATTGAAGCCCAGTTGTTTGACCAAAAGCTTTCTGTCACGGTCGACTTTTTCAACGACAAGCGCGATGGTATTTTCCAGCAGCGGACCCAGGTGCCGGCTTACATTGGCGCAGTAAATATGCCGTATGGCAATGTTGGAAAAATGAAAAGCTACGGCTCTGACGGGAATATGACCTTTACCCAACCCATCAACAAAGACATGTCGTTCACCCTGAGGGGAAACTTTACTTATTCGCGGAATAAGATCCAGAACTGGGAACAGGCAGAACAAAAATACGATTATCAGTATTATATTGGTTGGCCTAACGGAGCAACCAGGGGGTTCAAATCGCTTGGCCTCTTTCGCGATGAAGCCGATGTGGCTGCCGGCGCAACTCAGTTCGGAGCGGTTCTCCCGGGTGATATCAAGTATAAGGATATTAACGCAGATGGCAAGATTGATGATTATGATAAAATACCTCTTTCCTTAACCAACAACTTTCCTTCCCTGATGTATGGTTTCGGTGGAGAATTCACCTATAAGGACTTTACTGTAGGTTTCCTTTTTAAAGGAACAGGAAAAACAGACTACTATCATGTCGGGATATACGACAGCAGGCTGGGTGAAAATAATGGCGTTGGCTTTGTACCTTTTTGTGACGGTGAAATCGGGAATGTGCTGACCATGGCTGCCGACCAGAAAAACCGCTGGACACCTGCCTCTTATTCAGGTAATCCCGAAACGGAAAATCCTGATGCCATATTTCCCCGCCTTACTTACGGGGAGAATGCCAACAATTCCAAGTTGTCCGATTTCTGGAAGAGAGACGCCCGGTATATCAAACTGCAGGAAGTAAGCCTGGCTTATAACATGAAATTAAAAGCTTTACAGAGCGTCGGCATATCGTCTGTTGAACTGCAATTTGTAGGGACCAACCTGTATACCTGGGATAAGGTCAATATCTTTCATCCCGAGCAGGCGTGGAGAAACGGGGTGATTTATCCGACTCCCGCTCAATACGCCTTCCAGGTCTACATTCATCTGTAGAATATGTACCAACCTTATGAAAATCAAATAGAATGAAAACATCAATCTTGAAAATTATACTTTTTAGCCCGGTGTTGAGCTTGTTTGTGGCTCTCTTTTCCTGTCAGGATTTCCTGAACATAAACGACTATACCGAGGATATGCTGACTTACGACTCCATATTCCAGAACAAAGATAACCTCGAAAGCTATTTGTGGAGTGCTGCCGATAAACTGCCGCACGAAGGAGCCATTTGGGGGAACGGCGCCGCAGTCCGGAAATCGTTTGCAGGAATAGCGTGCTCCGATGAGGGTTTTATCCAGTGGATTTCTTCCGGATGGCATGCCGGTCAGCTAATCCAGGGAACCATCAACGCCGATAATATTGGCGGCACCAACCTCTATATGTGGGACGACATGTATAAGATTATCCGTAAAATGAACCTGATCATTGCCAATATTGGCCAATGTACAGAGCTGACTACTGTAGAGCGGAACCTGATCCTGGGGTATACATACTTCCTGCGGGCGTACGCCTATTATCATGTTCTGATGGCACACGGGCCTGTGGTTTTGGCAGGCGACCAGATTTATGAAACAAACATGACCCCGGATTACTATGCAACCGAACGGGCTACTTATGACGAATCGGTCGAATACATCTGTTCGGAAATGGAAAAGGCGGCCCGCTTTATTCCGGCTACAGTTACGGTTTCCCAGTTTGGCCGCCCCACGCGAGGTGCTGTTTACGGGATCATTTCCCGGTTGCGCCTTCAGCATGCCAGTCCTTTATTTAACGGCGGCGGCGGGGCCTCAGGGGTCGCCGGAAATTCTGCCCGTTCCTATTTCGGCGAATGGAAACGGGAATCGGACGGAGCCGGTTATGTCAATCAACAATACGATGAAAAACGGTGGGCGCTTGCCGCTTATACTGCAAAACGGGTAATGGATATGAACCTGTATTCCCTGCATACGATTGAAGCCGATAATTATACGCCCGCGTTGCCGGCCGGTATGGCAAACAAGGAAGAGTATCCGAACGGTCCCGGAGGCATTGATCCCTACAAATCCTATTCAGATATGTTCACCGGCGAAGGTGTTGCGGCCAATAACCCCGAGTTCGTATGGGGCCGGGTGGATCCCGTTGTCAAGTCGTACACGCAGCACAGTTTTCCGAAAGAATACGGCGGATACGGGGGAATGGCCCTGACCCAAAAGGTGATCGACGCCTTCTGCCTGGCCGACGGAAGTGACCCTGTTGCCCCGGGAACAGCCGATTGTCCTTATGATGAAACCGGATTTTTGACCGGCAAAAGAACCTTCTCCGGTTATGTCCTGGGCGGAGGTCAATATGGCGTGTATAATATGTATGTAAACAGGGAAGCCCGGTTTTATGCCTGCGTCGGTTTCAGCCAGTGCTTGTGGCCCATGCTTTCCACGACTGAAACAGCCAAAAATAATGTCTATTTTGGCTATGCAACCGATGACAATGTCGGTAAATATAAAACAGCCGGTAATGCAGAGGACTATACCACAACCGGTTATGTTTCCAAAAAATATGTCCACCCGGAAGATGCCTGGTCAGGGACAAGCGCAACCCGCCTGAATAAACCGTTTGGTATTGTCAGGTATGCTGAAATCCTCTTGAACTATGCCGAAGCGTTGAATAACCTCACCCAAACCTGGACCATAACAGGTAGCGACAGCGTTTCTTACACGTTTTCGCGCGACGTGAATGAAATTGCCCATGCCTTCAATCTGGTCAGGTACAGGGCCGGTTTGCCGGGATTGACGGCCGAACAGTTGTCGGGTAAGGATACAATGTTTGAAGCGATTGAACGGGAACGGATGATCGAGTTTCTGCATGAAAACCGAAGGTATTACGACATCCGTCGCTGGGGCGTTTACCTGGAAAGGGATGCCGAACCTATAGAGGGAATGAATATCGAGGGAAAAAGAGGTGACGGGTCCTATTACCAGCGCACCCGGCTGGACAATCTTCGTGCAAGGAGCCGTGTAACAGACCGGAAAATGGTCTGGCTTCCGATCAGCAGCAGTGAAATCAAGAAAGTTCCCACAATTGCTCAGAATCCGGGCTGGTAAAAATTAAAACGAATTGATATGAAACGAACAGATAACGCCATTACCCTTGTTAAGCGGTTCCCCTTGAACTCCGCCATTTTCTTCATGCTCCTGCTGACCGTAATAATGCCTGTTGCATGCAATGAAGATGAAAAGTTCAGTGAGGAAATGTATAAAAAGGTGTTTTGCCTCATCGGAGATCAGGATAATGTCTATGCCGCGGCCCATTCATTCGAAAATGAGGTATCCGACGGATTCGTGTCGGTCTATTGCGGAGGCTCCAACCCGTTAGACGAAGATATCACCATTGAACTCGGGTATGATAATGAAATCATCGGTACGTACAATTACAAGTACTATGATCTGAACTATGACCAGTATGCCAAAAAGCTGGATGAATCGAAATACGAGCTTTTAACGATGGTAGCTACCATAAAGGCCGGACAGGACGACCCGTATGTGACGTTCCCGCTTAAACTATATACGCCGGGAATTTCTCCCGATTCGGTTTACTTTATTCCCTTACGCATTAAAAGTATTTCCGGGAACGGTGAGATCAATCCCGATATGGTCAGTGTGCTGTATCGTCCGCTGGTCGAAAATAAGTATGCGCAGACCAAAGTAGCGACCTCGTATGCATCGCGTGGCGAAAGGAACGGGAAAGAGATCGTATCGACCAAGACCATGTATCCGCTTACGGCAAACCAGTGCAGGATCACTGTCGACACCCAGACGGGGTTGGTCGACAACAAGGCTGATCTGACCCTGGTCAATAAATACGGGATCATTCTCACCGTCGGGGAAGACAACCGGGTAGCGCTTTCACCTTACGGCACCATTCAGGTGGAACCACTGGGAGAGCCTTCTGAGAACAGGTATGAAGTTTCTGATTTTAAGCGGTTTTATCTGTATTATCGGTACAGGACACTCGTAACACCGGCAACGGAAGGCGTTGACGCAACGTATAGTGACTGGACAGTTATTCAGGAAGTACTAAAAAGGCAAAACTGAAATAGAGAGAGAAGTTTAAAAGAAAAGTATCGAAGCAGCCGGCAGTCTTCATGCCGGTTGCCGATACCTCCCTCTTCGTTTCGTCTCAGCTTCGTTCCACCTTTATTCATCACACGTTATAAGGCTGTAATGCTCTCTGTTCAAGACTTTCCGTTGATTTACCATTTAAATCCCTTTAAAGCTATCTTGGTTGGCATCAGGCAACAAACCTGTAATCTCGTTCTAATTTTTTTTAAAGAATATCCAAGTTTTTGCGGGGCACCGGTTAGCAAAGTTTTTTTTTTATAATTTTGACGCTGCGACTTTGCTTAACCGGGTAAACTTATGCAGAAAATAAAAGTGGACTGGACATTGATATGGAAGGAATTCAGAAGAGGAGATATGGAGGCCTTTCGAAGCATCTACAGTGCTTTTGTGGGCAAATTGTACGCCTACGGTCATAAACTTACACCTGACATTCAGATTGTTGAAGATTCTATACAGGAATTATTTCTGGATATGTACACTCACCGGCAGAATCTTTCCGAAACGAATAACCTGGAATACTATCTGCTTAAAGCAATTCGCCAGGTAATTTTTCACAGGCTGAAAAATGAAAACCGGTTTTACTCGATGGACGATTTTAATTCCAAAGCATTTAATGTTGATTTTGAGATAGAGAAAAACAATCATGACGATATCCGGCAGGAGAAAATTGAACGTATAAAAAAATCGCTCAATTCATTAACTCCCAAGAACAGGGAGATTCTCTATCTTAAATTTTACCGGCGATTCAGTTATCAGCAAATTGGAGAAATGCTTGAAATGCAGCCTGATTCAGCAAAGAAGCAGGTGTATCGGGTAATTGCGAAGTTGAAGGAAGATTTAAGCAGTCAGTTACTGCAACTTTTATATTTATGTTTTAGAGCATAATTTTTATTTCGCATTTTATTGTCCACTTTTTTGTTTATGCTTCCATTATCTCGCAAACAAGTCGCATGGATCATTTGGAAGACTATATTGAGAATCGTGAGTTTGTTAGATGGGTATTCGAGCCGGACGACGAGATCAATACGTATTTTGATAATTTTTTCCAGGCACATCCTGAATTAAAAGAGGAATTTATCAGGCACAAAAAAGAACTTCAGCTTCTTTCCATGTCAGACCACAGGATTTCTGTTGAGAGAGGAGTGGGATTATACCAAACAATAATAAGCAAGATCAACGTGGTCGGGAAAAAAGAGGATCAACGAAGGTATGCGGGACAGTTCCTTTGGTATGCAGCAGTTGTCATGGTTTCTCTGCTCATCGGCTCAGGGTGGTTTTATTTCGCTTCATCCAAAAATAATCTGATGTTTTCGGAAGATCTGTTCCTTAAAAGTGCCTTGTACTATCCGGTCATTTACTTTCCTGATGGCTCTAAAAATGAAATCACTGCTGAGGAAAAGCTTGTTGACCTGTCCCTGAAGGGGAAAATTATTTTAGGTACTGACACGATTGAAAAAGAAGTTTTTGCAAGGGAAGATCAACGCCCTTGTGTCGTGGTTATTCCGAATGGACAGAGGTTGAACGTTCTTTTTAACGACAAAAGTCGTGTTTGTCTGAATTCAGGGAGCCGTCTTATATTTCCTTCAACTTTTGAGTCAAAAAAAAGGGAAGTTTATATTTCAGGGGAGGGATTCTTTGATATATCTGCAAACCGGCATAAGCCTTTTATTGTCAACACCTCTACTATAGCTGTTAAGGTATTGGGGACCAAGTTTAATCTGTCATCATATCCCAACGATAGCGAAGTGGTGGCTGTCCTGGAAGAGGGGGCAATCCAGATTATTGACCGTAGTTCAACGATCACAAAAGTGAAAGCCGAGTTACAACCGAACCAGGTCGCTATTTTCAATAAAGAAAGCGAACAGATAAAAATCAGTCAAGCTGATCATCAACACTATACAATGTGGAAAGAAGGTTCTCTGTTATTCGATCAACAGCAAATCAGCAAGATGATCGAGAAGGTAGAACGCTATTACGATATCCGTATCATCTTAAAAGATGAGCTGAAGGGAAAAGAAGTAATAAATGGCAGATTGGATTTAGACGCAGGAAGGAATGAGGTATTGGAATACATAGCAAAAATAACCCGATCTAAAATAAGAAATGTAAATAACAGAATCTATATCCTGGAATAAAAACCGGGGAATGGTGAGACATTCCCCGATAAACAAACTGTTTCAGGATATGACCCAGTTTGATTAATTATAAACTATTCAAATTTATGAAAAAAAAATTACTAAAGCATTTCCCTTCGTGGGAAAGAAGTAAACAATTACTTAGAATCATGAAGCTAACTTTAGCGATTTCCGTGTTCTTTGTTATTTCAGTTGCGGCCAGCACGTATTCGCAGACGACAAAACTGAGTTTGAAATTGAAGAACTCCACCTTAAAGGAGGTATTAAATCGGATTGAAAATCAATCTGAGTTTTTCTTTCTTTATAAGATTGAGGAATTTGATGAAAACAAAAGAATAGACATTGATCTGGAAAATGCCTCAGTCAGTCAAATCCTCGACGAAGTATTAAGAGGTCAGAGTATGACCTATGATATCTATGACCGCCAGATTATCATAAGAAAGGAGACACCGGTTCCTGCTTCAGGAGATTCGTCACAAAAATTAAAAGTCTCCGGGCGGGTAACCGACTCTGCGGGACAGCCGCTACCGGGAGTAACGGTGATGGTAAAGGGGACTACAGACGCCGGAACTATTACAGATTCTGGCGGATTATTTTCTTTGCAAAATATTCCTTCTGATGCCAAGCTGGTTTTTTCGTTTATAGGAATGCGAACACAGGAAATTGAGGTTGCCGGTAAAGCTGAGATCAATTTAGTACTTACGGAAGAAACAATTGGAATTGAGGAAGTTGTGGCAGTTGGATATGGTACTATGAAGAAATCGGATGTTACCGGATCTTTAGTGTCTTTATCAGAAGATGAAATAAAAAGTATCCCAGTTATTAATCCGGCTATGGCGATCCAAGGGCGTGCGGCAGGCGTTCAGGTCATGAATAATTCGCATCAACCAGGTGGTGATGTTTCCATAAAGATTCGTGGCACGAATTCAATCAATGCGGAAAATGAACCTTTATACGTGGTTGACGGATTTCCTTTAACCGGTGGTTTGAAATACATTAATCCGAACGACATTGTTTCTATGGAAATTCTGAAAGATGCTTCTGCTACCGCGATCTACGGGTCCAGGGGAGCAAATGGTGTTGTTTTAATCAGTACTCATAAAGGAAAATCAGGTAAGCCAACAGTTTCTTTTAATACATCTTCAAAGATATCATTATTATCAAAAAAGATTGACATGCTGAATGCGCATGAATTCAGGATGTTAATGAATGAAGCTTATGAAAATCAAAATAGTTTAGATGGAGGTACCAGAGCATTACTTTATTCTCAGGAAGAAGTCGATAATCCTGAAAATGATATTGATTGGCAGGATGAGGCAACTCAAGTTGCCTTCAGTCACACACACAATCTGAATGTCCGGGGAGGTAGTGACCAAGTGATATATTCAGCATCTATAGGGTATAGAAATGAAGAAGGAATAATAAGAACATCAAACTGGGAACAAATCAGCACCAGGTTAAATCTGGAAACTCAATTGAGTGAGAAAATCAGATTTGGTATAAATCTAGACTACAATAATATTGATAATGGTTTGGTTGAAACTGACCATGGTGGAAACTCAGTACCAAGGGCAATGCTGGAAACATTACCGGATATTCCCATATATGATGAAGAAGGAAAATGGACACTTGGTACAAACGAAGGTTATGCAAGTCCTACTGCATTAATAGAAGGAATTCAAAATAACAAAGTAACTGATAAGTTTCTAGGTAACGTGTTCTTTACCGTCGATCTTGCTAAAGGATTGACTTTTAAAACAACTTATGGCCAAGAGTTACAATCAGCTAAACAAAATAAGTACACAGATAAGAATTTAATTAGCCAGGCACATACAAGTGGCTCCGCATATGTTTTTCATGATAAAATTGTAAGCTGGCAGAATGAGAATTATTTAACCTATAAGAAAGCAGTTCAGGAACACAATTTAGAGGGATTATTAGGTCTTACCTGGTCAAAATATAAATATGAATATTTTGATGTAAGTGTAAAAGATTTTCCGACAAATGCATTTCTTTATAATCAGCTTCAGGCAGGTGAAGACATTATTTCTGCAAACTCGGGAAAAGAAGAATCAAAGCTTAATTCATATTTTGCCCGAATTAATTATAATTACAAAAACAAATACCTAATAACAGGAACCCTGCGTTCAGATGGCTCTTCTAAGTTTGGCAAAAACAACAAATATGCAACATTCCCATCTTTAGCTTTTGGGTGGAGATTATCGGAAGAAGATTTTATTAATGATCTCAACTATTTTTCTAACCTGAAATTACGGTTTGGTTATGGAATTACAGGAAATCAGGATATTGGAAATTATCTTTCTCTGGAACGACTTGGAACTGTTGTTGCCACTTTAGGAAATAACCGTGCTTCAGGAATTGCAGAGACACAAATTGCCAATCCGGATTTAAAATGGGAAAAAACGGGACAGTTAAATATTGGGTTAGATTTTGGAATCATTGATAACAGAATAAGTGTTGTTGTTGATTTTTATAAAAAGACAACAAAAGATTTGCTATTGAACGCACCAATCCCATCAACTACAGGATTTTCAACTATGATGAAAAATATTGGAAGTGTTAGCAACAAAGGGATTGAATTGACTTTGAATTCTACAAATATTGATAAAAAACTTAAATGGTTTACTAATTTAAATTTTTCATTTAATAAAAATGAAGTGCTGAAATTGGCGAATAATGGTCAGGATATTTTTCCTGTAAATTTTGTCAATGACGTTACCATAATTAGGGAAGGAGAGCCATTAGGTTCATTTTGGGGCTTGCAAAGAGAAGGGATATATCAAAATGTAGAGGAAGTTAATGCGCATTTAAAAAATCCAGGGACAACTGTTCCCGGTGATATTAAATACAAAGATATAAATAACGATAGAGTCATTAATTCCAGTGATCGCAGTATTTTGGGCGATAATAATCCCGATTTTATTTATGGTTTAACGAATGATTTTACCTATGGTCCATGGAGTTTAACAGTTCAGATCAATGGTGTTCAAGGGATGAATGTGGCAAATTTAAATCCCATTGTTCTTGAGGATCGACAGACCCTAACCAATAGTTATAGAACACTCTTAAATCGCTGGCACGGAGAGGGAACAGGCAATAATAAAATTGCCATGGTTCGTATTAGTTCTCAATTGAATATTTCTGATCGTCATATTGAAGATGGTTCTTACCTTCGGTTCAAAAATATTTCTTTGGGCTACGAACTACCTGCTTCTTTTACAAGAAAAATTAAAATTTCTTCTGCTAAAATAACAGCTAGTTTAATTGATTGGTTTACGATTACCGATTATAGCGGTTACGATCCTGAAGTAAGTACTTATGGAGGACATGCGTCACAAGGAATTGAATTTAGTAGTTACCCTAATTCTAAATCTTTGCTTCTTGGTTTAATTATTAACTTCTAAAATGCTGAAATCATGAAAAAAACATATCACTTATATTTACTTCTTTTATTGAGCACATTGGTATTGGAATCATGTAATAAATGGCTGGATGAAGAAGCATTTACCTTTCTTAATTCTTCTAATTTCTATCGGAATGATGAGGAAGTAACATCTGCTGTTTATGCTCTATATCAGCCTCTTAAGGATCTATATGCTCAGGAAGCTTATTCCGAGTTAAATTGGGCTCTCTGGGAATTACCTGGCGATCAATCTTATTCCAATTCAGGTGTTGGTGTTATCGCAAATGATCAATTGGACAACTATGAGTTTGATACTGAAATTAATAATTTTAGTCGTTGGTGGAAGTATTCTTACGTTATAATAAACCGTAGCAATACCATTATCAAGAACGTTCAAAATAATGAGAATATCTCGACTGAAATAAAAGCCACTGCTTTAGCTGAAGCTCATTTTATGAGAGGTGTTACTTACTCTGAATTAGTTATAGGCTGGGGAGATGTACCCTTAGTTACAGAAGAAACAGATGAAACATATCCCTCACGTTCTTCAAAGGAACTAATCTATGATCAAATAATAAGTGATTTTCAATATGCAGAGGAATATTTACCTGTCTCATGGGAAGATAGTGACTACGGTCGTGCAACAAAATATGCTGCAAAATCATATCTTGCAAAAGTCTTTCTCACAATGGCAGGATATCCTTTACAAGATGAAAGCGGATTTGTCTTAGCTGCTGATAAAGCAAAAGAAGTAATTGATAATGGTCCGTATGAATTATTCGATAATGTACTTGATAATTGGGATCCAACGAAAGTACCAAAGGAACAAATATTTATAGCTGACAGAGCACGAGGTATAGACTGGCCGGCATTTGCTTCTTATTGGGCACCAAGGATGATGGTAGAGTTAGCTGCTGAATCCGGAGCAACTTTCTTTGGTGCATTTTATCCCAATCTTGAATTTTATAATTGGTATCCAAATGATGATCCTCGTAAAAATAAATTTTTTATGACGGAAGCGACATCATTTAGGGATCCCAACCTTACAAAGGAGTTTACCTTTCCCCATGTGGCAAAATACTGGACAGCAATTTATAATGACGGCTCAGATCAGGATATTGTTCGCCTACGGTATGCCGAAGTACTTTTAATTTATGCAGAAGCAGAAAATGAAGTCAATGGTCCAACAGCTTCTGCTTACGAAGCGCTGAATGCGGTTCGAAGAAGAGCTTATGGTAACGATTCCGGCAACGTGTCAGGACTGTCAAAAGAAACTTTCAGAGAAGCAGTTCTTAAGGAACGATCATTGGAACTGTGCTTTGAAGGTATCAGTTGGCCAGACATGTTACGCACTCATAAATCTAGGGTCGGCACTATTTATAATTATAAAAATATTGGAAATATAAGTCCCACGGAAACTAATCTATTATTTCCTGTTCCACATTCAGAATTATCAGCAAATAAAAGTTTAGTTCAAAATCCGGGCTATTAATTCTTACATGTTTCCAAAGAGGTTGTTTTTCAGCTCCTCTTTGGAAATATTCGGAATTTCCGATTGAGTCTTTTGCAGTTGCAATAGGTAATAAATCATATTCTCAGGTAGGATATCCAATCTATCTTGGCAGGAAGGATTGGTCAATTTTCGAGACGATACGATTGAAAAAATGAGATGGTGGTATTTGTCCTGTTTGCAGGAAAAGCTGCTTTTAATCGTACTTAAATATCATAATATGGCGATTTGGAATGATGATAATGAGTTATTTTGCATTGCAAAAAAGGAATTATTTGTTGCATTGGTAGGAGATGCCCTTGACAAACTTAAGTTCAGGAATCAGTTTCTGCCTCCCGCAATAAAGCCCCTGCATGACAATTTTATTCTGATCGGATCCTTCGCATCCTGAAAAGAAATAATTATGAGGGCGTCCTGATACCTGACCATACTCCTCAAATGAGCGGCACATCTCCCTGGCATGCCGGGATGGCGTTTGCCATGGGCTTTATGGTGGCAGCATGAAAGGTCATTGAAAATGAGTAAACCAGTCAAATATAATCCCAGTTTAAGCCTGAAAATTATGAATCGATTAACTGTATTTATTTCGGGACTTTTGTTGCTTCTTGCAGAAGTGTCCTGGGCACAGAAAGAAGTGGAAGTCAGTTATTTAAAACCTTATCAGTATCAAACAATAAATGGAAAAGTTCAGGTAAAAGCCCGATTACAGATAGCCGAAGCCTGGCAAAAGGGCTCTGTTTATCTTGATGGTGAACCGATTAACATTACTCCTGCCGGCTCAGACATTGTGGAATGTTATCTGCCCCTGGCCGGAAAAGAAGGGGAGTTAGTTTTTTACTCAGGAGGAAAAACAGATAAACAAGTTTTATCACGGCAGATTTTCAGGCCTCTTGTTCCTGCAGAATGGGGATATTTTGGTCAGGGTACCGTCCACATTATCTGTTCTTCTCATCAGGACATTGCCTGGATGAACACGCCTGACTCCTGCCGGCACGAGCGGATCCATGACATTGTGATTCCCGCGCTGGACCTGATTGACAAGAATCCGGATTTTAAATTCGAAATGGAGCAAACCCTTAATCTGATGGAAGTTCTTGATGAAGTTCCTGCCGAAAGAAAGCGGATCACCGACGCCTTCAAAAAAGGGCAGTTTACCTGGGGCGCCACGTTTAATCAGCCTTACGAAGGACTTGAATCGGGAGAACAACTGGTGAGGCAGGCTTACCTGGGACGCAAGTGGATCAAAAATAACCTTCCGGGAATGGATGCCCTTGCAGCTTATAATGTCGATGTGCCTGGCCGGTCTGTTCAATTCCCGCAGATCCTGGAGAAAGCCGGAATAAAGTATCTGTTTGTGAGCCGGATGAAAGAAGGCTTCTATAACTGGTACAGTCCAAATGGGTCCAAAGTCCTGACCTACAGCCCCGGCAATTATGGATGGTCGCTGCTGTTTTACAGGTATTTCGAAGAAGATGCAATTACAGCCTTGCAGAAATTAAATAAAGTGATGCAGAATTGGAATGACTATTATGCTGAGCGGAAGATTCCTCCTCATTATGCCATCGTGATCAGCACTGACGCCGGCGGACCTAAAGATTATACTCCGCTGATCAGGGAGTGGAACGAAATTGCCCGGAATTCAGGGTTAAACATTCCATCTCTCCAGCACTCTACAGCCGAAGAATTTCTCTCGCTGATCGATGTCCCGGCGGCCAGGTTTGATTCCATCGCAGGAGAAAGGCCCGATTTATGGCTGTATATCCATGGGCCGGCACATTATCAGGCTATAAAGGCCAAGAAAGCAGCGGCTGTCAGTGTGCCGGCAGCAGAGATTTTCAATTCCGTTAATGGCATGATTGAAGGTAATTTTTCAGCCTATCCGGAAAAGGAGCTGAACGAAGCCTGGTATAAGTCAATCTATCCCGATCACGGGTGGGGCGGAAAACACGGCGATATCACCGACAGCATCTTTAGGGCGTCGCTTGAAGAAGGGAATGCTGCCGGAGAAAAGTACCTGCAGCGTTCACTTTACGACCTTTCCTCGAAGATAGACATGAAGCATCCGGACAATATTGTCGTGTTTAATGATTTGTCATGGGACAGAACCGGCATTGTAACCATTGATATTTCGGACCGGAAAGGTCAGGAATGGCGTGTTCTTGATGCAAAGGAAAAGCTTGTGCCATCCCAGATCAGAATGTCAGGAGATAAAAAGCTGATTTCATTTACGGCCGAGAACATTCCTTCCATTGGCTACCGCACATTTCATCTGAAAAAAGGAGGTCAATCACAGACTACCGACGTGAGCGCCGGAAGCAATTTTTGCGAGAACCGGTTTTATAAGATGGAACTGGGACCGGGCGGAATCACCAGGCTTGTGGACAAAGAAACCGGGAAGCTGGTTTTCAATACCACCAAGTTTGCCGGAGGCGATCTGTTAAACCTTGGTTACAGCGGCAACGGAGCAGGCGAATTTGTGCAGGTAACTCCGACGAATATGGATCAATTTGAAACGCTGGGCACGAAACACGATATCTGGAAACTTGCTGGTAATAATGCCGTATTTACATCTTTTGAATCCGTTTCACGGATGCAAAATTTCTCCGTTATTCAAACAATCACGATCTACCATCAACTGAAGAAAATTGATCTGGTATATGCGATTCCCGACTGGCCGGGAGATTATAACCGGCAGCTCAGGGTGGCTTTTCCTTTGAATATGGAACAGGCGCAAGTAACCTATGATGTGCCGATGGGCATCGTTCAGGTAGGCAAGGATGAACTGGCCCGATCGCCGGGGGGCTGGTCGTGGGGAGGAACTTACCGGCAAATGCCTGAGGAAATTAATCCCAGAGAAATAGAAAACTTCATTTCCGCAAGCAAGCAGGATCTGGGGGTGACCCTGTCAACCAACCTGGCTGTAGTTGACTGGATCGATCCAACCAGAGAGTCTGTGAGCTATCCGATACTCCAGGCGGTCTTGCTTTCATCGCACAAAAGTTGCCATGGCGAAGGAAACTGGTATCACCAAAAAGAAAGCCATGAGTTTAAGATTTCCCTGACTTCTCACCAGGCAGGGTGGAAAAACGGCTATCCTTTCGGGGTTGGTGAAAACCATCCTTTAAGTTCAGTCTTTTATCGTCAGACCGCCAGAGGTAATCTTCCCCCTGAAATGAGTTTTCTTTCCGTCTCCTCGCCGTTTGTCCGAATGACGACCTTAAAGAAAAGTGACGATGACAGGAGTTTGGTAATCCGGCTGGTCGAAATGGAAGGAACGGATAAAGACATCACACTGAAGCTTTTCTCCCCGGTAAAAAGCATACTGAAAACCAACCTGATCGAAGAAAGTGATCAGCAGACCGGTCCCGGCGGAAAGACCTTTCAACTAAGCGTTGGGAAAAATTCGATTGAAACATTGAAACTTAAGCTTTAGGCATGAAGATAATCCGCAAATAAAAAGCTTATTGGAGGAGTTTTTAAATTTAAAATAATAAATTTGTGTATGTTTAACCGGTAAAGCATTGGCCATGACTGTTTCATTAAAAGATATCGCTCAGCAATTAAATCTTTCAAAAACTGCGGTTTCGTGGATCCTCTCCGGAAAAGGGAAGGAGCGAAGATTTAGTCAGGCAACGATTGACCGTGTATTGGCGTATGCAAAAGACCTTAATTATCAACCCAATCTTCTCGCCAGAAGCTTGTCGTTAGGTTATACCGACACCATTGGATTGATCATACCTGCCCTGGGCGATACCTATTATTCGCAGTTAGCCTATGCCATTGAGACAGAAGCTGAGAAACAAAATTTTATCCTGACCATTTGCAGTTCTGAAGGAGACGGCGAGCGGGAGAATAATTTGATTAAGGCGTTAAAAGCCAAGAGAGTAGACGGACTGGTGATCGTTCCTTCAAAAAAATCGAATACAGGGATTTTAGAATTGATCCGTGAAGAATTTCCATTTGTGTTGATTGACCGGTTTTATCCCGAACTGAAAACAAATTATATTATCGTTGATAATGAAGAGAGCAGCAGGCAGCTGGTCAATCATTTAATTCAGAGGGACGGCCGCAAAATTGCATTGATGTCGGCTGATGTTCACCTTCTGGTGATGAAAATGCGACACGACGGGTACTATAGCGCATTAAAAGACGCAGGTATTCCGGTCGATCCCAGTCTGTTGAAAGTGGTTTCCAGAAAAAACTATGCGGAAGATATTGTTTCTAAACTGGATGAGTTATTTTCGGAAAACCCGGATGTGGACAGTTTCTACTTCACGACGCATTACCTGGCGCTGGAAACCTTACGCTATTTTATTAATCACAACATCGATTACCGGCACAAATTTAAACTTGCCTGTTTTCATGATACCTATGCTTTGGATGTCCTTGCGCCCAATATGGCCGTTTCGAAAATGCCCATTGAGGAGATGAGCAAACAAGCCATCGCGATTCTGCTGGAAAATATCAGGAAAACGGCGACCGGCGTAAAGGGGATAGTGGTCAGGAATAAGTTTGAACCCAACGACCCGGTCCCCGGTTGACCCGGGGTTGACAGATTTTTTTTCTTAAATAATTTAACCGGTTAAACAAAGCAATAAAATCGATCAACCCAATCAGTCACACCAATAAAAACGAATCTTCTTGAAAAAGAAGAGCAGGATACCGGGTCGAGCGGGAATGCCTTTAACCTGGATCTTGGAAAGAATTCAATCGATACTTATAAACTAAAATTCTAATGATTAAACCAAAGAATCAATAATGAAAACAATAAAAGAGGAGTTAAAACAATACCGCGAGTACTTCAGCCGGGAACTTCATGCTGATATCCTTAGCTACTGGATGAAATACGGGGTGGAAAAAGAGGGTCATGGATTTTACGGGGCAGTTGATCTGGATGGAAATCCCGTATTGACAGCGAATAAAACCAGCGTTTTGAATGCCCGTATCCTTTGGACTTTCTCCGCCGCTGCACTGCTGCATGGAAATCCGGAATACGCAGCAATCGCCGATAAGGCTTATCAGGTAATAACAAATGATTTTGAGGATAAGGCGTTTGGCGGATATTACATGGAACTGACCTCCTCCAATGAGGTGGTAAATGACCTGAAGCACACCTATGCTCAGGCTTTTGTAATCTATGCCTTGTGCAAATACTATGAATTCCGTCCTCTGGAACCGGTCATGCAGAAGATCAGAAGTTTATTTATACTGCTCGAGAAAAAAACAAAAGATCCTGAAAACATTGGCTACCATGAATCATTCACCCGGGAGTGGAAGATTTACGGCGAAAACCGGATGGCCGACAACAACGAACCCAAATCGATGAATACGCATCTGCATGTACTGGAAGCCTGGGCTGCACTCTATAAAGTATGGAAAGCTCCTCTGGTCAGGTTAAGGCTTGAAGAGATGCTGAATCTGTTTTTGGATAAAATTACCCGCGGGGATGGTCATTTCGGGATTTTCTTTGATGAAAGCTTTAACGAGGTAAAGGCATCTCTGGGGATATGTTCGTTTGGCCATGACATTGAAGGATCCTGGCTTTTATGGGAAGCTGCCGAAATCCTGGATGAT